>TARA_R110000737_G_scaffold58272_4_pt1 | contig 12503 bp, 5 predicted proteins | sample TARA_R110000737 | Tara Oceans TARA_R110000737 (sample SAMEA4398027) | marine metagenome | biome: Polar Biome; feature: [SRF] surface water layer (ENVO:00010504); material: water (ENVO:00002006), including particulate matter (ENVO:01000060) such as... | depth 5 m
AATGAAATTGCATATAACCTACTAAACCTTGTTAGAGGAGGAAGATCTAATCATGATGAGCATATATCTTTAGATCAAATAAAATTTAATATTAGACATTATAGAGCAATGTTTATTAGAAGAGATTATTCTAAAAATGGATTTAACAGTAGGCATACAGAACAAGATTTAGGATGTGTTAGACTAGAGCCAGTTGATGCATCTAAATGTTGTAAGCTCCCAACTTCATGTTCTGTATATAGAACTAAAAAAACTATACCAAAAACAATAAGATATAACTTTGAAGAAGCAATTTCATATGTAGGAGATGTTAGTGGTACAGCAACAATTCCATTTATTAATTCAAATGCAATTAAATGGCTGCCCTACGACAAGTATACAAAAGGAAAATTAAAATCTTATATGATTAATGATTATTTATATGTATATAATGCTGAAGGCCTTGAAGCAATTAATGTTAGAGGAGTCTTTGAAGATCCAGAAGAAGTTAGTATCTTTGACGAATGCACTGCTGGAGGATGCTATAGTCATGATACTGAATATCCATTACCTTTAGATATGCTTAATATGATTAACAGTGGAATTATAAATGGAGAGCTAGGATTATTGGCAGGCTCATTTAGCGATACATCTAATGATAGAATGCAAGATCAAAAAACTATATCAGCAAAAAAAAGTAAATAACTATGGCTAAAAAAATGATAAAAAGAAAAGACGGGTCTTACTCACAGCGAGGTCTTTGGGATAATATAAGAGCAAATAAAGGTAGTGGTAGAGCACCAACTAAAGAAATGTTAGAACAAGAACGTAAAATTAAAAACACAAATAAAATGGGAGGTAAAAGAAAACTATACAAAAAAGCAGGATTTCCTGATAATAATAATGACGGCACAATAACTCAAGCTGACATTTTTTTACAAAAGAAAAAAACAGGAACAATAAAGAGAAAAGGAGGCGTTAAGAAAAAAGCAGCTAAAAAGAAAATGCATATGTCTGAGTACATGGGAGGAGGAATGATGAAAAAAATGTATAAAGAAGGAGGTTTTATTGAACCGCCTGTTTCTAATATAGATGATTTATAAAAGTGTCTTATACTTTAAAAGACATATATAAAGATTATATTAAAGATTCTAAAAACTACATAGATAAAAGTATTTATAGTAGTATAATACAAGAATTTAATATAATGATAGTAGATTATATTTTAGAAGGTAAAGAGTTTAATATGGGAAATAATCTTTCAACGTTATCTATAATAAAAAGAGAAAGAGATCCAAGATCCCCTAGAATAAACTGGGGAGAAAGTAATAAGTATAAAAAAGAATTATTAGATCAAGGTAAGACTTTATATAACTCTGAAACAGATCAAGGAGTAAAATGGCATATATACTATACTGATGCATTTTATTGTAAATATTATTGGAGAAAGGGTAAGTGTAAAATTCCAAATAAATCAGTATATAGATTTGATGCTACAAGAGGTTTAAAAGGTAATAAAGAAAAATTAATTACACTTTTAAAAAAAGATGATTTAGCTTATTTAAAATTTAAAAAACATTAAGTATGTCAATATATAAAACAAAGTCTAGTAAAACAATAATTAGAAAGATCTTTAGAGATCTTAAACCAGATAGTGATAATTGGATTGATGATGCAATAGAATGGATTGGAGAAGCATTAGAGCACATAGGGTCAGCTGGGCAGTTGTGTCAGAAGCAATGTGTCTTAGATATAAAAGACCATAAAGTTTTAATGCCTTCAGACTTATATTATATTAATCAAGTTGCAATTAACAATAGTGTTTCTCCTGTAAGCTCTACAGAGTTAGACTCTTTAACAACTCAAGTAAAAGATTTACAAGATCAAATTAAAAGCGCTCAAGATGCTGGTATAGCATACGCTGATACTGCAAGCATATTACATGAAATAAATAATAGGATAGTTGTTGTTGAAAATATATATTTTAAAAGTAGTAATCAGCTTCAGCCTTTACAGTACGGTGCAAGCACATTTCATAAAAGCATGCATTGCACAGGATGTGTAAATGAAAATGCAAGCTATGAAGATACTTATATAATAGACTGTGACTATATAAAAACATCATTTGCAAGTGGAAAAATATGTTTAAGTTATATGGCTTTTCCAATCGATGAAGATTGCTATCCATTAGTTCCAGATGATATTAGTTTTTCAGAGGCAATGTTTTGGTATATATATAAAAAAATATTATTATCTAAGCCAGACTTTAAAAACAATGGTATTAAATATGCAGAAGCAGAACAGCAGTGGAAATACTATTGCACACAAGCTAGAAATGCAGCTAACTATCCAGATATAGATAGATATGAATCATTTATGAATCAATGGGTTAGATTAATTCCAGACATAAATAGGCATGATAGCGCATTTGAAAACTTAAATACAAGAGAAGACTTATATAGAAGCTAATGGCAGAAAAAAGATTTATAAAAGGATTATTTAAAGATACTGCTCATATTGACCAGCCAGCGGGAACGTGGCGATATGCTAAAAATGCTATTTTTAATGATAAGAAAGGATCTGTATCTAATGAAGGGGGTACAGAATTTGCTGGTATTTTAGGAAATCAAAGTCAGAATGTAACTGGGAATCAAAATTCTAAAGTTATTGGAGCTATTGAAGTTAACAATAATAAAGTAGTATTATTTTCAACAGATGTAGTTAATACTTTTGCTACTACTGGTATATATCCTGAATCTGAAATAGGTATTTGGAGTGACCATCAATACTATCAACTGCTTAGTCTTACTATTGATCCCCTTGCTGGCGGAAAATTAACTAATGATTTAAATTTTAGAGAAAGCAATCCTATAGAAGGAATATTTAAAGTTGATTCTAAAGGAGATCTAATAGTATACTGGACAGATGATTTAAATCCCCCTAGAGCATTTAATGTCGATAGACAAATTAGAGAAAGTAGTCCTGTAGGTGCTCTTATAAGTGTAAATAAAACTCAGTTATATGGTATTTTATCTACAGTTCTTAATGATATAAATATATTAAATTTATTTCCATACGGAGGACCTGTACCTCAAATAGATTTAGATTCAGTAGAAAGTATTTTTACTGATGTGTCTGGAAAAGAGCATACTACAAAACCTACTAATTATCAAGGATCTGTTATAGAAGGCGGAGGACTATTAACTGCTGTATACTATCTTGCATTAGCATATGTTGATGATGACTTTGTAGCTACAAATTATTTAACAGTATCTAACCCTGTATCTATAGTAGAAGAATTTGATAGTACATATCCTCATATTAAAAAAGATGGGGCAAAGCATGGGACACAAACAACTAAAGCGATTAAATGGCTTGCAACAAATTTAAATATAGATTATAATTTTTTAAGACCTGTTGTTATAAGAAAAATGGGAGACGCTGCAGAAGCATTTAAACTAAATGATTTAGAAGTTCCTACAACTGGAGCAACAGAAGTAGTATTTAGTGGCATTGAAGGCAGATCTAAAGCAAGTGTAAACGATGTTATAGTTGATACTATTTCTTATGAAAAAGCTAAAACTATTAATCAATTAGATGGAGTTTTATATTTAGGAAATGTAGTAGGTCGAAATGATTTAGACTATCAGAAATATGCTAATAATATAAAATTAAGAGCACGTGTAAAAGTATGGGAAGACTTTGATCCTTACTCTGCAACAGTAGATCATCTTACTAGTGGATTTGGAACACTGGAAGTTGATAAAATAGGCTCTACAGGGCCTGGACCATTTGTAAAATCTACGCAATCTTATAGATACCAACCTAATATATATAAATATAAAGGATATACAAGAGGTGAAGTATATGCTTTTTATATAGCTTTTATCATGAAAGATGGTAGTATGAGTTATGGGTATCATATACCAGGGAGAGAAGATGCAAAACATAGTGTTAGTGGAAATACACTAGAAAGAATACCTATAAACCAGTTAAACATTAATACATATGGAGGATTGTTTTCAGATATTTATGAGCTAAGTCCTCAGTATAGTCAGGCATTTCACTTTATAGATTCTTGGATTCTTGGTTTTGTTGCCCCAGGATTAGGAGGTAATGGAGCTCCTGCACTTTCAGCTAGTTTTAATAATATGAACTATTGGGAAAACTCTACAGAATTTTACCCAAACACATCTGATTTTGATGTATGGGATGAAACTAGTTTTGTATCTGGAACCCCTATATCAAGTATAAAAGGTCTTAATGTAAGACATCACCATTTTCCATCTAATAGAACTACTCCTATGCAAAGCATTGGAACTGAAGTTGGAGATAGTAAGTGCTACACAGAAGTTTCTTTAGGGAGTGCAACTACAAGTAATGTATATAATAATACAATCTTTACTCAATTTCATATTGGAGGAAATGTGATGAATCCTTTAACTGGAGCTAATGAAAATGCAACTGGAGCAAGTCTAGGGCTTGGAGGTGGTACGACTCATAGTTTTGGTAGAGATTCAATAGAACATCCTGATGTTCAAATTAATGCTGGACCAGGTAACTTAGGTTTTGGGCAAAATATGACAGGTCCTGCTGGTACTTCTGCTCTTGTGCCACGAACTGGAACTGATCAAGCTGCTTCATCAACACTGTGGCAAGGTAATCACTTTGTAGCAAATCAGGATATGGATGTTCAAGTTCAATGGGCATGTGAGTTTGATGGCGCATTTTTTGGAGCTAGTACTCTCACAGTACAGACAATGCTTTATAGACAAGATGTAGGTGGAGGTGTAATAGCAATCCCAACAACAAGTAGTGATTCTGCGCTTAACAATCTAGTTGTTTACTCTGCAAGTTGTATTGAGAATGTTTATACTACAGGCCCTGGTGGAGGTGTTAATAATCCTGTTTTTGGTTGGGGCCCTACTATAACGTTAGCTGCTGGAGATAAACTAATGTTAAGAAGTCAAAAAACATACACTGGGCCTGGTGTTTTTGCTCCAAGTGTAAAAATAGCAAACTATAATCAGACAGCTCATCTTTCGCATTCAGGAGTTAATTCAGGTGGTGGAAATGGGTTTACTATTGCTAATTGTGCTTTAAATCCTTTAAGTAATATTTTAGGGAATCCAACAAATCCTAGTCATACAGGATCTTGGATTAGTTTTAAAGTAAATTCTGTTGGTAATTCTGTTAATTCTCAAGATATACATGATGCTTATATAAATCATAAAGTTAATATTTTAGGATTTGACTTAGAAGATATTAAAATACCAAAAACTATAGGAGATCAAATACAAGGATTTAGAATATATTATGCTAAAAGAGATCATGCTGATAGAACTGTATTAGGACAATCTCCATTAACTCCAAACACAAAACAATTTGATCAATTAGGAATATGTAGTACTGCTGCTTTAAGTCAATATGGTTCGCAAGTGTTAAGTACACTTCAATCTAAACCTGAAGATTTTTGGAATTTAGATGCATTTTCACATACGCCTTCTAACTATACTCCATCTAATATAAATCCTTATTGGAGTCAAGCTGCAGCTAACAATCCAGTTCTTACTTCAACATCAAATACTACATATAGTACAATGGAATGTTTTACTTTTCATGATTTTTATTTATTAAGAAGTAAAAATAGTTTAGCTTCAGCTACTCATATTGATCTACAGTATAGAGTAGAAAATTTTGCTTGGAATGCAATGAGTTTAAATCAAGATAGAAAAATGGTTACAAAGCTTTCTCAAGGAGCTGCTACAACAGACCCATTAAAAATAAAAGAAGAGTGGGGGTGGGATTCATCTCAAAATTGTTACCCTCAATATATATATGCAGGTATTTTTATAGGAGCAATTTATAATCAATTACCTCTTTATGAGCAACCAAGACTTTTAGCGCAAAAAGCAAAAACTTATTTATTGGGAGATTCAATATTTAATGGAGATGCTTTAGGATTTGGAGGTAAATTATTTAATGAATTTGGTGAAAGTTGTATAGTATTTAGAACTATGCACGAGCATGGAATTGGAGCATATCCATATAGAAGCTATGCTAGATATAGTGGAGTTGGGCATTTTCAAAATCCTGATACTATATTTAATGAAGTTGGTAGAGGAACTGATGGTCAAACTCTTTTAACAGTTACTATGAATACTCCAGGCGTATGGGATGATTCTAGTTACAATCACAAAAGTCGAATGTCTATAGTTAATTTAAAAGCATTTAAAACTGATGTTTATAAATCTATTGATTCTCAAGAACTTGTTTGGACAGGATTTCAAGTTGTAGGTAGTGATATAGATAACTTTATATTTGATGAAAATGGACAAGCAATAGTAACTTCTTTAAGCGCTCCAAATGCTATAGGTATTCAGCAGGTTACTAATTATCAGACAATAAGTACTACTGAAGGAGTAGACGGTATATATGGGGGAGATACATATATATGCAGATACGGTTTTCCTACAGCTTTAAAATATAGTCAAGCTTCTAAAATGCCAAATCCAGAAAGAGCTATCAATTATCAAATTGTAGAAAGCACTGATAATATTAATTTTAGACATGAAGAAAGTGACCAAAGTAGATATTTTCCTAATACTCCTGCAAAAACAATACTTCAAAATATAGGTAATATAGATTATAACCATTTTGATAACTTAAAATATAATGTTAATTATTCAGCATTAAATAATATAAGACCAGCTTTTCCTTTACCCTTAAGAGAAATAGATCAAACAGACTTTTCAACAAGAACACATAGAAGTGCTAAAAATGATACAACAAGTATTATAGATAATTATAGATTATTTTTAGCTAATCAATTTAAAGATCTTCCTAAAGATAGAGGAGAGCTTTGGAAGTTATCTGCATTTAATAACTTACTATATTTTCACATGGAAGAAAGTTTGTTTGCAGCTAAAGGTAAACAGTCAATGTCAATGAAAGATGGCAGTGAAGCTTTTGTAGGGAGTGGAGACATTTTCCAGCAAGATCCTGATGAAGTAGTTCAAACAGAAGGTGGATATGCAGGTACTAAGTCTCAATATGCAGCTTTAACTACAAGACATGGATATTTCTTTGTTGATGCAGAATCTAGAAAAGTCTTTTTAATGAAAGATTCCCTAACAGAAATTAGTAATGCAGGAATGGCAAATTGGTTTAAAGATAATTTAATAACTACCTTATCTGCGTTTGGCTTTGAAGAAGCATGCATGCTAGATAATCCAATACTAGGGATGGGTTTTCATAGTATTTATGATCCTAAATATAAACGTATTATATTAACTAAAAGAGATTTAAAGCCTACACAAGCGTTTCTTGATGGAGTTGCTATAACTGCTGCTAATAGCGGAAGCGGAGCGCTTCAACAAGCTGGCCTTTTAGTTGTAGGGGCTATAACATGGAACTCAAATAAGTGCTATTTTCAAATAGTAACAGTTTCGCCTCAAGGGCCAGGGCAACCTCTTGCTATTGTAAAAGAATCAATTTCAATTACTGATCCTCAGTATTTTGAAAAGTCAGGGTGGACAATATCTTATTATCCAGATTTAGGAATATGGGGAAGTTTTCATGATTATATTCCTTACATATATTTTAATACTTCTACAGATTTTTATTCACTTACTGATAAATACGCAAGACCTGTGTGGGTAGGTGGAACCCTTCTAGCAAATCATCCAGGTACTACTTTTGGAAATGCTGCCATATGGAAACATAATAGTAATAATAATAAAGGTATATTATATCAAGAAAATTTTAGCATTTATAGCCCTTATAGTAATTCTGATTGGTTAACACGTGTTAATCATTTTCCTTTTGAATTTGAAGTTATTCATAATGAAACTAAAAGTATAGATTCTTTATTTCCTAATTTTAATTATACTTTAGAAACTTTTAACTCTTCAAACATTAGTGTATTAGAACATGGGTTTACTCATTACTTATTATATAATACTATGCAAATTTCAGGAGTAGGAAATGCCTTTCAAGATTTAAATGGAGTTGCTCAAACTGATGCTAATGGTACAGTACTAACAGCTACAGACATAGATAAGATAGAATATTTAATTAATACTAGAAGGGTAGGAAATAACTGGAAAGTAAATAATTTTAGAGATATGGCTGCACTTGCTGTAGATACAAGTCCTTACTACATAGCTTCTGGAAACAATCTTATAGGGACAGGTAACGTCGGAACTATAACAACTTCTTCTACAAATAATATGTTTATAGTAGAGGGTATGAACGAGATTGTAAACGCTGCTTATATAGATTTAGCTAAAAATTGGGATAAAAAGAAAAAATTTATGGATAAATGGGTAGGAATTCGACTAATTTATGACAATATTACAAATAATTTATTAAATTTGTATTCTACAGAAGTAGATACAAGACAAATACACAGATAACATGGCAAATAAAAAACTTAAAAAAATATCAAAAGAACTTATAAAAGCTTCTGCTATGCATAAAGGCCAAGCAGAGAAAATTAAAAAGATGTTAAAGCATGGAGGATATAAAAGTAGATACCAAGCAGGTGGAATGTATGCATCTAATACAGTAAGTGCTACAGGTCAAGGGGGTCCACAATCTAGCTCTAATATTGTTTATCAAGAAAGCGATCCTGCATTACAAGCGCAACGAGTAGCAGGTCTTGAAGAACAAAGAAAGCTTGCTGAGCAAGATATAGCAGAAGGAACTGCAGAGGCTCAAAGAATAACAGAAGAAGGTAAAATAAATATTGAGCAGGCTGCTTTAGAAAGCGATCAAAAAGCAGCTATGGCTAGTTCTGTAATTGGAACAGGTTTAGAGGGTGCGGGTCAGTTAGGATTGTTAAAAGATCATAAAGGTGCAAGCTCATCAATTAAAGATGCTGTAAAAGGATATAGAACAGTACGTGCGGCTAACCAGGCAGCTAAAGGTTATCAAGCAGCTAAAGGTGTTATGGCTGGAATTAAAACTGCCAAAACTCTTAAAACAGGATTTGATGTAGCTAAAAGCACAGCTAATGTTGCTAATATAGCGTCTAAAGGTTTTCAGACAGGTCAAACGTTATCACAAGGGTTTCAAGTTGGAAAAGCAGCTTCAGGAATAGCAGGGACAGCAACACAGTTTGGAGGAACAGCAACACAGCTAGGAGCGACAGCAGGAAAATCAGCTCTGGGCTCCGCAGCTGGTGCTTTAAATAATGCAAATGTATACGCAATGGCAGGACAAGTTATAGGAAAAGGAATTTCACATTTTGCAGATGACGATGACGCTACAACATGGACTGCGGGAGAAGCTACAGGAGATATTTTAGGTACTGCTGGAGAGTATGCAGGCTATGGAGGTATGATTGGCTCTATTGTTCCTGGTATAGGAAATGCAGTAGGAGCTGCAGTAGGTGGTATAGTTGGTGCAGGAGTTGGAATTTGGAAAGGTCTTGCAGGTAGAAATGATGCAAGAAAGGCGGAAAGAAAGTTTAAAAAGAAACAAATGGCTCATAAGAAAAAAGTTGATACGCAGACAGTAGCAAGACTACAGACTTATAAGTCTAGAGTTAGAGCAGGAGAAATGGCACAAAAAACTTATTCAGGATATGATCTTGGTAGAAATGTAACAGCTCGTTACGGAGGTAAAAGATATGGGCATGGAGGAATGCAAATGGGAACTCCTAGATATGGAGTTGCTGCTTAAAAATATAAAACTATGATAAGAGAAAAATTTATAGATAAACTTAGAAAAAAATACCAAAGTGGAGGAGCAGCCTCAAATGAAGTGTTAGGATTTCTTGGAAAAAAGGGAATAACCGAAACTGCTAAAGCAGGACTTACTAGAGCTGCAGCAGCTACGTCTGGGGTATCGTCTACAGCATTAGGAACTTTAGGTCGAGCTGTAGCTCCTGTTGGAATTTTGTCTTCGTTATATGGTATGTATAAAAGTGGTCAAGAACATTCAGGAGGTAAATTTGGATACAAACAAAATACTGCGTATGTTAAAGGTTCTAGCGAACCTAAATTTATAAAAAGTAATCCTTTTTTAACAACACGAGAATTTCAGACTGGTGGACAGCATACAATGCCTGATGGAACAGTGCATCCAGGTGCAACTCACGAAGAGTATATGGCTATGATGGAGCAAGGCCAAATGCAGGAGTATCAACAAGGTGGAATGTATGATCAGATGAGACAATATCAGCAAGGTGGATTATCACCAGCAGAATATGAAGAATTACTTAGTAAAATGGGTGGTAATACAGCTAGTGATACTTTAGTTATGGGGTCTAGTATAAATCAAGCAACAGCTAATAAAAAAGCTAGTTTTAATTATAGACAAGCAACTGATATGCCTTATACAAATGAACGAACAGTTCAAGATACAAACACAGATAAATATACAACTTATAGAGTTGGCCCTAAGAAAAAACAAACTGGTGGAACAAGATTACCAGGAGGAGAGATGGAGCCTATTCCAGGGTCAGATGCTGTACAGTTTAATGGAGCTTCTCATGATCAAGGAGGTATTATGCTAGATGGTCAAACAGAAGTAGAAGGAGGAGAAACTATGGACCAAGTAAACATGGCTAAAAAAGGAGGTAAAAGAGATTACTTCTTTTCATCTCACTTAAAGAAAGGCGGGAGATCGTATGCTGATATGCATAAAGACATATTAAGAAATGGTGGAAACCAAGAAGAAATTAACACGCTAGCTAAAATGCAAGAAGTAGCAGCAGGTAGAAATCCTAATAAAGTTCAAACAGCTAAGTTAGGGGGAATAATGAAGTATCAAAATGGAGGAGTAGCAGAAGATGCTTATAATAAACATGAAGACAGTAAGCCTACACCACCTACTTTTGAGTTAACGCCTCCTAAAACAATAAGGAAACTAAAAGCCAATGCTAATTCAATAGAAAGAATGCAGCACAACTTGAAATTAGAAGGGTATCAAAAAAAGCTAGAAGAGTTTAATGCATCTAAAGCAGAGCATGAACAAGCATTAGCAGCTTATCAAACAGAATTATCAGAATGGCAAGCTACAGAAGTAGAGTTATCTGCTCAAGTAGAGCAAGAAGAGATGGAGGAACGAGTGGAAAAAGATGCGTTAGATCAAAAAGCTATTGACGATGGGTATGAGTCTAATGATCAAATGATACAAGCTAAAGAAAAAGAAGCTGCTGAAAAAGTTATACAAAAGAAAGAAGAAAACGATGCTTTAGTAAAAAAAGCTAGAAGTCTTAACATAGATCTTCCTAAAAGAATAAGCTCATCTGACTTAAAAAAACTAATTACTCAAGCAGAAGTAACATTTGAAAAACAAGAAGGCGAAGAAGATGCGCCTAAAGATCAAAAAATAGTAGATGTAGGAGGTAACACGTTTTACTTAAAAAAAGATTCTAGATTATCAAATATAGCTAATAAATTAAAGGAGGACTTTGGAAAAACTTGGTTTAATAAAGTTGATCCAGAAATATTAAAAGAAATAGGAGTTAATACTTTAGATGAGTTTTTAGCAGACGGTCCAAATGATTCTGACATTATTAGATCTTATCAAGCAGCTTGGAATAAGAAAAATCCTAATAATCAAATTGATTATGATGGAGATCTTGGAGAACAAACTCTTTTAACAGGGTTTTCTAAAAAAGAAATAGATACTGAACAAGAAATAGATACTGATTTAGACCCTAACTATGACGTCCAAGGAGGTGAAACTTTAGAAATTCCAATTATAGAAGCTAAAAAAGAAGAAGTTGTGCCTGAAGAAGTTGTACTTGATGAGAGTGAAGGAGATGTTGGTAAATCTTTTCCTATACAAGCTAATCTTGATTATGATGTTAATCTTGATTTTGAAGGAACACCTACATCTGAATTACTTAAGTCAGAAGGAGATAAAAAGAAACGAACAGCAGGGGTTCCTACACAAGCTTATTTAGGTATGGCAGCAGGATTAATACCAGCAGCTTATTCTTTATTCCACAAACAACCTAAAGCAGAACAGGCAGAGTATACTCCTGGATTTACTGCTGAAAATGCTGTTATAGCAGAAATAGGTACAGCTCCAAGATTAGAAAGATACGATTACAATCAAGACATAGCTAATGTAGGGCAAGATGTAAGAGCTATGAACAAGTATATTGAAACATCTGGTGGAGGTCCTGCTAATATGGTTAACAAGATGATGGCGTTTAGTCAAGGTCAAGATGCTAAAATGAAAATTACAGCTGCTGAAACTAGAGCTAACATTGGCGTTCAAAACACTGAAGCACAATTAAAACAACAAATGAGTTTAGATAATATGAAAAGAGCTCAAAATGCTTCTATATTTAACTCTCAAATGATTAGAGCAGAAGCAGCTAGAAAAGACCAAATAGATGAGTCTAATACAGCTAGAAGACAAAAACGTACTGATGATATGGAATTCCAAAAGTATGCAGGAGTGACTAGCTTAGCTTCAAGTTTACAAACTGGATTTGGTGATATACTAGACTATAAAGCAGATATGGCTATGGCAGATGCTGTAGGATCTGATACAGGAGT
>TARA_R110000737_G_scaffold343453_1_pt1 | contig 12501 bp, 10 predicted proteins | sample TARA_R110000737 | Tara Oceans TARA_R110000737 (sample SAMEA4398027) | marine metagenome | biome: Polar Biome; feature: [SRF] surface water layer (ENVO:00010504); material: water (ENVO:00002006), including particulate matter (ENVO:01000060) such as... | depth 5 m
AAAACAAGCTAAACCCAAAGACAAAGTTTATAAACTTAGTGATGGTGCTGGCTTACAACTGAGAGTTAAAACCAACGGTACTAAATCTTGGTTACTTGACTACTTTAAACCTTTCACCAAAAAGCGTACCTCATTAGGTTTAGGCGCTTATCCTGAAGTTTCATTAGCTGAAGCTAGAAAAAAACGCGTAGCCGCGCGAGAACTTTTAGCTAAAGATATCGACCCCAAAGAACACAAAGACGATAAGCACCGTGAACAAGTACTTGCTGCTAGCAATACTTTTCAAAGTGTCGCCATTGATTGGTTCGCAATAAAAAAAACCACCATTGCCGAAAATACCGCCAAAAGCTTATGGCGCAAGTTTGAAAACCACGTATTCCCAAAACTAGGCCACAGGCCAATAGATAAAATATTAGCGCCTGAAGCAATTGAAGCATTAAAGCCCCTAGCCGCTAAAGGTAATTTAGAAACTACAGGGAAGATCATCGGTCATTTAAACAATGTAATGACTCATGCGGTGAATACAGGGATATTACATCATAACCCTTTGTCAGGTATTCGTAGTGCATTTCAAGCAGCTAAAGTAACAAACATGGTAACCATTAGGCCCAATGAGCTTGGTAAGCTAATGAGTGATATAAGTTACGCCAGCATTAAACTAGTAACACGATGCTTACTTGAATGGCAATTGCATACCATGACACGCCCTAGTGAAAGTGCAAAAGCCCAGTGGTCAGAAATTGATTTTGAAAATAAGCTTTGGACTATACCTGCCGAACGAATGAAAATGAGGCTAGAACATAAAGTTCCCTTAACACCTCAAACCATTGAAATATTAACGCGCTTAAAACCAATAAGTGGTGAGAGAAAGCACTTATTTCCTTCTTATATTGATCACCACAAGCATTGTAACGTTGAATCGGCAAATAAAGCATTAGGTCGTATGGGCTATAAAAACAAGTTAGTAGCTCATGGCTTACGCGCTTTAGCCAGTACAACACTAAATGAACAAGGTCATGATCCTGATGTTATAGAAGCTGCCCTTGCCCATGTTGATAAAAATGAAGTACGCCGTGCTTATAATCGAGCTGAATACCTTGAACGTAGGCGCATATTAATGTGCTGGTGGTCACAACACATTGAAACAGCCGCAAGTGGGAAAACTAGTATTGAAGATAACCTTAAGCATTTAAAAGTAGTTTAAATTATAAATGCTTAAAGTCCTTAGCCCTATGACATAGGGCTACATACATCATGCTGCCTAAATACTGTAACTCACTAATTTTAAATAAAAATAAACACCAGTAAACTAAAGTACCCTGCATTATACCCTTGAACTACCGGCGCTCTTTAATAACTGGATTTTAAAAAATTCAATTTGGTCTTTATAACGTTAAGATCCATAGCTTAAGAAGCCTAAGTTTAAAAGATAAAGTTTCTAATCCTCAAATATTAATTGGCATTACTTTGTCTACATTGCCAAGCTTATCTTTTAGAGGGAACTCTCTACCAGCCTGAAATTCTGATATTAGAATTAATAGTCTAATTCACTTTGTAGTTAATCCAGGAGTTGTATTTTCAGAGCTACTTTGTTTAAGATTCAAGTTATCAGGATTCGGTGCTATTAGCGTCCATTTTTGATGAGCCTGAAGTGTCAAGCTAGATACATTTTGAGCGAGCGTTTTATCTAAATCAATACTGTCTTCATAATCCTCAAGCTTGTATTCATACTTAATTAATTGGTCTTCCAGATTTCTCTGTACGGTTCTATATAATGTCCATAACTCTTGAGGTTTCCTTAACTGTACCCAAGCAGTACAAAATGCAGCAAGCGCGGACAACAACGATGGGATAATTTTTGATAACCAAATTTCGGCCCCCAAAGTAACAAACAAGGGAACTAATAAAGTACTGCCCATAAGAATACGAAAGCACCATAACGCTTCAGTCTTGTTATGACTTGCTTTTTTGCTAAAGTGTACAATCTGTTTTTGGCAATATTCAATTGAAGTTTGTCTTGGTTTATTCATTAATTTCTTCTTATTAGGTGTTTAGTTAGTGACGAGATTACTAAGCATACCACTGGGTTAAATCACTATAAAACAATAGTTTAACTGATACTATTATATTCCTTGAGCAATTAGCTCGCATACTGTTTTAGCTGACAATATACAAGCAACTCTATGATATTCATCACCTTTTAATTTATCTCCATTATCGACAACTGATTTAGCACTAAAATAATTAATATTTTTAATGGAAGATTGCCGTGCAGCTTCATATAAAGCATAAGACTCCATTTCAAAAGATGTCAGTTTTCGATGCTGATCTTTTACACCTTCTAATGCAACATTGTCTGCAATCACCGAACTTCCGCTAGATGTCGTTGCTAACAATATATCAAAGTTTAGTTCGCTTGAATCAGTAGGGCACTCTTCTTTAGTAAGTTTAATGTCATTTTTTATATCATTTTTGAAGCTATGCTTTTGGATTAGTAGATTAATATCTACTTGGGTTTGGTGTAGTAATGGCACGGTATATAATTCAGGTATGAACCCTTCTGAAGTCCATTTACCTGAATCATGTTGGTGACACATACTTGAAATAACTACATCATAAATATTTACTTTACCTTCTATTCCTGCACATATTCCGCTCATGCATATTAAATTTGGAGTAAAAATATCAATTGCTCTTGAGCAAGTTATCGCAGCGTTAATTAAGCCCATTCTTGGGGGAACAATAATAATTCCCTTTTTATCATCAATGTCTATTTCTCTACAATTGATCCCTTGAGTACTATGAAGAGGACCAATATTATAGTTAAGGGTATTAAAAGCTTTAGCTTCTTTTTCCAAAGCACAAAATATCACGAATTCATATGTTTTTGGGGGGATGGAATTTTTAGCTTTTAAAATGAAAGCTTCAGCCCAATATTTGGAGTCTGGATCATAATGTACTATATTTATATCTAACCTGTTGAATTTTTCGTAGTTTTCTTCGGCTATAGCGCTATAACCCGTAATTGCTATTACTGGAGTTGCAAAGTTTGGAGACTCTGTATCACGAATGGTGTTCATAATCTCTTCTGTTACATCTTGTACGTCTGAAGAATTCTTCTGAAGTGGTACGAGTAAATCGGCTACGACTAGATCATATTTTTTTTTACTCGCCTCCATCACAAATTGCGAAAAATATTCACAGTGTTTAATATTACAATCAGAGATGTCAGCCTTCAGTGTTTCTTCAATATCGTTATATTTAGCCAAAGTATCTTCTAGTATTAGAACATTCATAATGCTTTTTCCAAATCGACAAGCCACTTTTCTTCATCTTGGACATAATAAATACAGGCTTTAACATTACATCCAAGGAGTTCTTTAAAGCATCGAGTCGCGTCCTCTAGAGAATAATGTTCGCCAGAAATTTCAATACTCGGATGTTGGGTAATGACAATACATACATCATCCCTTTCCATTTCTGAAAGTTCTAAAAGCACATCAATCCCGCCTGTCAAAAAAGATATGGGTGCCCCTTCCCCCTGAACAGCTGTATGACTAGGAATTGCCATATCAACCAATATAAGGTCATATACCTTGTCATCTATAGCATCAATAGCTTCAATTAAACTAACAGCTACATCAATATATACTCTAGGAAATTTTTTTTCCGTAAAGGCTACTAAATTTTGAGCTTTATAATCATCATCTTCAATAATTAACACTTTCATTATTAATACCCTAGCTCATATGAGAATTCAGTTAATACATATTTATCTTTACATTCTACAACTTCTATTTTGTATTTTTCATCCAATATATGTAGATTATAAAGTTTTTTTATTCCGCTTCTATTCTCGATAACCTGTGCATTATTCACACATTCATCAGGATGCACCTTAAGACATTTATTGATGATGTTTTCATCTGCATCATCTTTAATTTCAGAGTGAACCTTTAAATACAATGTCCTTTTAGAATTTGACTCTTGTATATAGAAATCACGAATAAGGTTACCTTTAGGTTTTCCATGTTTTGCCGCATTATAGATAATCACATACAAAGCATCATAAAAAATATGATATACACCACCATACAACTCTATATCATCTTTTTCTTCAAAATCTGTATTGGGATCGAAACTGTCGAAAGTTTGCTGAACTTCAGATACTACAGCTTTGTAAAGTAGATTTAGTGAAGCTTTAGGAGATACACTTTGCGGTTTGTTAAACCACGTACAAATGGTATTAAGTTTTTCTGAGATCAAATTATGTAGTTCTTTTTCAAATTCTCGAGCTAGCTTGGTTCTTTCTTGATTTAGGTTGAAGTTGGTAAAATCAATTCTAACAGAGCTATCATGTAGGTATGCTTTCTTGCTTTTTATGTATGAGTTAAATTTCTTTAAATCTACCTCTGCTATCCTCCAGCATGCTTCAATAATAATAGTCTCTATACCAACAATATTGCCTACAACTTCAAAGTGTTTGAATATTATTGAATTATATTTTTTCACAATTGGCTTTTTAGCTGGGTCTCGGAGGTTGGGGTAAAGAAAGCCTAATTTTTTCTGAGGGGAATTAAGATATAATTTTTCATCAATAATTTTCGTTACACGCTTTTCATAATTGTCTTTCCACTTAGACCACTCCACATCAACTAAATTACTTTTGAGTAAGAGTGAGTACTTATTTTCAATATGATTTATTACACTTGAGTAAATATGCCCCCTGAAAGTCCCGTGTCGGATTCTTCTTCCAAGGTATGAACTAATTCCAAAAAAGCTATTTGAACAGAATATATTGAAACATTGATCAATTAAATCTGTTAATTGTGGATTTTCAGCTTGATTTAAACTTTCGCTATTATCTATAATTAATAGTAGAGATCCCATTTGAGAAGAGATATCGTCAACAAACCATTCTGAGAACCTAGTTGTATCAACATATATCCGGTGGTCATCTATCTCACCTCGGATTTTATCTATTTGGCTATTAATAGTTAGATTACGAGCACGGTCTAGATATAGACTTTCATCTGAATATAAACCTCTCCATGTGTGTAATGCGGCTCGGGTTTTAGTTATCTCTCCTGTACTTCTTATCACTCGAGTCATTCTTGCAATAAAGTCTTCGTTGCATGTCTCATATAAGTAAAAAGCAAGAGCTTCAGACTTTTTCGACATATCGTCTACTAGATTTATTAAGTTTCCATCGTGCGTCTCTTTTAAAGTTTTCTCCATCAAGCTTTTTAATGTGATTTGATCTACTTCACATTTACTTTTCTTAGCAATAAGTAACCGAAGGATTAACTTAGCTTGCTTTGATGGAATCATTGGAAGAATATTTTTCATCGATGGTACGTGAATGGTTCTATCCAGATCACTAGTTTTACTCATTAATCCATATAATTGTTCTTCTGAAATCGATAATTCACTTTGTTTTGTATATACCAAATAATTAAATATAGAAGAACGGGCTACTGTTCCTTTTGACATTGCAATATGGAGAACTTCCCCGCCCTCATCAATCAAATTATCACCTGAAAGAAGATCAACTATATTTTCAGGTAATATTTTTTGTCCTGCTCTTTCAATAAGTTTTGATGTAATATCGAAATACTCGGACTCGGGGGTATCATAAAAATGGTCTACCAAATACCTGTAAGAAACGACCGCTTTACTTTCTAACCACGCTGAGGACTGCTTAAGGAATATGTACTCTATATCTCTATTTTCAATACTTTTATTTATACTAAATATTTCATCTAATACTGGAGCTATATTTTCAAGCTTATTTATTGAATCGACTATGTATTCATAATTTGCGAGATCTAATAAGTTACTATTCACTTTAATTATAATCAGAGCATCTAAAAGAGAAGATTGTAAATTACTCTGAATAAATTCACTGAGTTCTGGTATATCTTTTGCGTGAGCGTGAAAGGCTAATCGAGAAATATCTCTGGTATATTTATTAGAGTTCCCTTGAATTTGCAGCCCCATGATCGAACGTTTAATACCCAAATAATCTTGTTCTTCTTGGTAACAATGTATTAAAGAGGAGGTGATAACTTTAGAATCTGATACCGCTTCGTTGAGTAACTCAGTCAAGTAACTATCTTGAGGATGAGAGTGATCTTGAGAAACTTCATTAGCTTCATTTACTAGAACAACTTTCCTTAATAAACAGTGACTAGTGCCAAATTTTTCCGTAATCAACTTTATCTCAAGGCTAGCTTCTCCAAATTCATGATTAATAATCAAATTATTAAGTTTACCTAATGATGCAATATATAGATCAATTTTTTTATAATTATCTTTTACTAGATAGTTTAACAAAGATAGCTGTCTATCTAAGGAAAGAGGCGCCAGACGAGTATAGGACTCCTTAGTTTGGAATTTTTTGGGGAATATCTCAGGAAGAATTGTTTCTGTATTTTGAAATGACGAAAGTATTTTTTCAACGTCTAAAATTTTTTGTACCGGTAGCTCCTCCCTTAATTTATTAAGTATTTTTACCGCGTCTTTATCTTCTGAAGCGTAAATAGCTCTGACTTTATTTCTTGTTTTTAAATTTAGTTTTTTTAAAGTTATTCGTAAGTCTTTATTATCGGTTTTAGTAACCATTTGACTTAAGTTGATTCCATTCATATGTATATCTTATAATTTAAACTAAAAAGGAAAGAAAAAAGCACCTTTTGTAGCTATTCACCAGTCAATAAAAAATTAAATATATCAGAAAAACAATGTATTAGATACAGAGCACGTGACGAATAAAACTTTCGATAAACGATTGTTTTTATCGGTGCTTAAATGATGTAAATATATCGAGTTTAAGTATTTATAATATCAATTAATAGGCAGTTCTATTCTCGTACACTAGTTAGAAAGAGCCTTGTAAACTGTTGTGCGAGAACAATTTAGCTGTTTAGCTATTTGAGATTTATTAGTACCTAATTTTGCAAGTGCGCAGATATTTTCATTTAATTCTATATTGGCAGGTTTACCTTTATATTTCCCTTTCAGCTTGGCTATCGCTATACCTTCACGTTGACGCTCAAGCATCATAGAGCGCTCAAATTGATAGATACCACCTAACATTGTTAGCATCAATTGCTGCATAGGGTTATCTTCACCAGTGAACGTTAGAGATTCTTTGTGAAATATAAGCTTTACGCCTTTATCAGTTAGCTCTTTAACAAGTGTAAGAAGATTTTCGGTATTACGAGCCATTCGGCTAATATCATGCACATGAACAGTATCGTCTTTTCTTACAAACTTTATAAGCTCCTTCAAAGCGGGTCGGTTTGTATCTTTACCGCTACACTTATCGGTGAACGTTTCATCTAGTGGGATTTCATTTAATTGTCGTTCGGTGTTTTGTTCTATTGTCGAAACACGAATATACCCAATTTGTTTACCACTCATATTTATTCCTTGGAAAGTGTTCACTTTAAGTCTTAGATGTCATAACGATACACGTACACTTAATTAAAAACAACTTAAAATGAACGCAATAGCAATTAATGATGAACGTACACTTTGACTATGCTTAAAATGTACGTTCGATAGTAATAATTTACGACTTTATTATTTAGCTAACATTTTTTTCATCGTAGCTTCTATAATTGCCTCCATATTATGACTTTGATCAGGTCTAGGTTTATTGAGGTTTTTTATCAATTCTGCTTGCCGATGATCAACCACGTCACCATAACTATAAAAAGTAGTTAACACTCCTTCATGTCCTAAATTCTGACTCCATGCTTTAAATTCTTCTGCATTATGACAAAGCCTCTCACCCAATCGAACTAACGTGTTACGAAAACTGTGTGGATTGTAGTAGGGCAAATCAGCTCGTTTAAATCCTTGCTTGAAAATTCTACGAATAGGGCCAGCCGTAGTCCAATGCTCTCGCAATAGCCCTATAGCTTCAAACTTGTTACAGGGTGTATTCTTTACTTTAGTTTTGGGAAAAAGTGGGTCATCTGGACCAAAAGATAGCTCACTAGTCAAATAATTAATCCACTCTGTAAATATTTGTACAGGTACTTCTCCAACAGGAAAAAAATAAGTCGTAAAAGTTTTACTATATTTGGTATTCACCTCTCTAGCATCTTGATACAAACTTTGCTCTGCAATAGAAATATGCTTGATTTTTAATGATGCTATAGCACTATCTCTGGCTCCTGTCAGCAAAGTAAAAGCTATTAACGCTCTATCTCTCATTTCAATGTTTGTAATACTTGGCATAGCCTCAATAGCCTGAATAACATGTTCTATTGTTGGTACTGGCCTTTTACGCTTAGCAGTTGCAATTCGAGCATCTTTTTTCGACAAATTAAAATACTCCGCATCGCTATAGTTAATACGAGACTTATAATTACTTTGCATGGCAAGATATTCGAAGAAGACTTTTAAATGACGCATTGTTGTATTCAAGGTTGCCTTACTCAGCGGCTCATCTGTAACTTCGTTTTTTTGCCTCATTAAATACTTTTTAAAACCTACTGCTTGCGGGTAACGAAACTGCTTAAAGTCTTGGTAGTTTGTGTATACCTCTAAACGATTTATTGCCTTTGTGGCTCCGTCAACTGAGGCATCACTTTGTCGCTTTGCTTCTTTCAAAAAGACACAGTAATTATGGATTGCTCTTACATTATTTGTGTTGTTTTTTTTCATGCTATTAATATTCCTTCTTAGGTGCAATCTAGGAGGGGTCTACCCCTCATACTTATGTGTTTTTGTGCTAACGGTACTTTCCACCAGCAATTCACTTCGAATTGCATCTAATCGTCTCCAACTGAAGTACTTATTAACCTTTGAATTACACACACTACACAACGCAAACACTCGGCCAATGCCACTTGATTGTTGAGTGAATTGAACTGTTTCAAATTCAGGATTTCGCGGAATTCGACACCTAAAACAATATATTTCTGAAGGCTTACATCTATGTTTATTTTCTTTTCTTTTGTTACTAATAAATAGCTTTAAATCTGTACCTAAAATAAGCTGAGGCCGAATATCTTTAAAAGTAGGCAGGCCTTTCTTTATCCAATTACGTACCGTTCTTTTGTGTACATCCAATAATTCTGTAACTTCTACTACAGTATAACTACGGTGTATTTTGCACTTGTTAGGGTTATGAATTCGTTTCATAGTGCCCTACCTTTTGCTTGTCGCGATGCATTTTTTAAGCCACTCATTTACATCTGCTTCAAGCCAGCCTATAGCTCTGTCACCTAATGATATGCTTTGGGGAAACTGCCCATTACTCATACGTAAATAAATACTGCTACGTGACAAACCAGTTATGTTTTTTACTTCTGGCAAACGAATTATTTTGTTAGACATGTTAAAACCTCTTCAACGTTTATGGGAACGATTGAGAGGTTATTGAATTTATGATGGGTAAAAACCAAATTTGGTTTTAGGATTCCAAATTTGGTTTTAATTAGGTAGAACTATTTACTTCGAGAGTCAATTGCAGGATCTATTTGTTTTAGAATTTTACGTATTGTTTCATCGCTTAAAGGCGCACCAATCAAGTCAGTCATAGCAACCAAGGATGTGGTAATTCCTCGCTGATTCCAATCGACATCCGCCTCTTTACATAAAGCAGCAATTAATACTAACAGTGAGTTTTTTTCATTGGTAGCTAATGGTTTTTCGTCTTTCGATGTAGCTTCCAAGGACTGGATAAAATGATTAACTTCACTACTTTTAATAATTAATACGCCATCCACTTCAGACAAACGAGAACAAGGTGAAAATTCTGAGCCAGCTTGATTACTTCTAACTCGAGGGTTTATAATCATAGGGTGATTTTCATAAGCCCTCATAGGCTCTTCCTCGATAGCACGCCGTCTCTCTTCTGTCTCGTTGTATTTAGGATTACATATTTTCTCACGATCAAAGTATTTATAAAGCTGGCAGGTAATACCACCTTGTTGTAATAAAACGCCATTTTTACTTTGCGTTGTAACACTTAACCCTGAATTAATTTTCTCAAAATACCCTTTGATTTCCAATGCCTCATTGCCTTGCATTGTTAAATCCCAAATCCCTTTTACAGCGTTAACAGTATTATCCTTTTCATCAAAAACTTTCTGCTGTGGCTGATTTTCAACACCAGCTACTCTAAATAACTCTCCTTTTACACCATAAGCACCGTTAACAAAATATACAGAAAGTTTTAAATTCTCATCAATTGCCGACCGATATAATGTAGAAACAGTGATAGGTTCATCAATTTTTTTGGAAATGTATTTAGCTGCATCTTCAAGTGTGAACCATTCTTTCAGTTGGTCTAGCTTGCTCATTATTTTTACCTGCCCTTGTTAAACTTTATTAGATAATTCATCTGGATAGTTTTTCTACTGTGGTATTAAATTTATTAATAAAAAGACTAACAGAGGTGCTAAAAGATACCTAAATGTTCTATAAGATATTTTTTACTAATCGCCTGCTCTCAAATAGTTAAATACCTAATTGCCTATCACTGAATACTTCAGACAATTCTCTCAAAGAAACTCCAATTTACTACGGACGTTTTATTTATGAAATATTACCTAAAATTATTTATTGGCTGAATGTACTCCTCTATTGGTCACCCAAAGCAAAACACCTTAGATAAAGGTCATGTATCACCACTTTTCTGACCTAAACTAGTCCTCAAAATTAGGCACTTTTATGTTTACTTTGATACGAAAGCGGACATTACAAGTTAATATAAATAATGTCAGTTTAGAGCGAACTACGGCCGTTCGGCGTTTCATTTTCAAACGGCAACTTTAGACAATAACCGGACTTTCGGTAAGTTCAGAGAACCTCAAATACGACAGTACAAGTGAAATTTAAATAGACCAAGCTATTGTGAACTAAATTTTGTGGACTTCCGTTGTAAGTATGGCTTTAGTGGCTCGCAAAGGCTGTTCATTCAACATATTTTTGTCTATATTTGAGTGAACATTAAACTACTGTCGCCATCCTACGTCTAAATCAATGGAGCTTTCAGAATGGAACTTGAAAAATCTTCAAACTTTACGCCACTAGATTCAGTCGTTACATGCAATGGCTATGAACAAGCGGTAACTACTCTAGGTGCTTTACAAAGTGGTATTGGAAGTCAAATCAGTCCTGAAATGATTGTTTCTCTTGATAACTTTATAAAGATTTTTTTGTTTAGTGAGAATTTACACGTATACGGTTACGTTGCAGAGGGAATGAATGAGCGGGAAGTATTGATTCGTTCAGAACCTATATTTCGGAATGCAGGACGCTCGGAACATGACTATCTAATAAAAGAAAAAGCGATTCACGTAGATACTTTCCCCTTTGAAGCACATGCTGTTGAAAAAATTGAAAAGTTTATGAAATTAGATTCAATAGAACATGCACTCTACAGTAGGATAAATCTTGAATTCCCAAATATTAAAACAAATATCACTCAAGAAATTTTGACAATGGATTTAGTTTTTCAAGAACAGATCATAGAGTCATATGGCGAAAGGTTTTTTAAGGTGATTTTTCCTAGCGAGAGCATGTATCTTGGCATGAGGAAGTCGGGGCATACAAATTACTCAGTGTCAGAAATTGTCTCCGATAAAATAAAAAGTTCGTTCCGAGAAAAAATGTCCAAAATAAATGCTCTTCAGAAGAAGTATGGAGGGCTGAGTTTGCCCGCATTGCCTCCTGTTTTTCTGCTTAGGTTACTATGCGAGAAGTCGGCAAATAAGTCACTTGCCGAAGCCCTAGTTAAACTAAAAAGAGGTAAAGAGTTTGCTGCCTTTAGACAGCAGGCGTTGAAATGCCATGAAATGATAGAAGACCAAGACATAAAAAAAAGAGAAGAAGCTACAAAGATTATAGAGTATTTGCTAGATTATAATTTTGATCAGCAGAGCGATCCCCTAAGTAGTGGTAAGCGGATTATTAAATATGCCAAAGTTCTTTTTAAAACGCTGGGAGGGAGTTTTGTTGAACCAATTGAGGAATTAGTTGATCTTTCTAATTCTCTTTATAAAGAAATTGAGGGAAGACCTTATTCAATACTTAAAGATTTCTCGGTAGGGAATTTGGATTCTGAGCTACTACACTCTTTCACTGATAAAAAGGTTGGTGACAAATTACACATGGATGAGATGAAGGTCGTAGGTTTTTTACTAGGTTTACCTGATTATTCTGAACAATGGGAGGGCTTAGGCGCTGAAATTAGTATAAAACCAAGTGGTCTGTTGGTGCCTTCTGCACCTAACTCGAGACACTTCTTGTGCGAAGCGTCATCTATTACATTTACAGAAGCAGATATTAAATTACTGCATAAAGAAATGTTTGGATTGTATTAAAACTGACCTCCCTCTCAATTTAACACCATAATCTTTTTGTGTATCCGCAAGATTAAGTGCTTATGGCATATCAATATTTACATTTGATGAATCGATATTGGTTGTTTAGATTCATCATAACCATTCTCTAATGATAGTTACCTATGTCCCTTTG
>TARA_R110000737_G_scaffold32098_2_pt1 | contig 12495 bp, 10 predicted proteins | sample TARA_R110000737 | Tara Oceans TARA_R110000737 (sample SAMEA4398027) | marine metagenome | biome: Polar Biome; feature: [SRF] surface water layer (ENVO:00010504); material: water (ENVO:00002006), including particulate matter (ENVO:01000060) such as... | depth 5 m
GAGCAGATAGTCATTCTCAAAAAATGCTTCTTCAGTTATGAAATTATTGGCATTTGTGGTGAAATTTCTATCCTGAACAATTTTATAACCGAAGTACAGGCTAGGAATTAAAGTTAATAGTACGATAGTATATAATATTCCTTTTTCACGTCTCTCGATTCTTTGATCCTCATATTTTTTAGTAGGAAATTTTAATAAAAAAGCAGAGACGATTGTTGCGAAAGCGATGAAAACACTATTAATCCAATACAAATAAAAAGCCCCGAAAAAGTAATCTAATTGCCATGTTGCAAGACCATAACCCGCGGTACAAAGTGGAGGCATTAAAGCCGTCGCAATAGCAACGCCGGGAATCACATTTCCTTTGGTTTTACTATTCACAGCAACAAAGCCAGCAAACCCACCAAAAAGAGCAATCAAAACATCGAAAATTGTGGGTTGTGTTCTGGCCAAAATCTCTGAGTGAGCATCTTCAATTGGTGACAAAAGGAAATAAATAGTAGACGCTAGAAGACCAATAATTAATGCAAACAAGTAGTTGCTTATTCCGCTACGAAGCAATTTCAAATCGTTCGTGGCAACAGCAAATCCAATACCTACAATTGGACCCATGAGTGGCGAAATAAGCATGGCCCCGATAATAACCGCTGTGGAATTGGTATTCAAACCAAGAGATGCAATCAATATGGCGAAGAAGAGAATCCAAAGGTTTGTCCCCTCAAAAACGGTTTCTTTTTCGATAGTATTGCGAATAGAAAGGCGACTATCTTTATCTTTTCGAAGATCAAATTTCTTTATGAAATCTAGATTCATTTACATAGAGTTTATCTACTTAAAGATACGGAATTTGTTCCAATATCAATCAATCAGTATAAAATTCTAAATGAGAAAAATAATCTAGAGAATCAGAAAAAATTTGGACTCTTTGCCTGTACAATCGGCAAAAACTTCTTCAAATCTTGCTCATCTTTTTGAGAAAGGATCATCAAGTTTCCGTCGGCTTCAATGATGATTTGATTTTCTAATCCTTGTATCATCACTAATTTATCATCCGGAACGTTAACGATACAGTTTTTCGAATCGATCATGGTAACATTTTCTCCTACAACGGCATTACCGTTTTCATCTTGGTTCATGTGTGTGTAAAGTGAACCCCAAGTTCCTAAATCAGACCAATCGAAAGTTGCGACAACAACATCTACATTTTTGGCTTGTTCCATTACAGCAAAATCAATAGAAATATCCTCGCAATCCGCAAAAGACTTATTGACCATCGTTTGCTCTTCGACTGTATTGTATTTATCCATATCACCGGTGAAGATGGCATGTAGTTTTGGTTGAAATGTTTTCAAAGCATCCAAAATAGCTTGCGTTTTCCAAATGAAAATTCCAGAATTCCAGAAGAAATTTCCACTAGCCAAAAACGATTCCGCTGTTGCCAAATCTGGTTTTTCACGAAATTGAATTACTTCTGTCGACTGTCCTGGCTGAACATTTTTCGAAGCGTCGACTTCAATATATCCATATCCTGTATCTGGTCGAGAAGGTTGAATGCCAAGCGTAACTAAATTTCCTTTTTCTGCTTGAGAAATTGCTGCTTCTATGGTCGCAAGGAACAAATCATCTTTCAAAATCAAATGGTCAGAAGGTGCAACAATTAAATTCGCTTCAGGATTCAAATCTTGAATTTTAGCTGCTGCGTATGCAATGCAAGGTGCTGTGTTTTTTCGCATCGGTTCGGCCAAAATTTGCCCAAAAGACATTTCAGGAATTTGTTCCGCTACCAAATCAACATAGTTGGCATTCGTTACTACGTATATATTTTCTTTCGGAGCAACGTGCTTCAATCGGTCGTAAGTTAATTGCAAAAGTGATTTTCCCATACCAAGAACATCAAGAAATTGTTTTGGTCTTTCAGGAGTAGACATTGGCCAAAACCTACTTCCGATTCCGCCAGCCATTATTACGCAATAATTATTTTTCATTGTCTTTTAATTTTACCTCAGCAAGTGCTGAAACTAAATAGTTTTTTCTTGTGCTTAATTCGTAGCAAAGGTATCTTTTTCTTCTCAACTTTCCTTTCGAAAACCATTTGCCATTCAACTCAAAATGGGAGTTTTCATCTATATCTTCTAAAAACAATGTTGCGGAAACGTTCTCGTCATAATTGCGTAATACACGCATAAGATTTAGATCTGTGCAGGATGAGGCTTTCACCTTTACCAATGAATTCAAAAGTGCATTTTCAATATCTTTTGGAAGGTGTCCGCTTTCAATTGTTGGATAAATTAGCTTTTGATACGAGCGCTGCCACTCTTTACCATGAGCTTTAATCCGACCGCCGTATTCCAAATGTGCAAAGTAATGAGCCAATTCATGTAAAGTTGTAATCAAAAAAGAAAACTGATTTAAATCTCCATTAACTGTTATTTTCGGTCGTTTTAAAGATGGACCAAAACGGAAATCTCCTAATTTCGTTGAACGGGGACGTACTATTGAAAATTCCAAAGGGTGCTTCAAAATTAAGGTCACCACCGAATCCACAAATTCAGCAGGCAAATACTTTTCGAGTACTTTTTGATGTTGTTCGACGACCGTTGGTTTCATTGGTACAAAAATAATGCTTCTCTTTGAGAATTAGCTATTAAGACGCAAGGATTTTAGGACGTGAAGACTATTATTCCTACTATCTTAAAGTCTTAATTTCCTGAAGTCTTTTTAATAAAAGAAAACTTAACAACGACAAACTATTGATAAAACTTAGGGCATTCCTTTCATGAAAACCGAAATTAGGATTAATTTAGCGGTCAAGTGAATGTATTATCTAACATAGGCAAGTATTTTCAAATGCTTTGGGTTGTTTTTTCCAAGCCTGAGAAGCTGAAAATCTTTCGAGTTCGTTTGTTTGACGAAATTCAAGGCATAGGCATTAATTCAATTCCTATTGTTGCGCTTCTCTCTGTTTTCATGGGTGGTGTAATTGCTCTTCAAACAGCATCTAACATGGATTCGCCTTGGTTGCCTGAATACACTATTGGTTATATCACTCGATCTAGTACAATATTAGAATTTTCTCCAACAATTATCTCTTTGATTTTGGCAGGTAAAATTGGTTCAAACATAGCGTCAGAAATTGGAACCATGCGCGTTACGGAGCAAATCGATGCATTAGAAATCATGGGGGTAAATTCTTTATCATTTTTGGTTCTGCCGAAAATTGTTGCGGCCGTTCTGTTTTTTCCATTCCTAATTATCCTGTCTATAGGTTTAAGTCTTGTTGGCGGCTGGCTTTCTTTAGTTTTGGCAGATTTATCTTCTACAGACACCTATATTTTTGGACTTCGTTCATTTTTCAAACTAGGTGATATTTGGTATGCCTTGATCAAATCAGTTGTATTTGCCTTCGTAATTGTTTCCGTTTCTTCTTTTTACGGTTACTACACCAAAGGCGGCGCTTTGGATGTCGGGAAATCTTCTACCCAAGCAGTAGTTAGTAGCAGTATTGTCATTCTGATTTGTAATTTCTTTCTTACCCAAATGCTCCTTTTGTAATGATAGAAGTACGAAACGTAAATAAGTCATTTGGTGATCGTCAAATATTATTTGATATCAGCGCAAACTTTGAACCAGGAAAAGTCAATTTAATTATTGGTCAATCTGGTCAAGGAAAATCTGTTCTGACGAAATGTATAGTTGGCTTGCACGAGCCTGATTCGGGAAGCGTGCTATTTGATGGTAGGAATTTCACGACAATGGATCGTGTTGAACGAAAAGATTTGCGCAAGGAAATCGGCATGCTGTTTCAAGCCTCCGCACTTTTTGACTCAATGAATGTTGAACAAAACATCATGTTTCCATTGACCATGTTTGGTAAACAAACGAAAAAAGAAATGCTTGATCGCGTTAATTTCTGTTTGGAAAGAGTCAATTTGGAAGGTAATAACAATTTGCTGCCAGCTGAATTGAGTGGTGGAATGAAAAAACGTGTGGCGATTGCACGAGCGATTGCAATGAATCCAAAATATTTATTTTGTGATGAACCAAACTCAGGACTAGATCCACAAACCTCTATTGTAATTGACAACTTGATTCGCGAAATCACATATGAGTCGAACATTACAACCGTTGTCATAACCCATGATATGAATTCTGTAATTGAAATTGGTGACAACATCATCTTTATTCATGAAGGTAAAAAATGGTGGGAAGGAAACCGTAAATCGATTATTACAACGGATAATAAAGAGATTTTAGATTTCGTGTATGCCTCTGAATTTATGAAGGAGATCAAGGCATCAATGCAAAATAGTTAGGATTTAATATCCATCTATCGTTATCCAACCATTTTCCCATTTTAATAGAGCTGATTGCCAAAATTCACGATAGTATAATCCTCTTTCGAGAACGTAATCATTATTGTTTAGTCCAGAAGGATTTTTCTCAAAGATGAACTGTTTGTTGTTTATTTCTGCAAATCCATAAATCCAATTTTCGCCACGAACATCGTTTTGTATTCTATCTGGCTCACCAAAAAGGATGTATAGCATACCTCTGTCTGTTTGCCATCCAGACTTATAACTTCCAAAGTTTTCGTTGGCGAATTTCACTCGCCTATTGAATTCCTTTATTAATTTTTCCGCATTCGCAGCATCATTACTCGATGCCTGAAACCAGAATTGTGTCCAATCATTCCCCGTTGCCGAAACATTCTTTTCCGACCCATCATCTAATAAATAAGCCAATGAGGCTATTGACAAATTAATTGAACTTGGTTGAACAGTAAAATGAAATTTTTGATTAGCATGTTTTTCCGACCTTTCTAATGGATACAATTGACAATATGATTCGACTTTTAGCTCGTTAACCAATTGCATTATCTCATTAAGAGAGCCTGTGAATTCGATTTTTGGCTTATAATCTTGAGCTTGGTTGATTTTGGCAATGGAATACATTCTTTCAGCTGGTGAAAAAATATCTTGATAAATTTCCAATCTGAGTTCACCATTGATTTGTTCGTTTTTTCTAATAATCGCTTGACCGAATGATATAAAATTACCCTGTTCGATTAAAAAATCCTCGGGAATAAAATCAAAATTACGTTCCCAAAACGAAGAATAGTTTTGATGTACGTGTTTATTTCTATCAAATACATCAATATCAATAATTACGTCTTTCTTTTCAGGAATGGAAAAAGAAAAACTATCACGCACTATTTCCTCAGAAGAAACTATAGTATCTTTATTTAGCTCCATAAGAACAGAACTTCCTAATTGATTTGCCTTAACCTTTAGCTCTACACCAATTTCTTGAGCCCACCGACCACTAGAATCGCACATGGACAAAAAATCACTTGGAGTTATTTGATAATAGACTTTACAATCCGTTTCGTTCTCCCTGAAGATCTGATATTTGATTGAAAGATTATAGACTTGCCTCGATTTAATGTCCTTTTCTTCCAATAAATGGGAATAACCTGCTTCCTTTTTCGAGGAACACGAAAGCATAAGTAGGATTAAAATAAAGCTAAGCTTCGTCATCAATATCTTCCTCTAGCAAGATTTGTTTATCTAAATTCTTTTTGGTTTTTACACCTAGTTTTTTCAATTTTTCAGCTGAAACCATTAGGTTGCCTGTTCCAGTTGTCAGTTTGTTCATGGCTTTTCCATAAGCTTCTGAAGCTTCACTTTGCTTCTTGCCTATTTTCTCTAAATCGCTGACAAATGATGCAAATTTGTCGTACAAGCGACCAGCTTGTTCTGCAATTGCCACAGCATTTTTATTTGTTCTTTCATGTTTCCAGATTGAATCAACTGTTTTTAATGTTGCAAGTAAAGTAGAAGGTGTTACCATAACGATTTTCTGCTTCATCGCCAATTCATACAAGTCGGGCTCCTCTTTAACGGCAAGCGCAAAAGACGATTCTAATGGAATGAATAGCAAAACAAATTCCGGAGAATTTACTTCAGCCAAATGCGAATAGTCTTTTTCTCCCAATTGTTTAATATGCGTTTTCAGTGACAACAAGTGATCGCGCAATGCTTCTTTCTTAAGAACCGCATCTTCCTCGTTTATATAACGCTCAAACGCGCGAAGTGATACTTTAGAATCGATAATAATCTTTTTGTTTTCTGGAAGTAGAATAATTACATCTGGTCGTTGTAAATTTCCTTCAGCATCACGAAAGGAGCTCTGAGTTTCATATTCTTGACCTTTTATCAATCCTGAGGTTTCCAATATTCTTTCCAAAGCCATTTCACCCCAATCGCCTTGTACTTTGTTTTCTCCGCGTAGCGCATCAACTAGGTTTTGGGCGGTACTTTTCATTTTGTCGTGCTGCTCAGAAAGTGTTTTAACCACGGCGGACATATCTGAATATTGCGCAATACCACGTTTGTTATTTTCACGTACTTCCTTTTCAAAAAGTTCTAATTTTTCTTTAAACGGATTGAGTAATTCATTCAATTTTTGATGACTTTCGGTTTTCAATGTCTTGCTGCCCTGTTCTACTAAATCCTTGCCCATGAGCTGTAATTGCTGAGTCAAGAACTCCTTTTGCTCAATATAATTTACCTTTTCGTCGGTAAGTTGCTTTTGATACAATTCGTTTTCCGCATTAGCCCGTATAAAGCCATTTTGCAATTCTTCCTTCTCTTTTGAAATCGCGCTTAAATTTTGTTTTACAACTTCTAATTCCTCTTTGCTTTTTATATCCTCACGGTAAAACCAAAAGGCAGCAAAGCATCCAAGTAAAGCAAGAGCAACGAGAAAAATTTCTAAAAACATGTAGGGATTTTATTGAACTTTAAAAATAGGCAATATATCCGAAATGAATCTTGCCGTTTTTGAAAAGAATTGGGTTTCCTAGTTGACTTCCTAACGCATATTGAAGTGAGAATACACCAATGTTAGTTCCAAATGAAAGTCCAGCACCAAAACCAAAGGGCTTATCCTGACGATACGTTAAACTCGTATTCTCGTATAGACTTTGGTCGTAGAATAGAAATACACGTGAATTTTTATCGAGCAGAAAGCGGTATTCTAAACTAAAAATAGAAACTGTAGAAGCAAATATTTCATCTTCATTGAAACCTCTTTGAGAAAGTAAACCTCCAAATCGAATCAATTCATTTTGAAAGATATTCGGTGCTGTAATTACAAAGGATTGATTTGCAATTCGGATAACGTTTCTTGCCGTTATTGGTATAAAGTATTCTATTGAACTTTCTCCTTTAAAAATTAAATTAACGATAGTCGCGCTTGTATCCGTCAATCTGCTTTGCCTTTTACCAGCAGAAATAGATGCTACAATGTTTAGTCCACGAGAAGGATTTGGAAAATAATCGACTTGTCTGTGTGAAATTGCAAGTCCGTAATTGTTTGTTGTGACATTCGCCAAATTGCTAAACGAAGTATTATTAGCAGCTCCGCCAAGCAATGATGAATTGTTTCGTTCATAATAAAATGATACGAAATTTCCGCCTTTCAAATAATACTGTAGGGCGAGTTTGGTTTTCAAATCCAAAAAAGTACTATCTCGTTTATACAATTTGAATTGTCCATCAATACCAAAAGGCGATTTGAATAGAAAAGGATAGTTCAAATGAGCCTGAAGTTGCTGGGTTTGTGTCTGAATATTTCGCCAATTTATATCTAGAAGCTCACCTCTTTTTAAAACATTGACCAGTTTCAGTGCAAGTTCTCCCGTTAAAAAATATTTGTTTTGGATAGGATCTGGTTGTAAGCCTAAAAAACCATTCACAGAACTCAAAGGTTTACTCTTGATGTATAAATAAAGTTCAACTCCTTCGGGAGTATACAGCAATTCATGTGTTTTAATTTCAGTCAAAAAAGATACTTGATTTATTCGATCCGTAATCAACTTCAATTGTGATTCATCGTATAAATTTCCAGGTTTTATTTGCAATAAATTATAGAGATAGCTTGTGGAAATGGCCGTATCACCTTTGATAATAATTTTGGACCATTTGAGTTGATTAAACTTTTCTACTTTTAAAAAAGCGGTTGTTCTTGTTTCTCCAATCTCAATGTTACGCAAAGTAACTTTAGCAAAAGGATATCCATTTGAAAGTAAACAATTGTGTAAATCCTTTAAAAGCTTTCCAACTTCCTTGGGTCTAAATTTTTGGTTCGTCAAGAATTTCTCGGAAATTTTCATGTGTCTTCGAAAAAACTGATAATCCTCAGAACTCATATTTAGGGACACATTTCCAAATTTTGGACCCAAATGAAAATCGACAATATATTTTTTATCAACAAAAATTGAACTGTCGATGGAAGCTGTTAAGAACCCATTTTCGATGGCTGCATATTTAAATTTTTGAGCATATGAAATTGGTTCTAAACTATCTTTAAAAAAACTTTCTGGATTACGTTTGAAACCTTTGTAGTCTTCGTTCGTAAACAGAAGCTGAAATGGTTTTTGTGATAACCCGGTTAACGGGAAAAAGCAAAAAAATAAAAATACTGCTTTATAAAACCACATACTTGTTTTGAACGTATTTAGAGATGTCTTTATTAGGACAATGAACGTATCTCGGGCAATAAAAGTATGAAATTAGCGTAATTAGTAATAACTTTGTCCCTAGTAGATTGAATATTAATGAATAAAACCTATAACATGAAAAGAGTAGCAATTTTGACTTTATTAGCACTAGTATTAACGGCTGGAGTGATGGCTTGCGGTGGTTCACGTGGTGGACATTGTGATGCTTATGGCAGCATTGATAACGTAGTTAACGCTGATTAAGCGTCAAAATCATACTACTTATCTCCATATTAGAGGTTATTGGTTTCAACTAATAACCTTTTTTTGTGGATTATAATTTACTTTCGTTCGTAAACTACCTGAAAATTAGTTGAAAACTTAGGTACTAACACCCAATTGTCTTGTCGATATTGATCTTCACAATCAGGACAAGAATTCACTACAAGAGTATAAGTAACTTTACTTGCTGCATTATTTATAGTAACATTTTTTTCAAAGTATGTATTACAACCCACAGAAACAGGGAAGTTCATAGCAGTATATTTAGAAAAATCGATTGGAATGTAGGTATAACCTTTATCGAATGATACTTGTAATAAATTATTTGGGTCGTCGGTATAATGTACTGACTTAACTCCGCCAGTATTGAAACCCAAAACGCTAGCATCAGCAATGATATCGCCTGTAATCGTATTTTCTTTCGGATAATCACATCCTTTTTTACAAGACTGACTTACAGTGAAAATTAACGTGAAAAGAAAAACTATTTTAAGCTTTTGTATCATATTATTCAACTAGTTGAGTTTCAAAATTAGACTTTTTTTTGATGAAGAAAAAATAATCACAGTTTACTTTTACAAAATTGCCAGTTGAAAAGGCTTAACAATGTTACTTTTGGCGAAGAACGAATTTTTGACCTAGGTATACTTTTCGCACTTGTTCATCAGCCGCAAGTTCCTCAGCTGTTCCAGATTTCAATATGCTTCCTTCAAACAAAAGGTAAGCTCTATCCGTAATATTCAGCGTTTCTTGAACGTTATGATCTGTGATTAAGATTCCGATACCTTTTTCGCGCAATTGCGAAATAATTGTTTGAATGTCTTCAACTGCAATTGGATCCACACCGGCAAATGGCTCATCTAACAACAAAAAACGCGGATTGGTAGCCAAGGCTCGAGCGATTTCCGTTCTACGTTTCTCACCTCCTGACAATCGATTACCCATTGTTTTCCTTACATGAGTAAGACTAAACTCATTCAACAATTCTTCTAAACGAGCTTTCCGAACCTCTTTATTCGTTTCCGACATTTCCAAAATCGCCATGATATTATCTTCAACGCTAAGTTTTCGGAAAACAGAAACTTCTTGAGGCAAATATCCAATGCCCATCTGTGCCCTGCGAAACATTGGGTATTTTGTAATTTCAGTATCATCGAGGTAAACATTTCCCTCATCTGGGTTTACCAATCCAACTATCATATAAAACGAGGTCGTTTTACCAGCACCATTTGGTCCCAATAAACCAACAATTTCACCTTCATTAACTTCGATTGAAACACCTTTTACGACGTGTCGACCTTTGTAGGATTTTTTAATACTATTTGTATGAAGCTTCACAGTGTAAAGTTAAAAATTAAAGGACAGTCTCGCACGAACACCTAATGGATTTTCACCAGGAATCAAATGTGTCAATCGCCATACCAAATCGATTCTTCCAAACTTAAAAATATTTTCTATCCCGATGTTGGCTTCAACATATGGTACATTGTTAAATTGCTTCACAAAAGTTGGAATTGAAATATCTCCGATTGATTTTGGAGATAAAGACCCAACCGTAGCCCTTGTGCCACTTACAAAACGCCATTTTAGTTTTTTAATCAATGGAATTCTGTCCATAAAAAAGCCGTCCCAGTGTTGTTCGAGATAAGCTGTAATATATTGATCTGAAATAAATTCGTAGAAATTCAGCTTATTGAAGGTAGTCGTTAACAGCCAATATGATTGACTTCCTTCGTGTATTTTCAAAAAAGGATACGCTGCTGAACCGAAGGTTTTACCAATATTAACTCCATATCTAATTCTTCCGAAAATTCCCGTTTGACGGATATGGTCTATAAATAAGTCAACTTTTTGATACTCATAGTCACTTTCAAAAAGTCCTTTAACCCCGAAAGTTGCTGAAAGTAAAAATACTGGGTATTTTGAACGAAGACTTGTTCTATCAAAAGCACCAGAGATGAATTCTTCACCTTTGGCCCAGCGAATACTTGTTGTGAATTCAGAAGTTGTTAATCGAGACGCAGTATCAACAGAGGGTATTCCAATACTGGAAAGCCTAACGTAATTCGCTCTTCCCAAAGCTTCCAATTCTCGCCATTCAAAACCAGCTTTGATAATAAAGTCCTTTTTGATATCACGCTCTATACTTGTTCCAACTCTTGAGATAAAAGTCAATTTATCCAGCACACCTGTTTGAAAGGCCGTTCCAAATGTGCTTCCAACTGTCGCGGCACTTGCAGATTGACCCAATTGCTCTATATCGTAATTATAATAGCATTTGAGCATTGTTCGTTTCTTCTGGCTTAAATTGGCCCTGAAGGTCAACAAATACTTAAACCGTTCATCGAAAAAACCATAAGCCAATCGACCTCCAAATTCAATTTTTCTTGAAAAATTATTCGATGTGCGCACAGAAACTGCCAATCGAAGTTGCTCTACTGGATTTCTACTTATGAAGCTAAATACACTTCCTAATTCAATTTTTCCGACCGGATAATAACCCGTTGTTGCCATGTAGGTCATGTTTTTCAACATCTTGAAATAGGGGTTGTTATTCAGCGAATCCACCATTTCGTCAATTTTTTCTTCCTGACGGGACAAGGTTTTGTGCCTATGTTTGGCCCAATAATCGTCACTTCTCGTGTTTGCCCCTACTTCAGTAATTACGGCATCATCGGCTCGATAAAACTCAACCGGCTTTTCTTTATTAATGACAAAATTCTTACGTGACGCATATTTTCTACCATATAAACCGTAGAGTTTTGATTTTTGAGTAATGTTGACATCCGCAATCATACGTTCTTCAGTCAGCATCCATACCTCAGGCGCCACCATGTCGAACTTATGTTCAAAATACATATCCGTTATAAAATTCAAATTGGCATCAGGCGCGATATTAGCTTTGAACTGTTTTATGGCATAGGTGGTGTCATGAATCCACATTTCACCTGTAAAGGTCAAATCTCCTGTCCGTTTAGGAACAAATTTGAGCAAGTAACACCATTGGTTATCAATGAATGTTGAATCATTCAAATAAAATCGATAAAATGAGCGCGCAAAATTTGCTGTTGGTGAAACGAAAGCTTTACCAAACATGTTAATGTAATTGTCATATATGTTGATATCCAAATACATATCGCCCAAAAATTGATTGAATGACAATTCCTCAGTACCAGAAACTCGGTAAGCCTGCATTACTTCAACTTTCTTTTTGGGGTTGTTTTTGAAATAGAAATCTGAAACAGATTCTGTTAAAAGAACGGGTAAATACGTTTTCTCACTTTCCGATGAATCGAGATAATCCATTACAAAATCGAGTTGTTTGAGCATCTTTCGATCCGTAAATTTATCGCCCATATTGTTCAAATCAAGCTGCAACTTATTGTACAACTCGTATTCGTACGCCTCTAATTTTGCCTTGTCGTTGATGTCTTTATTCGCCACCATTTTACGATGCAAAATAGTTGATGGAAACTCATCAGGAGCTTTCACGATAACTTCGCCAAAATCTGTAACTTGAATTGAAAGTTGTACATCAATAGTTTGGCTTTCGTCTTTGTTTACAAAAAATACTTGACGTTTATACCCTGAAAAAGAAAAAATCAAAGAGTCAGAAGCGTAGTAGGTTTCTATGAGATATTCTCCTAAAGAATCAGTTAGAGTACCAATTTTCGTGTCTTGAAATTGCAGTTTTACAAAGGGCAACGCTT
>TARA_R110000737_G_C14623635_1_pt1 | contig 12487 bp, 10 predicted proteins | sample TARA_R110000737 | Tara Oceans TARA_R110000737 (sample SAMEA4398027) | marine metagenome | biome: Polar Biome; feature: [SRF] surface water layer (ENVO:00010504); material: water (ENVO:00002006), including particulate matter (ENVO:01000060) such as... | depth 5 m
GGTCGGGACGGGTGTGATCCGCGGACGGCCCCGGCGGCAGCTCTCGCGGGGGCGAGATTGCCACCTCCTGGCCTGCGGATCACCGCGCCCTGTCATCGTGTCCCTGTGGGCCACCGGGCGCGAAGCGGAGACCATGAAGGCTGTTCGGTGTGCCGCAAGCGATCTCCCCCCGAAGGGGCGAACATCGGCCTTCATGGTCGGTTGGCTGGAACGGTAGATTGTGATACGCATTTAGAGCACTTTCCATATGGAGGTTTGCGCATGCCCCAGAGGCCGCGTCTCACCCACAAGGAAATCGCTGAGATCAATCGCCTCTTGGCCGAGGGGTTGAAGGATGGAGAGATCGCCAGCCGCGTTGGCCGATCCCGTCAGGCCGTTTCCCGCATTCGCCATAAAAAGACCTCCGCCCACACGACGACCGGTGGGGATGTGGTCCACATTCGTGTCTCGAAGGAGGAGCTGCAGGCCTTCAAGACGGTCGTCGAGGGGCAGGGTCTGACGCCGTCAGACGGGGTGCGCCGTCTCATGCGTCTGGCTGTTGGCGCCCTGGATTTGCGCGCGGAGGAGATCGACGCCTTGGCCGAGAGTCGCAGGGAGCTGGTCGCTGTGGGGCGCAATCTCAATCAGATGACACATCTCGCCAACGCCGGGCGGCTCAAATGGAATGCCCGTGACGGCAAGACCGTCGCGCAGCTGGATGCGCGGGTGAGCGACCTCACCGAGGCCCTGACCACCTTCGTCAACGTCGCGCGCCGCCGGACCCTGGCGGAGGTGGCCTTCCCGGGAGACGACGCATGAGTGAGCGCTCCCTTTCCGTTCAGGAGGCGCTGCTGGGCTATCCGCTGGAGGCGCTTGGCCGGCGCAGCCGCAGTGGCGATGACGGCACCCTCGTACGGGGCGGGTCGCAGAACAGCCGGCAGGCGCGATCGTTCCGCGCCTTTGCTGGAAACGCGCGCAGATCGCCGCAGTCCGTGGTGAAGCGCATCAGGGCTGGCGGATGCCATTCCAAGGACGATCTGACGCGGCAGCTCGCCTACATCACCCGGGAGGATGCGGCGCATGCCACCTGGACGAACTTTGCCGGTGTGGATCGCGCTCTTCGGAACAATACGCTGGAGCGCACGGTCGAGGACTGGTCCTCGGCCTGGCGGGGCGCTCCCAGGCGTGGGCACACGGACCACATCATCCTGAGCTTTCCCAAGGGCACGGGCATCGAAGAGGCCGAGGCCGTTGCCCGGGAGTGGGGGCAGGCGATGTTCGCCAGCGGGGAGTATGGTGATCAGTGGCGCTATCTCGCCGCGGTGCATCGCGACCCGGATCATATCCACGCCCACTTCGTGGTGGACAAGGTCGGCTGCGACTGGGGCGACTTCCTGTCGATCAGCATGAAGTCCGAGCTGAACTACGACGTGATGCGCGAGCGTCACGCCGAGATCGCGCGGGCGCATGGCATCGACATGGTCGCGTCCAATCGCCTGTCCCGGGGGATCATCGAGCACCCGCCGCGCGAAACCGAGTATCGCGCGGCGCATGACAGGACGGGCCGGGGGGATCAGGTCACACCGCCGCCGATGTCGGACGAGGAGAGGGCGCACCGCCGCGCCATCGTGCAGGATTTTGCGCGGCAATATGCCGGTCTCGGTCAGCTCGCCGCTCTGTCCTGCCAAGGCGACGCTTTTATGGAGACACTGTCGCAAGCATTGTTCAGATCCGCAGAAACTCTCGAGAAAGGAGGACGTCTCATGCCCGAGGCAGAGACCCTGACACCCACCGCGATCCCCACCGAGAGCGTCGACCCCGTCGCCGCCATGGCGCAGGCCCGCGACCAGATGCTGGTCGAGGCGCAGGAGACATGGGAGAGCATTCAGGGCATGGAGGCAGGCCCCGAGCGTGTCCGGATGGAGGCGGAGTTTGCCAGTACCAGCACGGAGCTGATGGCGGCCACACAGGCCGATCCCTTCTTCCAGGATCATGCGACGACGGCGGAGGCGGGCAATGATCTCTTCGCCAACCTCACCCTCTCTTCGATGCAGCATCTGCGCGAGGGGCTGGAGGCCGAGGATCCGCGTGTGGGACAGATCGAGAGCACTCTGGATGAGCTGCGCGATGCGCTGGCGGGCGCGTTCGCGAAAGAGCCGGACTTGATGGGGCAGATGGGCACGACACCTGAGGAAATGGCCGAATATGCGGTGCAAGGTGACCACTCGGTCGCGCAGGCCGAGATATGGCAGGGCCGGGGCGAGGCACTGGACGCGGAGGCCTCCGAGCGTCTGACGGCTGTGCTGGACGAGGGGCACCGGATTGTCGAGGACACGGCAGTGCCGCGTGATCTGCAAGAGCAGATGGCCCTCGATCAGCTGCTGACCGTGGACAAGCACCACCAGCTAGCAGACGTTCCGGCCATCGAGAGCCTTGTCGACCGGATGGCAGACGCGCTTTCGGACGAGGATGTCCAAGCTGTTCTCGCAGGTGACAGTACGCCGCTGCAGGACGAGATCGGGGATCCCGCCGTTCGAGCGGCTGTCGCTGCCGAGATGAAGAATGAAGCTGATTTCGAGGTCGGGCACGCGCCTGATGTGCCCGAGACTGTCGAAGCTTATCAGGAGAGGGCGCGGGCGCAGCAGGCCGAGCTTGCCACAGAGAGCGTCTCCGAGCGGGACGTGGAGATAGAGGACGTCCACGAGCTGTAAGCAGAAGGGAGGATCCTGCGATGATCCAGAACCTCGAGACAGCCTGGCGCTACCCCCTTGCCGTGATCGCTGGCCTTGTAGCGGGCGGTTATATCGGCGCCATGCTCGCCACGATCTACGCTGCCGTCGTGTTTAGGGAAAGCCTGAACAGCCTCGATCCGCTGGAGCCGTGGTTCCTGAGGTGGCCGTGGCCCATGCTGCAGGCCAATCCGGACACTTTGGCGGTGATCGCCCTCATCAACGGATCGGTGACACTTGCCTTGGTCACAGTCGGGGTCGCGGGGGTCACCCGCGGCCGTTTGACCAAATACGATAATGCGCATTTCCAGTCCCGGCGAGAACTGCGTCGGAACACCATGGTCGCGCCGATCAGTGTCGAGGGCTTCATCTTCGGCAAGACGTCAGCCCCCAGGAAGAAGGGCCTCTATATCGCAGCCGCGCTGGACCGGTTCCCGCACGCGATCATGGTGGCACCGACCGGGCGCGGCAAGGGGGTGGGCTTCGTCATCCCCAACCTGCTGCATCACACCGGCAGCGCCATCGTGCTGGACGTGAAGGGCGAGAACTTCCAGAAGACTGCGATCCACCGTCAGAAGGGGCTTGGGAACAAGATCTGGTACTTCTCGCCCTTCGATTATGTCGAGGCTCAGGACGGTCCGACAACCAGGACGCACCGCTTCAATCCGCTGGCGCGGATCGCGGCCATGTCCTCGACGGATCAGCAATATACTGCGCTGAACACGCTGGCCGACCAGTTCCTCGTCGTGGAGGGCGACACGGCCAAGGGGTTCTACCAGGCTGGCAAGCGCCTGTTCGTTGCCGCCTGCCTCTTCGCCATCGAGCAAGGCAGGCCGACCCTCGGCTTTGCCAAGGAAGTCTTCGGTGGAGGTGGCAAGGCAGAGCAGAGCTACCGCGATTACGCCGAGATGACCGACATTCCCATCGTCGCCACGATCTTTGCCGAAATGGCGGGGCTGAGCCAGAAGATCGCGGACAGCTACCGCTCCGTCATCAGCGGCGCCGGCTTCGAGCTTTGGGATGATCCTTCGGTGGTGCGGGCCACGACGGAAAGCGACTTCGACCTGACCGGCTTCCGCCGCGAGGCACAGACCCTCTACATCACCATGCAGGCCGAGCATCTGAAGACGCTGGCTCCGCTGGTGCGCCTGCTGTTCGCGGAAGCCATCGCCTCCCTGCAGCGGGCGGAGCCCGGTCCAGACGAGCCCCACACCGTCATGTTCCTGATGGACGAGTTCGACCAGCTCGGCCGACAGCCGTTGGTGGAGAACAGCATCAAGACGATCCGGTCGTTCGGGGGGCGGTTCTTCATCATCACGCAGTCGATTGCGGGGCTCGACAACCCGACGCTCTATGGGGAAGCCGGACGGCGGGCGCTCATGGCCGGGGCAGGGGTCAAGGTCTTCATGACCCCCCAGGAGGACCGAACCGCCACCGTCCTGTCCGACATGCTGGGCAAGCAGACCGTGGTGTCGAAGACCGAAAGCCAGAGCCGTATCCGGGAGCTGGATGACAGCGCCAATATCAGCCGTCGCAGCGAAGAGCGGCCCTTGATCTCACCGGGCAAGCTGCTGCGGTTTCCGCTCGATCAGGTGCTGATCCTGCCCGAAGGTCAGTATCCCATTCTGGCCCACCACATCCGCTACTATGAGGATCACCACTTCGCGGAGATCGAAAAGGCTCGTGAGGGCCACGCCCTGCCGTATCCGCCTTTGACGGCCAAGCCGAAGCGCAAGATCGCCAGCCTGGCGCAGATCAAGCAGGCGGAGGAGACGACAGCGACGTTCAAGGAATACGGCAATCGCTACGCGGATATGCGGGCGCGGGCGGAGGCGGAGCCGAAGGGCGAATCCGGCAGCGCAGGTGGTGGGACGCGGCGGCGACCGAAACGCTCGAGTGCGACCGACTTGTCCAAGTTCGAGGATGACGCGTTGGATACATCTCAGGGCGCGGATGGCGAAGAGAGGCCCGTGAGCGCAAGCCCGACGCAGGCCGCGCCGTCTTCGCAGAAGAGTAAGCGACCGGCACGGAGCGGGACCACAGCGGTTGCGGCGGAGGCCAAGGCGATCACAGGCGGCAGTGTGCGATCCCCACGAAAACGCGTACTCACCGAATGATGTCTGTGAGCGGCACAAGCACCGTGACACAATTGCCAAAATCTCTTCGCCCAAGGCGTCTGGGACTTCATGGCCGAGGACCGACCGTTGCGAACGCTAAAGCCCCGGCGGCTGGCGCGATAGGTTTCGTCAGTGGTCGCGCCGCCGCGAATGCCACTGTTCGTCTCGGCCTGCTTGACCCATCCGCGCAAGGCGTGGGGCGACGTTGCGTGAACAATGGCGTCTACAGGAAGGATAGGAGGGGACTTCAAACGTCGCAAAAAGAATGGACGCCCGCAGGGTGACACCCTATGCGGGGCACATGAACAGCGCCGTCTCTACCACTCCGTCCACTGACCGCATCCTCGCCGGCGTCGCCCTGATGCTGGGATTTTGCGTGACCGCGCCCCTGCTGGATGTGGCAGCCAAGCTGGCGTCGAGCAACGTGCCTGTCGGACAAATCACAGCTGCACGCTTTATTGTGCAGTGCGCGCTGATGGCGCCGTTTGTCTGGGTCATGGGGCTGTCATTGCGGGTCGCGCGGGGGCAATGGCTGGCGCTGCTGTTTCGCGCGGTGTTCTTGTTGGTCTCGACCTTTTGTTTCATCGCCGCGATCCGCGTCATGCCTCTGGCGGATGCCCTTGCGATTGTGTTCGTGGCCCCGTTCATCGTGCTGCTGGTGGGCAAGTTCTACTTGGGCGAAGATGTCGGCCCGCGCCGCGTGGGGGCGGCGATTGTAGGCTTTGTGGGTGTCTTGTTCGTGATTCAGCCCAGTTTCGCGGCCTTTGGCACTGTGGCGCTGTTTCCGCTGGGCACAGCGGTGGGGTTCGCATCCTATATCCTTGTGACCCGCGGGCTGTCGCGGCGGATGCATCCCGTGGCATTGCAATTCCACACCGGCCTTATTGCCAGCCTGCTGTGCCTCCCGGTGATGATACTGGCACAAGGCACGGGGGCTGAGCAGTTTGATCCGGTTTGGCCCACAGGGGTTGCGTGGCTCTGGCTGCTGGGCGTCGGTTTTTTCGCCACGCTCAGCCATATGATGATGACGTATGCGCTGTCGCTGGCGCCCTCGGCCACGCTGGCGCCACTGCAATATCTGGAACTGCCGGTGGCGACCTTGCTGGGATATCTGGTGTTCAGCGATTTCCCCAACCCGCTGACCTTGACCGGCATCGCCATTATCATCGGCGCGGGATTGTATATGATCCACCGCGAAAGAGTCACCGCCCGTCAGTTGATCACTGAGCGCGCCGCCCCTCCGATTTAGTTCGGGCAGACGATCGCGCCCCTTTCAGATTCCCTTTGCTGCGAGCGCGAGATCTTGAAGCAGACTTTCCGGAAGTCTGACTCACGGAATACTGCTGCGGGGCGTTCGGCCGGCGGCAAGGCGCAGGGAGCTGCCCTTGCAAACTTAGCCTTCTGACGAGATCGGGCGACATTTCATGCTGCGATGCTGCGTGCAGAGCTGCCTTTCGGTAAGCGCTTCAGCGATACCCTATGCGGCGCGGCTTGACGCGACCGGGCAGTTCCAAGGCATAAGATCGTCGATGCGGCTTCTGGGATGACCGTCGAGCAAAGCGCGCAGCGTGTCGGAGAGGTAGCTAACCGGATCGACGTCGCACATCTTGCAGTTCACGATCAGGCAGTCGAGCAATGCACAATTCTCTGCGCCGACCTCATTCCCGGCAAAGAGGGCGTTTTCCGGGGCAGAGCAATCTTCCTGATCTGGTTCTCGACCGTGATAGTGTCCAGCTCCAGATTGCCATCCTCAAGGAACCGCGTCAGGCTTGGCCACCGCGCCAAGATGTGGCGGATCTCCTCGGCCAATCGAGCTGAACGGCTAAGTTTGCAAATGGCGGTTCCTCGTGAGCGACAGCCCAACGATCACTCCGCCGCCCCCGGCAGAAAGATTTCGGCAATCCCTCTCCGCCCATCGGAGCGCCCGAGCTGGATCACCGCGTCGATGCTGTGGGCACAGTAGCGTCGCACTTCTTCAAAGGTCATGTTCAGCCCGGTGCCGAGGACCATCATTGCCAGCCGGTCGATCGCCTTGAGGGCGGTGTCGGCGTGGATCGTGGTGAAGGAGCCACCGTGGCCCGTGTTGATAGCCTCGAGAAACGTGGTGGCCTCACCGCCGCGCAGCTCGCCGACGATAATCCTGTCGGGGCGCATCCGTAGGCTCGATTCAAGGAGCTTGGCTGGTGACTTTTCAGAATTTGGCGTTCGGTCCGACTTCATGCTGACGGTGTTTGCATGGCCGGGAAACAGTTCGAAGGCATCCTCGATGGTGACGATCCTTTCGCGCGGATCAACCATATCGAGCAAGGCCCGTGCAAAGGTGGTCTTCCCGGTGGACGTGCCGCCGGAGATCAAAACGTTCAGGCGGTCCTCGATGCAGAGCTGCATCGCTTCCATCACCTTTCCCTGACTGCTCAGATCGCGCACGGTGCCGGCTCTTTCTCGGCGGCGCTTGTCGAGATCGACCAACTCGTCATGCAAAAGTCCAATGCTGCCGATTGTGAGCTTGGTCTGGGAGTAGCGGCGGAAGGTGATCGCGGCGGCGCCTTCGATGACAGGCTTGGCCACGACCTGTGCCCGCAGGGGGGCTCCGCCATGCTCGACCTTGCCCGACACGATGGGCTTTTTGGTGGACAGCGGAACGTCCACATCCGAGGCAATGGCTTTTGCCAGGTCCGCGGCTTGTGCTGGAGCAAAGGTCAGCTGTTCGGCCTCCTGCATGTGGCTGTCGCCCTGACGCTCGAACCAGACCCGCCCGTCAGGATTTATCGTCACCTCGACCATGCGTGGATCGCCTAGGTATCCGCTCAGTGGCGCAAGATAGCTCAGCAGAAAGGATGCGCGCTGTGGAGCCTTGTTCATCAGAAGAACTCCAGATCACGGTCCACCATGACGGTGATCGCACTGCCTTGTTCCACGGTGATGATCGGGGGCAGGCTGGCATAGTCTGCCGCCGCCGAGGAGGTCGCGTCGCCCAAATCCTCGGTCACATCTCTGGCGATATCGGATGTGGTGTCATCATCGATCTGCGCGGCGGCAATACTGGGCCCGGCGCCGAGAAGCGAGATCAGTGCCGCATTGCCAAACCGGGTGCCGAAGCGGGTGTCGACACGCCCGGTGATGCCGGAGCGGCCCATCTGGTCGCCGCCGAAGGCCGAGAGCTGAACGGACTGTCCGTCCGGGGTCACCAAGCGGTTCCAGCCGATGAGGATGCGCCCCTGTCCGATGTCCACATCGGAGCTGTAGGAGCCGAAGAGGCGCGAGCCGGAGGGGATCAGCACCTGGCTCTGATCAAAGGACCAGACCGGGTAATTGACCACGGCCGATGCGGTTCCAGGCAGGCTGGACGCCACGGCGTTTTCCAACGTCGCCTGAATCATCGTGCCTTGAAGCACGGTGTAGGCGGGGTTTGCGATGGCGGTTGCCTGCTCTGTCGGGGTGGCCGCAGCACCGCCGGTCACGAAGGCGCGCAGCGTGCCGTCACGCGATTGCCCGCGCGGGTTCAACTGGTCCAGCGCCTCATTGTCGGCGCTGGAGGTTCCCGCGCCATCCGAGCTTGACCCGTTGTCATAGATCACGGCTTCCGACTGGACGCGTGCGCGCAGTTGCGCCTGCTGTTGTTGCCGCCGTTCCGCCAGATCCGCTTCGCGCTGTTGCTGTCGCCGCCGTTCGGCCTCGGCTTCCTGCGCCTGCAGGGCCGCGTCGTTGCTGGCCGTGGCGATCTGGGTTTGCAGCGCCTGGTTTTCTCGGCGCAGCGTTTCGAACGTCTGATCCTGCTGGGTCATGCGTTTTTCGTTGGCGGCTCGGAGGGATTGGAGCTGGTTGGCGAATTCCTCGCGCATCTGCTGCGCCATCTGGGCATTCTGTTCCTGCGTTTCCTGCAGCGCCTTGGAGAGCTCCGCGACCAGCTTGCTATCGTCGTCGTCTGCCCGGTTGGAGAGATCCGCCAAGCTGGACTGCAGCTGCTGTACCTGGGCTTGCAAGGTGGTATTGCGCTGTTCCAGCGCCGTGCGCTGACTGTTGAGCTGCTCCTGAATGGGGCCGAAGTCGAAGCCGCCCTCCTCGGGCTCGGACGCAGCCGTTGACCCGATATTGCCAAAGCCGCCTCCCGACATCCACTCCTGATACTCTTTCACGCCCGAGGTTTCCACGGCCGGTGTTTCCTGGTCCCGTGCGAGCAGGGCGTAGGCCATTATGACAAGGGCACAGCCCGCGACGATCCCGACGATCCCCTTAAGGACCGTCGGGTCCATCGCTCTACCTGCGCGTTTGTCTGTCTGGCCGACGCTGTATTCTTTTTCATGCGATCCGGCCTCCTGCTCTGCCTCGAAGCCATTGTCCTCGACATGATGATTTTCGGTATCGCCATTGTCGGCCATCTCAGAACTCCTTTTGGGCAAGGCTGCGCACGATGCTCTGATCTGCGGTTCGCCCGCCCTGCGCGCGGCGTATGCAGATCACCTGTTCACCGATGCGAACGGTGAACGCGTCGCGAACGCCTCCGATGCGCACGATGGTGTTGCGCGTCTGAGAATTCACACTCAGCTCATAGCCCTTGCTGTCGACTGCGAAGATGCTGGGGCGGACCCCTTGCCGGAACTCGAAATAGGTGGCCCGGCCGTCGTTCCAGACGGCCAGCGGGCGCGCCTGTCCGCCGCCTGCGTATTCGTATCCGGTGTCGCGGACACCGGCTGCCTTGGGGGCGCTTGCCTTCCGGGCAGGCCGGTCGTCAGGATATCTGAGCGCCACGCGATAGGTGGGGGTCTTGCTGCGGCCTTCCGTGAGGACGAAGGCGATCGTGCGGCGGGATGTGTAGATCGTCATGTTGCTGTGGGCGCTGGCGATCACCGGCTTTACGGAAACGGTGTTGCGGTTCGACAGGACTTCCACATCGAAGGCCTCGGAGTCGCCGAGCAGAACTTGCTCGATCCGCTCGCCCTTGCCGAGCTCGATCGCAGTATTCGTACGCAGGGTCGTGTCGACCCGGATCACGTCGGAGGCATTGTACCAGACCGAGCGCACGCGCGCGTCCTCGCCCATGGTCTGTGGCGCACGTTCAGCGAACGCGGGCAGGGGCAGGAGGCAGGTTGCCGACAGGAGGATTGCGAAGGTCTTTTGCATGGTCAGTCTCCCAGCGTCTCGGCCGAGACGCTGAACGAGGTCACGGTGAAGCCAAGGGGATTTTCCCAGACCCGTTCCAGCGCGCGTTCTTGACGGGGCATGAACTCAAAGCCGATGACGGCAACGAAGGGGCGGGTGACTGTTTCCTGACGAGGGGTGCGGAGCGTCTTTTCATAACGGACTTGCGCCACGGTTGGCTCGAGGAAGGTGATCGTCTTCACCCGTACGGTGACCTGCGCGCTTTCGCCGTAGAGACGCGGCGGATAGTCGGCGTTCTGGCTGTCGTTGCTCCAAAGCGCCATCAGGGAGCGGCGGGCATCTCCTGCCGAGCGGCGCTGAACGCTTTCAAGACGCTGCTGAATCCCCGCCATGATGAAGGACTCGCGATCCGACAGATAGGAGACGAGCAGGCTTTCCTTCACGGCCTGTTCGTCTTCGATGCCGGTCGGCTTTACCTGCATGATCCGTTCTGCCGCGCCGGTATCGCGATCCACCAGAACCGTGAAGACCTCGGTTGTCTTGAGCGGCATCATCATTGCGATGGAAACGGCCATGAGGCTCGCGACGCCTGTTGAGACGCCCGCCACGATCCACGCGCGCTTCTCGCTGCGGCGCGGCGCCATGATGACGTCGGTATCGAAGCTGTGTTGTTGCACTGCACCCTCCTTCGCGTGCCAATTATTTACCGTTCTTGCTGACGGACTTTTGTGCCAGTGACACGGCGAGCCTGGCGGCTGTGGCCGCGCCCCCGCCAGCCGAGCCGGCCAGGCGCGAGATACCCGATCCAGCGGCGTGGCCTTCGCGGCGGGCCGCAGAACTGGTGATGACGTTTGGGGCCTTCCGACCCGCCATGCCTTCGGTCACGCCGCGGGCGCCAGCCACTGCGCCATAGCTATGGAACTTGGCTTGCTGGTAGGTGCCGGAGGCGGCCTGCCCGAGACCGATCGAGGTCGAGGCGAAAGACTGCGCCAGCGTCGGCACCATGAACATCAACCCGGTGCCGAGCATCATGACGACCACGAAACCGATGATGTCACCGATGGTTTCGGCAGTGTCGGGATCGGGCGCGAGCATTTTGCTGGCGGCAATCGTGAAGCCCGCCATCGCAGCCGTCAGAAGAGGCACGAAGGCAAAGCCCAGAGCCATCTTCACGTAAGCCTCGAAGATCGGTGCGGACTGCTTGAACAGTGTGCAGACAATTGCCAGAGGGCCAATGACAATCAGGACCGCGATCATCAGCTTGGCGGCACAGATGACGATGATCGAGATTGTTGCCATGAGGGCAGCGATCAGGAACAGAAGCAGGCTGGTGATGGCGCCGGAGAAGAAGGAGCCATTTTCCGAAACGGACTGACCCATGTCGAGCGCATCGCCGTAGAGCTCGTCGAGGCCGGCGTAGAGATCCGTCACAGTCGCGCCGGTGGCTGCTTCCAGGACGGTCCCGCCCAGCCGACTTGGTGTCTCGGCGAGTACGCCGTAGACCGCATCGAAGTTTGCATAGGACGACATGAAGATCGCAACCAATGCGATCCGGGTCATGAGGCTCAGACCATTTCGGAGCGTCATCGGCACGGCCTGAAGGACGAGGTTGATGCCCGTCATGGCCACGAGCAGCACCGCGCCGATGCGGAACACCGGAATGACGGCTGTGGCCACATCGTTATAGGCCGACGCGCCAACCGATGCGGCTGTGGCATCAACTGCCGAGAGAACATCCGCAATGATTGCCATCAGGGGGTTTCCCGGCAGTTCGCGTTTCGAAAGCTCCTGTAGGCGCCGGAAACGGCATTGTCGTTCGCGATGTTGTATTCGCGCAGCTTCGCCATGTCGGCCTCGGTGATCTGGCCCGGCATGACGCCCAGGAAGTCCACGGAGAACGCCTCGAAGGACCGTGCGGCCTGCGGACAAGTGCAGGTCTGTTCCTGCACGCGCTGCGCCTTGTTGAAGGTCTGATACGCGGTGCGCGCCGTGCCGTAATTGAACCCGGGCTTTGCCAGCAGACCGATCTTCGGCGGCTCCCGCCGGCAAAGGGTCTCGTCGCCTTTAAAGAAGTACATGCTGCGGTTCTTCATTTCCTGCATGATGGCCAGCAGCGCGTCGGCATCTTCGACCTCCACCGCCGCGACCGCCGCCGCGCTCAACTCCGCCGCTGAGGTCTCGCTGTATCCATCAGCCCAGGCATTGCCTGCCAGGACGAGGCTCGCCGTCAGCCCGATGATCGTTTTCAAAAGCATTCGTTGCTCCTCTCGAAGTTCGCGCGTGAAGGTCATCCGCTTATTCCGCCCCCGAGTAGTCGAAGAAGCTGCGCTCCTTTGCCTGTTCCGCGGCCCAGTTCACGCCCGTCTGCCCTTGCGCAAGGCCTGCGGCCGCATTGAGGCGCCACATCTGGCCGAGCATGAAGTTCGTCTCAGCCGCCATCCGCGTGTTGAGATCGACGCTTTCCTTGAGCGTTTCCTGACGGGCGATTTCGTCGACCAGACCGTTCACACGCTCGAGGCTGGTTTCCGCCTCTTCATAGGAGAGCTGCGCGGCGGCAATCGC
>TARA_R110000737_G_scaffold352335_1_pt1 | contig 12485 bp, 8 predicted proteins | sample TARA_R110000737 | Tara Oceans TARA_R110000737 (sample SAMEA4398027) | marine metagenome | biome: Polar Biome; feature: [SRF] surface water layer (ENVO:00010504); material: water (ENVO:00002006), including particulate matter (ENVO:01000060) such as... | depth 5 m
CTATTTTTGTAGTCATGCTCGACATTCACAATTATTTTCCAAATCTTCTTTTAGCTATCGACGAAGAAGAAAAAGAAGAAAAACGGCGTTATTCTTTTGAAAATGGTCAAAGTTTAAAGGACTTAAAACGTTCTGGACTTGCCCTTCATCCTATAAAGATAAATCGCAAAAGTTTTGGGTTTGCCGATTATCCAGAAATTTCATTTCACTACCCATTCCCTTTTGAAAACAATTATTTCAAAGGATCTTGTCCTATTGAACTATTCTGCCCTGGTGAAGAGAGTATAAAGGGAATACTGCTTTTTCTTGAAGGGAAAAAAGGTGAACTCCGCATTTTTGCACCGGATTTTCCTGATTGGCTAGAAGATGGTGATACAGGAATAAAATTAGCTCCTGACGCTCGCACTTTGACCATTATGCGCAAAGCTTTGGACAAGGAATTAAAAGATGATGCAATTGCCATCAAACCAATTGATACCGTTGAAAGTCTCGAAATTTCGACTTGGAATAACCCAAAATTAAACGAAGGTCAGAAATTAGCTGTTTCTGAATTGCTGAAAAATTCCGAGTTAGGAATAGTACATGGTCCCCCAGGAACGGGAAAAACTACCACTTTGATTGAAGCGATCTCGCAATGGGTGCAAAAAGGAAAAAAAGTTTTGGTCTCTGCTCCAAGCAATACAGCTGTAGATCATGTAGCCAGTATTTTACCAGAAGAATTCAATGTTCTTCGCATCGGAAATTCAGTAAAAGTGCGAGAAGATGTTTTTCCATTAACTCCTGAAGGAAAATGGCAAAATAGTCCGGATTTAAAGAACTTGAAACGCCTTAAAATTCAAGCTGAACAATTGCGGAAAATGGCGCATACCTACAAACGAAATTTCGGAAAATCAGAACGAGAGCAGCGTTCAGCACTTTTCAAAGAAGTGAATAGCATTCGTAAACAAATAAAAGATATCAAAAAAAGCACCGAAGAATCTTGGTTTGATAAAGCTCAAGTTGTTTTGGGAACTCCTGTTGCAATTGTAGACCAAACTTTTGACTACAATCACTTCGATGTATTGGTTATTGATGAAGCCGCTCAGTGCCTAGAACCTTTGGCTTGGGCAATATTTCCCTTTGGTCAGAAAATTGTTCTGGCTGGTGACCCATATCAATTACCTCCAACTATTTTGTCGCAAAAAGCGAACGATTTGGGTATGAATGTTTCAATTTTGGAACGTTGCTTAAATGCCAAGTATCCAGTAAGTTTCTTGCCTCTTCAATACAGAATGCCAAAAAATATTGCCGATTTTTCTAGTCAATATTTTTATGAAGGTCGCCTGGAATCATTTAAAGCTGCTCTTGATTCCGCTTTACTATTTTATGATACAGCAGGCGCTGGATACGACGAAGAACGAGGCGACCAAGGGGGCAGTTTGAAAAACGAAGGTGAGGCAGAAGCGATCTCAAAAATTATTGAATCAGAAAATTTAAACCTGGCAAAAACTACCGTTCTTTCTCCCTATTCTGGTCAGGTTGCCTACTTAAGAGATATTCTTGATAGTAAAATTCGCGTTTCGACTATTGATAGTTACCAAGGACAAGAGCAAGAGATTATAGTAATATCGCTTGTTAGAAGTAATCCAGATCAGGAAATAGGTTTCCTTAAAGATTATCGACGTATGAATGTTGCAATGACGAGGGCGAAATCGAGGTTAATTATAGTTGGTGACAGTGCGACTTTGGGTAACGACCCATTTTATGCAGCGTTCTTGGAATATGCGGAAAATCAGGAAGCTTATAAAAGTGTTTGGGAGTTAGTTTAATTTTTAAATTGACTCAAAAAAAACAACCCTCAATAAACTATATTCGTTATATTGTTACGATTAAAAAATCTTGTGAATTATTGAAATTTTCATTTTTCAAAATGATTAATTGATAAATTTACTTGCTTGAACAAAACAAAACTATGAATAACCTTTTGAAAGGTATTTTACTGCTTTACTTTGGAATCAATTCCATTTTTTTAAATGCACAAAACCCGGGGAACTTAGGTATTCCAAATTTAACTGCTTGGTTTAAACCAGACGCTTTGCCTTTAGGAAATGTAGTTAGTTGGACGACTACACTTTCAACTTTGGGCGGTGTTACAGTAACCGATGCTGGTGCTCCTTTTCCTCAAGCGACTAATACACCTACTGGAAATATTTCTAACTACAACACAACCATATTTTTTAATGCAAACTCTCCAGCTAATCTTCAATCCTTAGAAAATACAGCCTCTTTAAACTTATTGCAAAATAATACTACAACAGCCCAAGGAACATTTTTTTGCGCATATTATTTCCCCCAAGTTGCTGGAAGCAGTAACAACCATATGATGTTATACAATAATTCACCGCACGCTATTCAATTCAGAAATTTAGGTGTAACTGGACGATTAGCGATAGGTCTTTCCCCAACAAACAGTGCCAACGCTACACGGAATTGGACAGAAACAAATAAGCCATGCATAATTTCCTATTCCGGAAATAGATCTTCAGCAACCAGTATGAAAGCTTTAAGAAACGATTTACTCTTTAATACATCAACTGCTTCACAATCATCTGGTCCAACAGGTTTGTACTTTGGAAATTATCCTGGTAATGCAAACGCACCTTACAACGGTTATATTCATGAATATATCTTTTATGACCGTGATCTAACCTTTATCGAGATGCGAAAAGTAAATACCTATTTGGCTATCAAATATGGAGTTACTCTCGAAAATCTAACGTTTTCTGCCCAAGGTGACTATCTGGCAACAGACGGAACAACCATTTGGGATGCGAGTGTTTATCCTATCTACCATAATAATGTAATTGGAATAGGAAGAGATGACACACAAGGACTTTTGCAAAAACAATCACACGCTTTTGACGATAACTACAGAGTTTATGTTTCTAATTTAGCGTTGACCAATGCTGCAAATACTGGCGCAATTAATTCTGACATTTCCTATGTCACAATGGGCCAAACCAATGCTGCTGGTTGTGGTACAACAATTTCAAACGCTGAAACTCCAGCTGGGATTCAATCTAGATTGGTAAAAGAATGGAAAGTGACGAATACGAACTTTGCACAACCTTTCAATATTGATTTAAAAATTGATACGTGTCAAACACCCGGAACTTTCGTTGGCAACGTTGATTTAGCCAATCTAATGTTACTAATTGATAGTGATGACGGAAATTTCATCAATGCTACTGCTTACGATCAAACAAGTGGTATTGCTTTTAATTATGCAAATGGCTATATAACAGTAACTGGAATTCCCAATACATTGATTCCTGCCAACTCAACTAGATATATTACCATCGCTTACAATAGATCAATAAGTTATTTTACAGGAAACAATACTATTTGTAATGGCGATTCTACTGCAATCACAATTAATATTCTGGACGCCAACGGACCGATTGATGTGGATTATTCAGACGGAACAACGACAACTACTTTGACTAACGTTTCGAATGGTGATATAATTTACTTAGAACCAAACACAACAACAAATTATACTGTTTTTGGAAAAGTAAATTTCTTGGATTGCTGCGGTTCTGTTACAGATTCTGTATTTACTTTAACTGTCAATCCTAATCCGACAGTAGTCGCCAACGCCAGTTCAATCGCTATTTGTGATGGAGATTCCACTCAATTAACTGGTTCTGGTGCCAGTACATATGTTTGGGATAATGGCGTTACAGATGGCGATTACGTTAGCCCAACTGCAACAACAACCTATCAAGTGATTGGAACGAATACCTTTGGTTGTATAGATTCGAATGACGTTACGGTTACTGTAAATCCAACCCCAATTGTTTCAGCAAATACCGACAATGACTTCTTTTGTATTGGTGGCAACATTACTTTGACAGGAAGTGGAGCAACAACTTACCTATGGAACAATGGCGTTACGGACAATGTACCATTTGCTCCGTCAGCAACAACTACATATTTGGTTGCAGGCGCTAATGCATTTAATTGTGTGGACACAGCTTCTATCACAATCACTGTTTATCAATTGCCGATTGTGCAAGCGAACGCATCAAGTTTTGGTGTTTGTGTAGGTCAATCTGCCACAGTTACAGGGTCAGGATCTCCTGCAACCACTTACATTTGGGACAATGGCGTAACCGACGGTATCTCTTTCATTCCATCAGTAACAGCCACTTATACTGTTATCGGGACGGATGTCAATGGATGTCAGAACACAGACGACGTGGAGGTCGTAGTCTTTCCGGTAGAAGATTTTTATTTGGGCCCAGACACAACGATTTGTCCGCAAGATGGGATCATTCTTTTTGCCAACCAAGTATTTGCCGCTTACCAATGGAATACGGGCATTACAGGTCCAAGTTTGAATGTAAATACTGACGGAACTTTCGTTTTAACCGTAACAGATAATAATGGTTGTACCTACACTGACAACCAAATGATTACTTTGGGAGAAGATTGCTTTCAAACGATTTACATTCCAAACGCTTTTACACCAAATAGCGATGAATTCAATTCCTATCTCAGAACTACAGGTGACAATATTGATCTATTCCAAATCACTATTTTCAATCGTTGGGGTGAAGTAATGTTTATTTCAAACGACATAAACCAATATTGGGATGGAACTTACAATGGTGGCGTTTGCCCTGATGGCGTTTACAACTATTCTGTTCTTTACACCACAAATTCGGGCAACGATGATAAGCTTCGTTTGAATGGAAGTGTTACAATACTAAGGTAATTAGCTCTTCACTTGATGAATTAATTTCTTCACCTTGTATTTTCTATAATTCCAAGATTGCCAAGTGTTTTTATCATTCGCCAATTTTAAGGTGATTCTCTCGAACTGACTTTCTAAAGTATTGTAACGATACTCCTGATAGTCCTGTATAATGTTCAAATCATTGTTTTTGTTCAGCTCTTTTTCTTTCAGTTTTAGATTGATAATGGCTTCGTCAGAAAGATAATCCAGCACATAAAATCGATCGAATTTCAATTTGTCTTTTTGAGCGAAATTGTAGTTAAATATAATCATATCCCAATTGAAACAAGTCATAAAAATAAGCATGAAGTATATTGACCAAGAATTGAATTTCGACATATAAAAGAAGGATTTTCGCTGTGAAATTTTCCAATATAGACTTGCTAAACCAAGCACAACGATGGCTAGAAAAATGAAAATACCAATTCGTTTATGCGTTAAACCTAAGTGGTTAATATAGTGAACATTTCTGATGATTACTGAGATAATCAGCACGACATTCAGAGCAATCCAGGTGTAAGCCAAGTTTTTAAGCAATTTGTTTTTAGAATAGAAATTTAGATTTCGTCGGAAGTAGTACAACATGACGAGAATGGAAAGAACGATACTAAAAATTAACATGTAAACACCTTGGTGAACGTCTTTTGCAAAATTCATTTTAGGATTGTAATTCAAGCCGAACCAGACATAAAAAATATCTATAGAGTTGATAATCAGTAGCAACATACAAATCATTCCCATGGCCAAAACACCCGATTTGTTTTCATCTTTCAAACGAAGCATTTTGAATTTCATAGGAAAGATCTCTTTAAAATAAATTGAAATAAAACCATATTGATTTTTATCTCTAACTCGTAGCAATTCATCTGTCTTTTTATATTCCATTTTTGAGAAAATCTTCCATTGACTTTGAAATACAACCCAATTCGCGATCAATGCTCCGAGAAAAACGAATAATAATCTTTCCCAAGAAGCTATGTCAAATATGCGCTCAAAAGCCCATTTTATATCATGACCGATCTGATCCGTAACATCTTTGAAAACAAGGTTCGCACCGCGGAACATTAAAAAGAATACAATGACTATGAAAGTCGGAAGAACAACAATTTTCATCCATCTCATCCATTCTGTAGACTTCTCTTTTGAAAGTTTATCTTCTCGATTTTTCAAAAACGGTGGAATTTTAAAGAAATGTAAAATACTCGACCAAACTGCTCTGTAAACAGTTCTCAAATCTTCTTCATGAAAGAATCCAATGAGAACTATCCAGGAAATGATGGCAACAAAAGAACTAACGATACTGTTGTGATAAACCAACATGAAAGTTGCAATCACATTTCCTACTGTTGCCATTTGCACAGACGGTTTACTGAACGAAACAGGTGAATCTATGAAGTGATGAATTATGCTTAGCAAGCTAAACAATGCAAAATTCAACGCTAAGTTTTGGTCCCAGAAGAACTGGTCAAAAGCGACTACAAAAATCAAAAAGGCAAATACATTAATTCTTTTCATTTGTTTCATATTTAATTAAAAGTACTTTGTAATTCAAAGTAAGTGAGCAAATTTTTTTATTTTGATTGTTTCAATAAAGTTTCAAGTGCTTGAATATGCTTTTCAAATTCAGTTCTTCCTAGTTTTGTTATTCTATATTGCGTTCTCGGCTTCTTACCGACAAAATCCTTCTCGAAGGAAAGGTATTCATTCTTTTCTAAGGCAGTAATGTGACTTGCCAAATTACCGTCTGTCAAACCTAATTCTTCTTTCAAAGTATTAAAATCGACTCGCTCGTGTATACTCAACAAGGCCATAACGCCCAGTCGCACCCTACTGTCGAAGTGCTTGTTTAAACCTTCAATCATGATTTCTTATCGTATTTGAAATACATTAATGAACCATAAATAATATGAGTAACTCCGAACCCAAGTGTCCAGAAGAAAAGACCTTGACCAATAAAAAACAGTGCAACCAAACCAAGGATCACATTCGTTAAACCAAGATAAAAGATGTCGCTAACCGTCTGATGACTTGCATTGATACAAGCCAAACCGTAAAACACAAGGGTTATCGGTGCAATGTATCCAATATGACCATTTCTCAAAAGAACAAGGGATATCATTCCTCCGGCGAACAAAGGAATAAATAGATTAAGTAGTAATTTCTTAGCTGTTTTATTCCAAACGACCTCACCTCTTTTCTTTGCATTTCTAGCGGTGAAAAAATAGGCAAAACCTAAAGCGAAAATCAGCACAGCTCCAGCAATTGCCAATAAATCCGTTTCTAAATTGATGACCGCATCATAATCTGGTGAACTTAAACTATAAAACTGTTTGATTCTAAAATACGCCAAAGCCGACCCCACCAATGCTGATGCTCCTGCCATTATTCCTGAAAGTCCACTCAAGGATAAAAATCGAGTTGAACGTTCCATGATTGAACGAATTTCTTGCAGATTCTCGAGGTGTTTTTCTTCTTTCATCGTTAATTTAAAAAGTGCTTTGAAATTCAAAGTAAATACTTTTTATCGGATTAGAATGAAAAAAAATGTGAAATTTTATTTAGACTTTTTGAAAAGTACTGGATTTACTTCGATTCAGTGATGAATTATATTCGTCAGACTTAAAATCTCTTTCTCTGAATTAAAAGAATGGACACAAAAACGGATACTTTCCTCTCCTTTTGCTACCGTTGGTGAAAAAATTGGTTTTACCGCAAAGCCATTTTCTAAAAGTTTGTTTGCCAAAACCTTCGTTTTAGCTATGTCACCAATTCGCAGAATTTGTATTGGGGAATTTATCTCTGAAATGAAATCTTGATCCAAAAACTGAGATCGAAACAGACTAATGTTTTCTTGCAATTTTTTTTGTCGTTCAGGAATGCTTGCATGTTTTAAACTTTCTGCAATTTGCAAATAAGCTTCAGGTGGAAGAGCCGTCGTGTAAATAAACGAACGAGCAAAATTGATCAGAAAGTACTTTAAATTTTGACTACCCAAAACGGCCGCTCCATGATAACCATACGCTTTTCCAAAAGTGATAATTCGAGCAAAAACAGCAGACGAGTCCTGCAAACAATCTACAATTCCTCGACCATAATCACCAAAAACTCCGCAAGCGTGTGCTTCGTCAACAATCAAATAAGCTCCTTGTGACTGGCATAAGGCATGAATTGCTCCCAAAGGCGCCATATCTCCATCCATGGAATACAATGATTCTACAGCGACATAAACTGCTCCTTGAGCTTTGGCTATTTTATTCTTTAAATCTTCAATATCGTTGTGTCGAAAGGAATGATTCGTTGCGAAACTCAAACGGATTCCATCTCGAACGCTTGCATGGATTTTATCATCGTATAGAACTGTGTCACCTTTTTGTGGAACGGAACTGAAAAAGCCAATATTTGCATCGTAACCAGAATTGAAAACCAGAGCTGCTTCTGTTTTGAACCAATCAGCTAAAACACTTTCACAATGTTCTGCTGCAGATGAATTTCCAGAAATCAAACGTGAACCTGTACTTCCTCCTGACGATTTAGATTCAATAGGAAGTTTTGCCAATCCTAAATAATCATTGGAATAGAAATCGACCAAATTGTCCAATAAAGAAAGGGAACGCATGGTTCCCTCTTCTTCTCTATTTTTTAATTTGTCGATTAACTTTTTGTTCATTCGAACTTAGTTTTCTAATGAAACTTTACGAGGTTGAAAATTTTCGTCCTTTGGTTTCAATTTCGCGGCTGCCAATTCAGCGGCTCTATCTGCCTCTTTTTGTTTTCGAGCAATAATTTTTTCGTCTGGTAAGGTTTCTGGTTTTTCACCATCTTGAAATGCTTCTTTTGGCATCAAACCTAAAATCTTGAACATTTCCTGATCTTCATTGAAATCTGGATTTGGTGTCGTCAATAATTTATCTCCTGCAAAAATAGAACTTGCACCGCCCATAAAACACAAAGCTTGTGCTTCCATTGACATTTTCGTTCTGCCTGCAGAAAGTCGAACAACAGACTCAGGAAAAGCAATTCGTGTTGTTGCAACCATTCTGATCATTTCCCATTGTTCAATAGGTTTTTGCTCAGCCAAAGGTGTTCCTTCAACAGCAACCAATGCATTGATAGGAATAGATTCTGGTGGGGTTTCCATTTCCATGTAGGAAAGTAACAAACCAACTCTATCTTCAACAGCTTCACCCATTCCAATTATTCCACCCGAACAAACAGAAATTCCTGCTTTACGAGCGTTCGCAATGGTGTCAATTCTATTTTCGTATTCTCTCGTGGAGATAATGTCTTTGTAAAATTCTTTCGAAGAATCTAAGTTGTGATTGTAAGCAAATAATCCCGCATTCTTCAAACGAACGGCTTGTTCCTCGTTCAACATACCCAATGTACAGCAAACTTCCATGTCCAAGTCATTTACACCTTGAACCATTTCTACAACTGAATCGAAATCTTTATTGTCCCGCACTTCTCTCCAAGCCGCACCCATGCATAAACGAGATGAACCATTTGCTTTAGCATTTCTCGCTTGCTCCAAAACGGATTCAACACTCATTAATTTCTGAGCTTCAACATCGGTATGATAACGAGCTGCTTGCGGGCAATAACCGCAATCTTCAGGACAACCACCTGTTTTTATACTCAACAAAGAGGACATTTGTACTTCTCTTGGGTTGTGGTATTCTCGGTGAATTGTCGCTGCTTCAAAAACCAATTCTAACAAAGGTTTATTGTAAAGCGCTAATAATGATTCTTTTGTGTTGTATTGAGGATTAACTTTCATATTTCGTCGATTCTGGAGAGGGTTTTATTTCTTCTCAACGCAGGCAAAAATAAGAAAATAGAGAGAGTAAAGAAACGGAAAAGGAGGATTTTCGACTATCAATTATTCACTCGAAAAGAAACCGGGATTGAATGGATTAATTGATTTACGGGATTATTTCTCTGAACAATCAAAAATTACTTTAATTGTCTCTTTCCCATAACCAAATTAAAAATCCTGGCTTTCCCTTAATCCGTTTAATCCAGGTTTTTTTTATATGCAGTTCAACTAATCTTTTTTTTGAATCAATTCGTAATTGATTAACGATTGATCAAAACGGTGGCGTAAGCCTTAATCGCATTCCATTCGCCGAATGAATCTACTTTTTCGTGTGTTGTGGCTTTAAGAGAAACGCGATCTTCCTCAATGTGAAGCAAATCAGCAATAATTTTTTGCATTTTCTCTATGTGTGGATTTACCTTTGGCTTTTCAAGAATTACGGTGCAATCGATGTTTCCAACCGTAAATCCTTTGTCGTGAACTAGCTTAATAACTCCGGCCAATAAGATTTTGCTATCTATTCCTTTGAATTTTGGATCCGTATCTGAAAAATGATAACCAATGTCTCTGAGATTAGCGGCACCTAATAAAGCATCACAAATAGCGTGTAACAAGACATCTGCATCAGAATGACCAACTGCACCTTTTTCACTTTCGAGTTGAATACCGCCTAACCAAAGGTCGTACCCTTTCTCCAAGCGGTGAACGTCAACCCCGAAACCTACTCTGATGTCCATTAAAACCTGATTAATCTCCGAAGGTCATGCGCATTGTGAAGCGCAATGTATTTGCTAATGGGCTATTTCGTCCATTTAAACTGCCTAAGTATGAAATGTCTATCATGAAGGCGTTGTATTTCAAACCAACACCAGCATTAAAAAATTGACGATTTCCTTTTGTTTTAGCCTCATAGAAAACGCCTGCGCGAACTGCGATAATGTTGTTGTACCAGTATTCTAAACCAGTCGCTAACATGATTTCGTTTATTTCCTCGCTGAGTTTACTATTCTTTTTAATTTGTTCCGTACCGTCTTCATTCAAAAGGATATTTCCTTTATCATCTGTCAAAGAAGCTCCAGGTGCATCGTAAAAAGATTGAATCATTCCTGCAATTGTACCAACATCATTGTTTCTACCAGCTACTATAACTTCACTTCCAGCTGTTTCGAATCGCGGTGGAGTTGGAACTAATAATTTAGATAAATCCGTTGACCATGTTACAGAGTTGAATTCATCAAAATCAAACTTTAATGCGTTCCCAATTTTTAAATTAGTTGGAATAAAATCTCTTGATGCTGTGGAGGAATACGCCACCTTATTTCCAATATTGTTTATAGTTGCCGCAAAGGTGTAAGTTCCTCTTGTTTTACCATATTTAACTTCATCATCGAAATAAGTGAAAGATAAATCCGCTGCACCAACTCGCGCCGCTTTTGAATCAACTCCATTTATGATTAATCCACCAGTTAAATTTGAGTTTGCAAATTTTCCATTAATTCCTATTGCCGCTTTTGGCCCTAAACGAAAAGCGTAAGAACCCGTTAGCTCAAATTCAGATGGTTTGTCATCTCTAATATAGTTTGCATTCGCATCGGTAAATGTTATTTCACCTAAACTAAAGTAGCGCAGTGCTCCACCTACAACGTGTCTATCACTAATTTTATGATATCCTGACAAATAGGATAAATGTATGTCATTTGTCAACTGACGCAACCAAGGAACATAAGATATTCCAATTTCATTTTTTTCTTTTGCGAAAATTAAGTTGGAAGTATTCCAATAAGTTGACAAAGAACTTGGGCTTAAAGCCGTACCAGCATCACCCATTCCGCCTGCCCGAGAATCCGGTGTAATAGACATAAATGGCATTGCTGTTGTAATCGTATTGAGCTGCAACTGTTCATCCTTAACCCCACTACCTTGAGCGATAGCCAAAAGAGGTAAAAAGAATAAAATAGAAATTGCTATTTTTTGATTCATGTATTTTTTTTGAGTTGACAAATATACGGAATTCAACCTTTTATATTGTGCAGGTTATTTTAAAATCACTAATTTTTCTAATTTCTCAGCATTCCCACCATCATCTGTTTTTATAGACAGTCGATAAATGTATACGCCTTTAGCCAATTGGTCGCCGAAATCATCTTTTCCATCCCATGCAATTCCTTCTGAACGAAAGCCTTGAGTATTGACAAGTGTGTTAATTGTTTTTACCAGTTTACCAGATACAGTGAATATTTGAATCTGTGATTCTAAAGCGGTATTTACTTGATTGTGCTCGAAGAAAAACTTCGTACTTGTGGTAAATGGATTTGGATAATTCAAGACATGACTTAGTTCAGGAGATTCTTTTTCTTTCACAACAAAACCTATAGATCTTTCTGATGAATTGTTGTTTACATCCCATGCCTTGAAAGTTAATGTGTGCGCTCCAGGTTCGATTTTACTCATATTGAAATTTACTACACCAGATTTATAGGTATCTAAATCTGATAAATAATAATCATTCAAAACGATTGGATCTGCAGAGTTTTGATCAACTATTGCCGTTATATCATGACCAATACCGTTTCCAACAGCATTTATGCCATTCTCATCAAATAACTTAGCTATTAAAATCGGTTGTTCATCAGTTATACCTCCATCAACGAAGGTATAATCATTCATGAACAATTCTATATCTGGTCCTTGATCATCCGCTATTCCATTCGGATTAATTCCTCCGACCACAACCGTATTATCATAGCCCATTGCATCCGTTGAATTGTCATGTCCATACATACTTATTTTTCCGTAACCGTAAGAATAGTCTATATCCTTAGGTACGACGAATGTCATTTTGAAATAACCATTGTTTACAGTAGCTTGTCCTTTAAATAAAGCACTTTT
>TARA_R110000737_G_scaffold140777_1_pt1 | contig 12478 bp, 9 predicted proteins | sample TARA_R110000737 | Tara Oceans TARA_R110000737 (sample SAMEA4398027) | marine metagenome | biome: Polar Biome; feature: [SRF] surface water layer (ENVO:00010504); material: water (ENVO:00002006), including particulate matter (ENVO:01000060) such as... | depth 5 m
CAGGGCTTCTTTTTTGCCAAACCAGAGATGGTAAAAACCAAAAATCTGTCACCATCACAAATGGCAATGGCAGAATTACTTTATGAAACGTCGAAAAAAGATTTAGATCTTGGCAGTATCACCTCAGTTTTTGAACGTGACGTAACCTTGTCCTATAAATTACTGCGTTATGCAAATTCGGCTATTTTTAAACGTCGCAATGAAATTTCAACGATTAAACAGGCACTAGTTACCTTAGGCTCTGCTGAATTGAAACGCTTTTTAGGCTTAATGTTTGCGTCCAATATCAATCCCGATAAACCCAGCGAACTGATTAATGCGGCTATGACACGGGCAAAGTTTTGTGAGTTAATGGCGAGTGAAGTTAAATCCCCCATAGATAACTCCATCGCATTTTTAACCGGCTTATTGTCGTTAATTGATGCCATTGTTGATGAAGACTTGACCAGTATTCTCGAAAAGCTGCCGTTAGCCCAAGAAATAAAAGACACTTTATTAACTCGTCAAGGTGTAATGGCCGAATTGATTATGCTGTTAGAGTTTATTGAGCACGCCGAATGGTCAAAAACCACCGTCTTAACAGAAAAACTTGGCTTAGAAAAAACCAATGTAGTTAAGCATTATAATGAAGCCATTGCCTGGTCTGATGACCAGTCAAGTGCTAATTATTAGCGAGGGGTAAATAAGATCCATTGATTAAATTGTCACACGTTTTGATAGTTTTATTGTCTTGATGTTTGGAAATTAAAATACTTAATGTTAAAAAAACCTAATATGAAAATATTAGGTTTTTTTAGTTTATAACTAACCATTATCTATTAGCCAAATTATTCAAAACCATTGGGGTTGTTAGACTGCCAACGCCAAGTGTCTGCTATCATAGTAGCTAAATCACGTGTTGCATGCCAATTCAGTAAGGTACTGGCGACATTGGCATCGGCATACACAGTAGCAATATCACCAGCTCTACGTGGCGCAATATTATAAGGTATATCTTGTCCTGAAATCTCTTTGAACGTGGTGACGATTTCTAAAACCGATATGCCATTACCTGTGCCCAAATTAATCGGTACACAACCTTTTAATTCGCTTAGTTTTTCTAACGCTTTAACATGCCCCAGAGCTAAATCAACAACATGAATATAATCTCTAACACCTGTACCATCAGGTGTTGGGTAATCATCACCAAAAACTTGTAACTGTGCTAATCGACCAACGGCTACTTGTGCAACATAAGGTAATAAGTTATTTGGAATACCATTAGGGTTTTCACCAATAAGGCCTGATTCATGGGCACCAATCGGATTAAAATAACGTAAACAGGCTATTGACCATTGCTCATCACTGCGCGCTAGATCAAACAGTATATTTTCAATCATTAATTTGGTTTGACCATAAGGATTGGTCGCCGAGGTTGGCATGGTTTCATTAAGGGGGGACGGATTATTTTCACCATAAACCGTTGCTGATGAACTAAAGACCAAGTTTTTAACGCCATGCTCGGCCATCACTTGTAACAGTGTCACTGAACCCGAAACATTATTATGATAATAACTTAACGGCATAACACTGGATTCACCGACCGCTTTTAAGCCAGCAAAATGAACTACGGCGTCAATGTTATGTTGTTCAAATACTTGCGTCAAGGCTTGGCGATCACAAATATCCGCTTGGATAAATGTTACAGACTTACCGGTAATCTGCTTTATACGCTCAAGTACTAATGTTGAAGAATTTAATAGGTTATCAAGGATAATAATATCTTGGTCTAGCGCAAGCAATTCAACAACAGTATGACTACCAATATAGCCAGTTCCCCCTGTGATCAACAAACTCATCTTTAAATCCTTATAACTGCTTGTTTGTACTATTTAGCCCATCACGTCAATATAATGAACTATTATTGATAATATTTTGACACTAACGCAATGAAGTTACCAAGTTTTTCTTTCGGTAATTGATTGATACCTGCCGCCGCGGCTCTGCCACCACCGGTGTCAAATTGCGCACAAAGGTCACCTGCCCCCACTTTATTATGAATTGGCGCACGTAAGCTTACCGTGTAACTGCCATCAATATTTAAAGTAATAACCGCATGCGCCTTATTAGGCGCTTGATTAGCAAGTTCATTACCGTAAACACCGCTGACTCGGCGCGACCAAGCAGCATCTTCAAGTTCAATGAGTTGAAAAAAATTATCATCGTGCAGTACCTTAGCTTTTTTAGCTTCAGTCATATCGCTTTGATAAGCCTGTTCAAGCAGAGAAAAAATAGAGTTGGATTCATTAATCAAGGTAAATGGATCGGGATAGGCAAGTAGGGTTTTAAATAAAACATCAGGCGCTATATGTAAATCATCAACCGTGCGACCGTAGCCATTATAGTTAATATAGGTGCCTAATGCTTGCAATTGTGCTTGTTCGCGCTCCGATAAGCCAGCTTGCTGTGATAGTTTTTCTGCCGCTAGCAGCATATTGTCACCAAAAGCCGCGACAATAGCCCATAAAGCATATTGACCAGCTAAATATTCATTGACCAATAAACTGGTACAAGTGTTGGCGTCAGTATCAATAACATCATGTAAATACGACGACGTTGGTACCAGCCCTGTCCGATGATGATCAACATAGAACACCTCAATATTGTTGGCAAGTAAACCCGCTAATGCAGTAATATTTTTTTCCATAGATATATCAAGCACAGTGACTGACGTTGCCTGATCAGCCGGTACTTGCTGTAATAGTTGAATATCGCGTTTAACACCTGTGATCAATATAGCATCTTTCGGCTCAGCTAAACGCAATTGTAACAGCGCGATAATGCCGTCTGCATCACCATTGAAAACATCATAATGCACGTAAAAACTCTCCTATAAAAATGGTTTCTCTATAACACGGGGTAGCTATCAATAAAGGAATAGTCAATAGCGCTAAGCGGTCAGTTGTCTGTAAAAACATTTAAGCACTCAACCATCAGTGATGAGCTCTTTCTTACTGACAGTTGACAGTTCAACGCTTAAAACTCTCTCAGTTACTAACAACTTAAAATTTTTTATCCAGCAATGAAGCCTTGCTCTACAAGGTAATCAATAACTTGCTGGGCACATTGTGCAATACTTTTGTTCGATGTATCAATATGAATAGCTGGATTCTCTGGCGCTTGGTACACGGAATCTATGCCGGTAAAATCTTTAATCTCACCCAAACGAGCTTTTTTATATAACCCTTTTGGGTCGCGTTGCTCACAAACGGCTATTGGTGTATCAATAAATACTTCGATAAACTCACCTGATTCGAGCTTATTCGCTGCCATTGCGCGATCGGCAGAAAAGGGTGAAATAAACGCCGTTGAAACAATTAAACCGGCATCAACAAAAAGTTGAGCCACTTCACTAATACGGCGAATGTTTTCAATTCTATCGTCATCGCTAAAGCCTAAGTCACCATTTAAGCCGTGGCGAACATTATCACCATCCAATAAATAACTATGACAATGACGCTGAAAAAGTAAAGCGTCAACGGCATTGGCAATGGTTGATTTACCTGAACCACTAAGGCCGGTGTACCATAACAAACAGGCTTTTTGCTGCTTTATCTCAGCGCGCTGGGTTTTACTCACTTGTTGACTGTGCCAAACGGTATTTTCAGTTTTCATATTGTTTTATCTTTAAAAAGGAAATATCTGTGGTATCAAGATTAACACCACTAAACTATAAGTCAGTGTTATCGGCCAACCAAATTTAATAAAATCGGCAATTTTATAGTTACCGGCATTAAATACCATAATATTAGTTTGATAACCATAAGGGCTAATAAAACTGCCACTAGCGCCAAAGGCCACTGCCATAATTAGAGGTAGAGGGCTAACGCCTAAACCAATCGCTATATTGTAAGCAACAGGAAATACTAAAGCCGCCGCCGCACTGTTAGTGATAACTTCCGTCAACACTAACGTAATGAAAAATATAACGACTAACGCTATTATCGCGCTTTTTCCTGCCAGCAATTGCTCGATTTCATTAGCAAATATAGCGGCAACTCCACTGTGTTCAAACGCCTGGGCTAAGGTTAATGCCCCTAAAACAATTAACCATATTTCAATCGGAAATCGGCGCTTTATTTCATTAACCGTTAAACAACCGGTAAAAATCAATAGTGCTAAGTAAAACATTAAACTCGCCAATAAACTTATGCTAGACACCATGGTCAGCATAATAGCGATGATAAAACCAAAAATCGCTAAAGAATCACGCCAGCCTGACAGCATATTGTCAGGCTTATGGCCGGAGAGAATATAGAAGTTTTTCGTTAAGTTAGTTCTAGCACAAAAATCAGAGCCAACCGCTAACACTAAAAAGTCACCGGCTTGAACAGTTATATCACCGAGTTTGCCCGAAAGTGAAACGCCTTCTCGGCGAATGGCGACAACTGCCGCATCAAATCTTGCTCGAAAGCCAGCCGATTTTATGGTTTCGCCGACAATAGCAGAATCAGGCTTGATTAAAACTTCAGTTAAGTTGTCACGTTGGAAACCTTTATTTTGTGCAAAAAGCGTTAAACCATCAAATTGCTGCAAGACTAAAACTTTACTGACATCACCACTAAAAATGAGCCTATCCAGCGGCTGTATTACTTCTTCAGGTGTTACTGGTGAAATAAGCCGGCCATCACGTACTAACTCAACCAAAAATATGGCGTCTAAGTTTCTTAGGCCATTATCTTCAATGTTTTTACCCACCAATTTTGAATGCTGTTTTACTTGTGCTTCGACAAGGTATTCCTTAACCTCAAGCTGTTCACTTGGCATATCAGCTAAGGTGTTTTGTCGCAATAGTATGATCAACAAACAGGCGACAAGGGCTGTGCCGCCGACTAAGGTAAAATCAAAAAAACCTAAGCTTTGCTGACCTTGTTCAAGCCATAATGAATTAACAATTAAGTTAGTAGACGTACCAATCAAGGTTAGCGTACCACCAAGAATAGCGGCGAACGACAACGGTAATAACAATTTACCTGGGTTAACAGTGGCATTTTTTTTCACCGCTGAAATCAGCATGGCTACCACCGCAGTATTACTGATAAATGCCGAACTTAACGCTGTAAATAAAAGTGTTCTTAAACTTGCCGTCGCGGCTTTGCCATTAAGCATTAGCGCCGAAACACGCCTTAAAATACTGGTGCGTTCGTAGGCAAATGAACATAGCACCAGTAATAATAGCGTGACAAGACCGGGGTTGACCGCATTCCTAAGAATATTTTCCGTGCTAACAAATGACGCAGCTAAACACAGTAATGTTGTGCTACCGAAAACGCGTTCAGGTTTGCTTGGGAAACAAACCAGCCCGACAAGGGTTAAGGAAAATATTGCAATTAGTAACCACTGCATAAACAACATAATATGACCTAACCCAAGCTAAAACCTAACCATGTGCCAATTATTCAAATAGCAGTTATAAGCTATTTCAATAAATCGCGCGCGCCCCAGTGTGGGAAGTGCTTGCGGACCAAAACATTCAGCTCTTGTTCAAACACTGAATACTGATGTTCTTGCTGAACCTCAAGTGCACCATTGATCATTCCGGCACCAACGGTAACATTACTGAGTCTATCAATAATAATAAATGCCCCGGTTGCTTTGTTGTCACCATAAGCATCAAAATGCAGCGCTTCAGCAACATCGAAGTGAACAACACCTATTTCATTTAAGGCTAATTGATCGACATCGGTGTGCTCAAAGGTGTTGACATCAATGCGATGATCAACTTTTAGTGCATGCCCTGTGGTGAGTTTACTACCATGTTTAATGTAGTACTCTCGACCGGGTTCCAATTCATCATCATGCATCCAAACAACGGTTGCACTTAACTCTTTAGCCGATGTTGGTACATGGCCTTTTTTCACAATCATTTCACCGCGGCTGATGTCAATTTCATCTTCTAGCGTCAAAGTAACGGCCATACCGTGATCGGCACGTTCAATATTACCTTCAAAAGTAACAATTGATTTTACGGTACTTTGCTTACCTGAAGGCAAAGCAACAACTTCATCGCCAACGCGAATATGCCCTGAGCCAACGGTGCCAGCAAAGCCTCGAAAATCTAAATTTGGTCGATTAACAGACTGTACTTGTAAGCGAAATTGGGTGAAATTCTTTTTGTCATCGACCTTAATGGTATTCAATAACTTCATTAAAGTCGCACCCGGATACCATGACATATGCGAACTTTCGTCAACGACATTATCACCGTTCAGTGCTGAAATAGGCACAAAACGTACGTCATCAAAGGCTAAGTCATTGGCGAAATTACGGTAGTCTTTTTTAATTTCTTGGTAACGTTCTTGGCTATACTCGACCAAGTCCATTTTGTTTACAGCGACTAATACGTGTTTAATGCCTAACAAAGAGCAAATAAAAGAATGACGACGAGTTTGAACTTGTACGCCATGACGAGCATCAATCAAAATAATGGCTAGATCACAGGTCGATGCGCCCGTAGCCATGTTACGTGTATATTGCTCATGACCCGGAGTATCAGCAATAATGAACTTGCGTTTGTCAGTGGCAAAATATCGATAAGCTACATCTATGGTAATGCCCTGCTCTCGCTCTGATTGCAAACCATCAACAAGTAACGCTAGATCGATAGCTTCACCGGTCGTGCCTGACTTTTTACTGTCATTTTTGATAGCCGCGAGTTGATCTTCAAAGATCATTTTTGAATCGTGTAATAACCGGCCAATTAAGGTACTTTTACCATCATCAACACTACCACAGGTGAAAAATCGCACCATTTCTTTGTTTTCATGTTGCTTCAAATACGCTTCAATATCTGTTTCAAGTAAGTCTGCTTTCTGACTCATGTTTTTTCCTTGGAAATCTCTACTCGACAAATTGCCGATTTAATAAAATGCTAACACAGTAAAATAGACTGAAATAAGAGGAAGTTTAGAAATAGCCTTCCATCTTCTTCTTCTCCATTGAGCCTGATGAATCGTGATCAATGACACGGCCCTGACGCTCAGAGGTTTTTGTTAATAGCATTTCTTGAATAATTTCTGGTAACGTGGTCGCGGTTGACTCAACGGCACCGGTTAACGGGTAACAACCTAAAGTTCTAAAACGCACACTCTTCATTTGCACTTCTTCATCATCACCAATAGGCATACGGTCGTCATCGACCATTATTAATGTACCATCACGCTCTACTACCGGACGTTTTTCTGCTAAATAAAGCGGTACAATTTTAATACCTTCTAAATAGATATACTGCCAAATATCAAGCTCAGTCCAATTGGATAAAGGAAAAACCCGTATACTTTCGCCTTTATTAACTTTGCCGTTATAGATATTCCAAAGCTCTGGACGTTGGCTCTTAGGATCCCAACGGTGATTTTTATCACGAAATGAATACACGCGCTCTTTCGCACGAGATTTTTCTTCATCGCGACGAGCGCCACCAAATGCGGCATCAAAACCATATTTATCAAGGGCTTGCTTTAGTGCTTGAGTTTTCATCACATCAGTATGTTTGGCACTTCCGTACTCAAAAGGGCCCATACCCATCGCGATACCTTCAGCGTTTTTATGCACCAACAAATCAAAACCATGTTCTTTCGCCATTTGATCGCGAAATGCAATCATTTCCTTAAATTTCCAATTGGTATCAACATGTAAGAGTGGAAAAGGAATTTTTCCAGGTGCAAAGGCTTTGCGTGCAAGGTGAAGTAAAACCGCTGAGTCTTTGCCAACCGAGTAAAGCATGACCGGATTATCAAATTCTGCGGCAACTTCTCGCATAATGTGAATAGATTCGGCTTCTAGTTTTTGTAAATGAGTTAAATGCATGACTGTTCACTAATGGTGGCATGATATTATTGGGCAGTATCATGCCACAGCAAAAGAGCATTATCCATAGAAGGAAAAGCTTATTTATACCAAAAAGATATAAAAGAATGCAGCGATAAAGCCTAAGTATAAGTTTACACTTGGGTTAAGTTATTTTTATAACGACGGATTAAAGCCAATGATGATGTAGAAAGCTTTTCGCTATCGATAGCAGTCATAGGTTGCGCCATAACGCTAAGCACTTCTTTGCCTAATTGCTTACCTAATTCAACCCCCCATTGATCGTATGAATTGACTTGCCAAATCACACCCTGCACAAATATTTTATGCTCATAAAGCGCTAGCAGCGCACCTAGGGAATGAGGGTCTAAGTGTGCCATTAAAATGGTATTACTCGGGGTATTACCTTTCATGGTTTTGTGCGCAGCCAGCCTATTTGCTTCTGTCTCACTTGCGCCAGCTTCTAGTAATTCTACTTGCGCTTGTGCCAGTGTTTTACCTTGCATTAACGCTTCACTCTGGGCAAAGCAATTCGCCACTAGCGCGTCATGATTAGCTAAGTGTTCGCTGGTCGGGGCAAGTGACAGAATAAAGTCTGTCGGGATAATATCAGCACTTTGATGCATCAACTGCATAAAGGCATGTTGACCATTAGTGCCTTCTTGACCGAAAACCACAGGTGCGGTTAAATAATTAAGCGTTTTACCCTCAATAGAAACCGATTTGCCATTACTTTCCATATCGGTTTGCTGCAAATACCCAGGTAAAGCTCTAAGGGCATGGTTGTAAGGTAAAATAGCTAAACTTGGGTAACCTAAACCATTACGGTTCCAGATACCTAGCAAGGCCATAATTACTGGCATATTTTGTTCAAACGGCGTGTTTTTAAAATGTTCATCCATAGTATAAGCGCCGGCTTTTAAAGCGCTAAAATGCAGATTACCAATCTGCAATGCTAGTGGTAAACCTACCGCTGACCATAAAGAAAAGCGCCCACCAACCCAATCCCAGATCGGCAAAATATTTTCAGCTTTAATACCAAACTCAGTTGCAGCAGCGATATTTGTACTAACCGCATACCAATGTTGGTTGATAATATGTTTAGCATCAACAGCTGCATTATTTTGTTCAGCCCAAGCCTTAAGCATCCAAGTTTTAACTATAGTGGCATTAAGTAAGGTTTCTTGCGTAGAAAAGGTTTTAGAAATCACCACCACGAGCGTAGTTAAGGCATTAAGTTTCGACAGTTTTTCTTGTGCAGCATCACCGTCAACATTGGCCAACACATGGGTTTTCAACCCGGGTTGATGGTAGGGCACTAACGCAGACAACGCGACTTTAACACCATAATACGAGCCGCCAATACCAATCGCTAAAATATCTGTAAACTTTTCACCAGTTACCGAACGAACGTTACCTGATTGCACATTATCAACAATGGCAGCCATTTTAGTTTCGGTATCGATAACGTCTTGAGCTTGTGCACCTAAAACATCGACTTTCACCGAGTCAGGCGCGCGTAATACTGTGTGTAGTACTGCACGCTGCTCGGTGCTATTTAATTCCTCGCCAGTAAACTGCGCCGATATTTTACCGGTAAGGTCTACTTGCTCAGCTAGGAGAAATAAATGACTAAATTCACTATCGATAATATTTTGCTTGGCATAGTCTAAAAATAAACCTGCCGCCGAAACAGCATATTTTTCACTTCGTTCCTTATCTGAAAATAGTGAAAATATATCTCGTGATAATGCTAGTTCAGTAAACTGCGATAAATTTGCTACGTCCATATGCCTGCACTTCTAATTAAAATGTTGCCAATAAATAGCTTTAAATAATACGTTAACCGCCATTAGTACAGAATATTAAAACGATTTATCAGTTCAATGATAAACGTTAAGTTCTGCCTAACAGCTTAAAGCTTAACTAATCCTTCATTAACTCAGTTAAATAGCTTCGAAATTCATCGGCCAACTCAGGATGGCGCAAACCATATTCAACATTGGCTTTCATATAGCCTAATTTAGAACCACAATCATGTGATTTACCTGTCATATGAAATGCTTCAACGGTTTCTTTTTCCATTAACATCGCGATAGCATCAGTTAATTGAATTTCATCACCGGCACCCGGAGGGGTAATTTTTAACAAATCCCAAATTTTTTCAGATAATACGTAACGACCTACCACAGCCAAATTAGAAGGCGCTTCTTCAACTGGCGGTTTTTCAACAATAGCCGTCATGGCTTGTGACTGACCAGGTGCAAGCTCGACACCGGCGCAATCAACGACGCCATAGCTGCTAACCTGCTCCATTGGTACCGGCTCAACCATAATCTGGCTATAACCACCTACTTCATTATAGCGCGCTAACATAGCAGCTAAATTCTCGGTTTTTAAGTCTGCTGTAGACTCATCCAAAATAACATCAGGTAACACCACAACAAACGGTTCATTGCCAATGATAGGCCGTGCTTTTAATACCGCATGACCTAAGCCTTTAGCTTCGCCTTGGCGCACATGCAATATAGTAACGTCTTTGGGACATATCGCTTGAATTTCATCAAGCAACTGGCGTTTTACACGTTTTTCTAAGGTAGTTTCAAGCTCAAACGACTTATCAAAATGGTTTTCAATGGCATTTTTTGAAGAATGAGTGACTAAGACAATTTCTTTAATACCTGCAGCAATACATTCATTAACGATATATTGGATTAATGGTTTATCAACAATTGGCAACATCTCTTTTGGAATGGCTTTAGTTGCCGGTAACATCCGTGTGCCTAAACCCGCTACAGGTATTACTGCTTTTTTGATTCTATTTGGCATTTTTTTCCCTATTACGCTCAATTTTAACGTATTCTAAGTGTTGATGATTTCTGAGGCAAAAAATAAATGATTTCTTTGCAGTAATCGCTGTTTAGATATTTTATATTAAAGCAACTAGCAACAGTCGGTAAACTAGTGAGTGCTTAAATTAATCAGAACCGAATAAATCTCGAGTATAGACTTTATCTTTTACATCGCGTAATTCGTCAACCATTCTATTAGCAACAATAACATCACAAGATTGCTTAAATTCAGTTAAGTCTTTAATGACTCTCGAATGAAAGAAATCATCTTCTTTAAGGGCGGGTTCATATACCACCACTTCAATGCCCTTGCCTTTCAAACGCTTCATAATACCTTGAATAGCAGATGCTCTGAAGTTATCCGAGCCTGTTTTCATAATCAGGCGGTATATGCCAACCAAATTTGGCTTGCGTTTAATAATGGAATCGGCGATAAAATCTTTACGCGTACTATTGGCATCAACAATCGCTCGGACGATATTATTAGGTACGTCCTGATAATTAGCCAACAATTGCTTGGTATCTTTGGGTAAACAATAACCGCCATAACCAAATGAGGGGTTATTATAATGATCGCCTATACGGGGATCTAAACTTACGCCTTCAATGACTTGTTTAGAATCTAAACCATGAGCTTCAGCGTAACTATCTAATTCGTTGAAATAAGCAACACGCAATGCCAGGTAAGTGTTTGAAAATAGCTTAACAGCTTCAGCTTCAGTGGAGTCTGTGAACAAAATATTAATGTCTTTTTTTATCGCACCTGCCGCTAATAAGTTGGCAAATATTTCTGCTCGCTCACTTTGCTCGCCGACAATGATACGCGACGGATAAAGGTTATCATGCAACGCCTTACCTTCTCGTAAAAATTCAGGTGAAAAAATAATATTCTGACAATTAAACTTAACGCTAATACTCTTTGTATAGCCAACCGGAACCGTCGACTTAATCACCATTACAGCATTGGGATTTATGGCTAAAACATCTTGGATTACTGCTTCAACTGATGAGGTATTAAAATAATTCGTTTCAGTATCATAATCTGTTGGTGTTGCAATAATGACAAAGTCTGCATCGCTATACGCTAAATTTTTGTCCAATGTGGCGGTAAAGTTAATGGCCTTATTGGTCAAGAAATCTTCAATTTCGACATCGGCAATAGGTGACTTTTTTTCGTTAAGTAAATCGACTTTCTCTTTAATAATATCAACGGCAATCACGTCATTGTGTTGAGCTAATAACATTGCGTTTGATAAACCGACATAACCCGTTCCTGCTATAGCGATTTTCATGGTTTATTTTTATCCATCGTTTTCTTAATTTGCATCCTATAGGTGTTCAACGTACCAAGTCATTGCTTTTTCAATGCCTGCGGTAATACGATATTCAGGTTCAAAACCTATCAATTCTCTAGCCTTAGTTATATCCGCTTGAGAATGTCGCACATCACCAGCTCTAAACTCCTGATATACCGGAGATTTACTATATTCCACCTGATTATTTTTTAGTGCTTGTTTAAGGCAATCAAACAGAGTATTTAATGTCGTTCTGTCGCCTACCGCAACATTATATATCTGGTTTTTAGCTTTATCGGCTGATGTTGCAGCTAAAATATTGGCTTGCACAGCGTTTTCTACAAAACAAAAATCTCTACTGGTTTCACCGTCACCATTAATAAGCACATTTTCATTTGAAAACATCGCTGCAGTCCATTTAGGGATCACAGCGGCATAAGCACCATTAGGATCTTGACGTTTGCCAAAAACATTGAAATAACGCAG
>TARA_R110000737_G_scaffold351247_1_pt1 | contig 12467 bp, 10 predicted proteins | sample TARA_R110000737 | Tara Oceans TARA_R110000737 (sample SAMEA4398027) | marine metagenome | biome: Polar Biome; feature: [SRF] surface water layer (ENVO:00010504); material: water (ENVO:00002006), including particulate matter (ENVO:01000060) such as... | depth 5 m
TCTTCTCCTTCAGGGAAAAGTACAACTTTCACAGACATTCCTTCTTCCAAAATCAGGTCGATTCCACGGAAAGATGCTTTTATTCCTGCGTTATCCCCATCGTAAAGAATGGTAATGTTTTGCGTATATCTGCGAATGAGTTTTATTTGCTCACGGGTCAATGATGTTCCTGAAGACGAAACAACATTTTGAACACCAGCTTGATACAGGCTTATTACATCCGTGTATCCTTCGCACAGGAAGCAATTGTCGTATTTTATAATATCGTTTTTCGCGAAGTAAAGTCCATATAGAATATCACTTTTATGATAAATAGGACTTTCAGGCGAATTGAAATATTTGGCAACTTTTTTATCTGTAATTAAGGTACGACCACCGAAACCCAGAATACGTCCACTAATACTATGAATAGGGAACATGACCCTTCCACGAAAGAAATCGAATTGTCGATCGTCTTTGGATTTTACCAACCCGACGGTTTCCAAGTATTCGAGCTTATAACCTTTTCCTAAGGCAGCTTTCGTAAAATCATCGCTGACGTTGAGTCCGTAACCTAGCTCAAATTTTTTGATAATATCCGGTCGAAACCCTCTTTCTTCAAAGTAAGTCAAACCTATGGCTTTCCCTTCTTCACTGTCGTGCAAGTTACTTGCAAAATGATTTCGAGCAAAATCATTGATTATGAAAAGACTTTCTCTTTCGGAAACGAGCGCTAACTCTTCAGCAGTTGGAGCTTTCTCTTCAGGAAGTACTATTCCATATTTGTCAGCTAACCATCGAAGTGCTTCTGGATAAGTGTAATGCTCTTTTTCCATTAGGAACGAAACGACTGTTCCGCCTTTTCCAGTAGAAAAGCATTTAAAGATTTGTTTGGAAGGAGAAACAGAAAACGATGGAGTTTTTTCGTCCGTAAAAGGACTTAGCCCCATATAATTCGCTCCTTTTTTTTTCAGGCTCACAAATTCCCCAATGACCTCCTCTATGCGAGCAGTTTGCATAATATCTTCGACGATATGTGGGGGAATCATTGCCATTTAGTAACCTTCTGGGTAACCGTAATCTCTTTCCGTCAATTTTCCTACTTTGTCATAGGTTTTCCAAATACCTACGATTGAGTCATTCCAATATTCTCCGTAATAATATGGTGATCCATTTGGATAAGCATTGAATGAATGACCGTGCTTTTTACCATGCGAATACATAGTGAAATTCAATTGACGACCTTGTTCAGAAAAGTGAACCCAGCGACCATCTCGTTGCCCGTTCTCATCCAATGGTCCTTGAATTCGAATTTGCTTTTTGCCGGGATAGTACTCCGTCCACATTCCGTCTTGTTCAACGATTAATTCTGTATCCTCGATAACAGGTTCTTTGACCTCTTCTTCTCCACAGGAAATAACGAGAAGACCAATCGCTAATGCGTAAAATATATTTTTCATGGGTTATTTTAATCTATTTGTTGTGTATTCTACCAATCCAATAACTGACTTTTTCGCCTCAGAATCTGGAATATCTGCTATTAGAGATAGCGCTTTTTCTTTGTATTCCATCATTTTTTCATGGGCAAATTGTATTCCTCCATTAGCAATCACTAACTCAATAGCCCGCTTTACTTTTGAGCTATTTTCATTGTGATTTTTAACTATATTAATTAATTCCCTACGAACTTCTTTTTCTCCGTTGTTCAAAACGTAAATTAATGGAAGTGTCATTTTTCGTTCTCGAATGTCATTTCCAGTTGGTTTACCAATTTCTGTTGGTGTGCCATAATCAAAAATATCATCTTTTATTTGAAAAGCTATACCGATGTATTCACCAAATTGGCGCATTCTGTCTTGAATTTCGGTTCTTCCAACGCTTAAAGCAGATGCTTCACATACACTGGCAATTAGAGATGCTGTTTTTTGACGGATAACCTCGAAATACAAATCTTCGGTAATATCCATTCTTCGAGCTTTTTCTAATTGTAAAAGTTCGCCTTCGCTCATTTCTTTTACGGCTCTGGCTACAACTTTCAAGACATCAACATTGTCTTTTTCAATTGACAGAAGTAATACTTTCGAAAAAAAATAGTCACCAACGAGAACTGCAATTTTATTCTTCCAAAGAGCATTTACAGAAAAATGTCCGCGACGTTCATTGGCATCATCTACAACGTCATCATGCACGAGTGTTGCTGTGTGTAAAATCTCGAATAAAGAAGCGGCTTCGTAGGTTTTATCATTAATTTCCCCGAGCATTTTAGCTGTAAGAAGCAGAAATAACGGTCGTATTTGCTTTCCTTTTCGTTTTACGATATAATGAGTAATTTTATCGAGAAGAGCTGCGTTAGATTGCAGGTTTTCGCGAAAAATTAAATCAAATTTCGCCATTTCATCCTTCACGGGATGCATTATTTCCTCAACGGACATCATCGGCACAAATATAACAAGATTGTTGCCTTCATAGTCTTTTGAACGAGCATAATTTCATTAAGAATATACAGATGAATTTTTAGTGAAACTCAATAGTCAAAAGAGCATTTTTTCGGTTTTTTTGAACCAAGAAATAGGTTATGCCGTCTGGCATTTGTGAACCTTTCTTTGGTCGAATATGTGCTTTTCTGGAAGATGAAAAAACGATTTTATTTTTTGTAACCCCTTTGTTATTGATTTGAACACTCTTTAAATAAATCTTCCGAAATCCAGAAATAGGTTTTGGGTTGTCTGCTGTTGGATTCTGACCTGAGAGATTTTTCGGGTTATCGTTATAGAAGAAAAACAAATCTTTTTTGTTTTTTGCCAAAGTGTATGAAGAATAGACACCCTGATCATTAATGGAAATTTGATTTTTAGGTATAATGTAAACCCCTTTTATCATTCCAATTGAATCGAACCAGTAAACTGAAATATTCACGTAATGAAATATTTCAGTAAAATTTGTCGTCGTCATTCGTCCGTCATTCGGTTCTTCAATTTCTTTAAAATATTCCTCGCCAATCAATGCAAATTCACCATTTTCAAATCGTTCGATGCTTTTTATTTGGATTGTTTTATTTTTCTTGTCTGCTTTTCTGGCGTTGGATTGTTTTGAGAAAGCTAGATTCTCCTCATAATTGAAATTGTGAAGTCTGTGAGAAATGACCGACCAAGATGAATCCAAAATTAAATTGAAAACACCATCAGATTGAAAGTTTTTATCATTCGCAAAAATACCAGCCACGAGCCATCTGTCTTTATCCTTTTCAATGGTAATTTTATGAATAAAACGTTGATTCAGACTAAGCTCAATTTCTTTTAGTTTGTCTTTTGAAAAATCATAACCCCAAAGAAAATAAGTGTTTTGATTCAAGGGTGAGAATTCCATATCAATTTGGTACATGTCGATAATGTGCCTCGATAAAAAAAAGACTTTCGTCCCGCCATCATAACGCCAATCTGTAAAAATGTATTGTTTTTCTTTATTTGGAAATTCAACTGTCTTGCGCCATTTTTGAGTCAAATCTGAATTAAAAGCGGTGATTTTTAGTTTTTGATTCTCTTCAAGCGAAACAGGATAATTCGTGCAGATTACAAAACCTGTTTCGTTTTGATCAACAATGACTTGGAAGTCCTCATTCACATTTTGCTGCGATGGCAAAGTATCAGCAATGATTTCTTTTTCTTTGGTTCCATTCGGAAGTATGCGTTGGAGAATGATTCTTTTCTCATTCGATCTATCCTTTTTATTTTCGACTATAACCAATACGATAGATTGGTTGACAGAAAATATTTGTGTCAAATTAAGATCATAACCTTCTTTCTTCTCTGGAATAATATCAAAACTTGAATGAAATTTTAGCGTTTTTTTATCGTAGAGACTGGCCGTTAATCTTTGTTCGTTTCGAAATGTATTATTTTGGTAATCAATTGAATAAACAAAGTTGCTGTCTGACATGACAAAACCTTGATGGGTTCCTTTCGTCGCAGGTGTGTCCCAGTCTCCTTGTTTGATATCCATTTGCGACCAGAGCGAATTTGATAGCAACAGAAACAAAACAAATTGACTGATTTTTTGCATTATTTAAAATTAATAGAAAAATAGGGTTTGAACTTAGTTTTTCAAGATTCTTTCCTCCTTTAAAATGGCATTATTTTTATTGGCCAATTGACCACAAGCAGCGTCGATGTCTTTACCGCGACTCCGTCGAACATTAACAATCATGTTTCGTGCTTCTAGGTACTCAGCGAATGCATCAACTTTATGTGCGTCTGCTTGTTTCAATACGCCGTCATCGATAGGGTTGTATTCGATAATGTTGATTTTACAAGGCACGCATTTCGCAAAGCGAGCTAACTCTTGAGCATCTTCCAATTCGTCGTTGAAATCTTTGAAGATGATGTATTCAAAAGTAATACGATTGCCAGTTTTTTCGTGGAAATAAACCAAAGCTTCTTCCAAGGATTCGAGATTATTGCTCTCGTTTATATCCATGATTTTGTTTCGCTTTTCGTCATTAGCCGCGTGAAGAGAAAGAGCAAGATTGAATTTTACTCCATCGTCGCCCATTTTCTTGATAATCTTCGAAATACCTGCTGTTGAAACAGTTATACGTTTGGGTGAAATATTAAGTCCTTGCTCAGAAGTCAATAACTCTGTTGAGCGAAGCATGTTTTTGTAATTCAACAAAGGTTCGCCCATTCCCATATAGACAATGTTCGATAAATGTTGACCGTAGCGTTCTTCAGCCTGTTGATTCAAATAAACAACTTGATCAACGATTTCACCAGCAGTAAGATTACGCATCATTTTTAATCGACCAGTTGCACAAAATGCGCAAGACAAACTGCAACCAACTTGGGAAGAAATACAGGCCGTCATGCGAGACTTTGTTGGAATAAGAACTCCTTCCACAACCTGTGTTTCACCAACCTTGAAGGCGCATTTTATGGTTTTATCTGAACTTATTTGTTGGTCGTCAAGTACGATATGATCGATGTAAAATTCTTCGTCTAACTTTTCACGAAGTCCCAAAGCCAAGTTGGTCATATCCGAAAAAGAGTGTGCATTTTTTTTCCAAAGCCACTCGTGAATTTGAGCCGCACGAAATGGTTTTTCATTGATAGAAATCAAATGTTCCTTTATTTCTGGAAGTGAAAATTCACGGATATTTTTTTTCTTGTTGGACATGAGTTTGCAAAGGTAATCAATTACGAATTGAAAACCGACACTTAGACTCCGCTCAGTGTTCGGTTTTTAAGTTGAAAGATATATAAGTGATGCCTGAGTTCCGATAGCTATCGGAATGAAGGCAATCGCGAATTAGATCGTTTCTAGATTTTTGAAGATAATTTTCGCTTTGTCCAAATAGGAGTTTAAGTTCTCGTTTGGAACTTGACAACCGTAACGACAAAGTTCGCAGGTTTGTTGCAAGTTGAAAAAGTCGTTTTGGAATTCTTTGGAAAGATTTTTTTGGTTAAAAAATTCCTTTATCTCTTCACGAGAAAGAACCCAACTTATGTCACTTCGAGCCGCTTGAGAGACTGAATTCTGTAAATTTTTTGATAACTGAGTGAAGAATGGCATTGTATTTCCTGTGTCAACGTGCGACTGCAAAATTGAAAGCCATTCATTTGAATCAGCTTTTGTAATTTCTATTTTAGAAACGTCTGCTACCGGCAATATTTTATCACTTTCCTCTTTCGATTTTTTTGCTCGGAAGAATAGGAATAAGAAAGCTAAACAGAAAGGAGTTGAAATCCCAATCCATTTGACAACAGGGCTACTAAGTATACTTTCTTCGTTTGCTTTTTGGTTATTGTAACGTTCAATTTTATTATTTGTTCCCTCAGTTGCTTGGTCGACATTTGATGTCAAGACAAATGAGGGGTCCTTTTCTACGTTTAAGATTGTTGAAGTAGCATATTTGGTAACGTATTTTTCTGTGCTGGGATCAAAATACGCGAATGCTAAAGCAGGGAATTTTATATCACCTTCTTTCAGAACTTGCAAATGATAATCGATTTGAATATATCCTTCGGCACCGTTTTCGGTGAACGTGAATTTTTCATGTCGTTCAGGGTCGCCATAAATTTTCATTTCTTCAGGCAAGACTAATTTAGGATTTGTTAAATCGTGAAGATTTCCTTTTCCTGTAATTTGAAGTGTTAATGTTGCTATTTCTCCTTGTTTCAAGTTCGTTCGATCAAACGAACTCTTAATATCAAATTCACCGACTCCTCCAACAAATGAATTAGGAGCATTTTTCGGCAAAGGAACAACACGAATATAGTTTCTTTTAGAGCTTATTTGAAAACCATCGAATCCTGATTGAAGCGTCATTTCAAAAGGATCAATCTTGAATTTACCTGGGTTGTTGAAGAAAACGATTTGTTTGTCTAGTTCGAAAACAAATCGTTCTTTGTTTCCTCGGTTTTCATTGCGAACAATAATTTCTTGAGGTCCTGATAATTTGTGCTGATCTGCCCCAGATTCAATGGAATAACTTTGATATGAATCGTAATGAGTTGGCTTAAATCGTGCTGTCACCTTTGATTGTAAAAGCACTGGTTCACCTTCATAAACTTTCTCCTTCGATAACAAAATTGCTCCGCAAGCTGGTTTTCGAAATAGAGAAGCTTCAACAGATTCATCGGATTCAGTGCCTTTTGCGTTGGCTGTTACTTGAACTTTATTGGATCGATAAACTTTATTTCCTTTTTGCACATAGGCTGGGCCAAATGTATACTTTCCTTCTTTGGAAATACTTCCCGTTCGAGCATGAAAATAGAAAGTTACAACTTCGCTAGTATTCCCATCGAAATCTTGCTCCATGCTATTCATTACATTGTAGCCTTGATTGTAATTCGCCGGAAAATCAATGTTTATTTCTCCAGAAATATTAGACTTTACAATAACGTTAAACGCTTCTCCAACTTCCACATCAGCAGGCTGAACGATTAATTCAACATAGGGCTTTTGTGAAAGTGCAAAAAATGCGCTCATCAAAGAAAATAATATGCCGATATATCGAATCATTACCAGTCTTTCTCAGATTTAACACCACTTTTATCGCCCTTGCCGCTAGCCACCTTACGTTTCGTTTCGGCTTCTTTTTTCATCAACTTTTCCAATTCACGTTGAACTGATTGATCGTTCAAAGCAGATGGATTGTCTTTGTTTTGGTCGCCTTTATCGTCATCTTGGGGAGTGTCCTTTGGCTTATTGTCTTGATTGTCTTTGTCGTCATCTTTTGGTGGTGGATTCTTCTTTTCCTCCTCCTTTTGACGGCGAATTGCTTCAGATAAATTGTAACGTGTTTTGTCGTTAGTAGGATTCTTGCGTAAAGCATTTTTGTATTCTTCAATTGCCTTAGCATAGTCCTTTTTTTCCATGGCAATATTGCCTAAGTTATGGAAAGAACGAGCCATTGCTTCTTCATCTGTTTTACTCTTTTTTTGATAAAGCTCTGCTGCCGCTTCGTATTTTTTCAAACGATATTGGGTTTGAGCAATTTCCTCAGTAAGATCGATGTCTTTTGGTAAAGCGGGTAGAAGTGTTTCGTAGAAAAGAATGGCCTTTTGGTAATCTTTTGTTTGATAAGCTTTTCGAGCTATAGTCAACATCGTTCTCCAGTCGGTTTTATCTGACGGAGCATTATCGTTTGCACTAGCCCAAACCAAATTGGCTTGGAATATGAGTGCGACAAGAAGATATTTAACCAATTTATTCATTCAGCTTTATCCATTTTTACGGTAAAATGGCATTACCGTTGCGAAAATCCATAAAAAAATACCAATGACTAACGGCCAATGGTAGTATGCATCCTTAATATCCAGGTTCAAATCTCTTAAATTCCCTTTGTTTAAGCCGTTAATTTCTGTTAATAAATCAGAAAGATTTGGAAAGGGGTTGTCCGATATCACTGCGATTCCCTTGGCTTTCTGCGCAATTTCTTTTACCAACTTACCATCCATTTTGGATAAAACTGGCTGACCCCTTTCATCGGTTTTATAACCTGCATAAGGTCTGTCAGGATCTTTAGGGACCAAACCACCATTTTTTGTTCCTAATCCAACTACAGCCAGAAAAATGTTTTTATCAGGAAGTTCTGCTAAAATTTGGTCTGGTATTTTCTCATGGTTTTCGCCATCAGTGACCATTAATATGGCTTTACCTGCGTCACCTTCGGAAAACATTCCAACAGCTTTTTCGATCGCAACTTGAAAATTGGTTCCTTGGTTAGAAATCATTTTTGTTTCGATTTCATTGACGAACAGTTTCGCTGAATTATAATCCTTTGTTACAGGCAATTGAACAAATGCATTGCCTGCAAAAATCAATACACCTAATCGTTCACCTTTTAATCCATTAATGAGTTGAATCGTTGCCCTTTTCGCAATATCCAACCGAGAGAGGTCTTTGTCTATGTCCTTTGTGTTCATAGAATTCGAGACGTCTAAAGCTAAGACAACTTCGCTGTTTTTAGAAATGCTCATCGCCTTTTTGGAACCAAATAAAGGTTGGGCCAGAGCAATCGTCAAGAAAAGAAAAGCAAAACGAAAAACGATCCATTTTTGCCAGTATTGCTTATCCGGAGTAAATTTTATAAACGAATTCAGCAGCCTTTTTGGTGCAATATCAAGTATAGAATGAAGTTGTTTCCGTTGGTTGAAAAGTATAAAGTAAAGAAGGAATACAATTACATTTAGCCAAAGCGCCTTTGGGTATCGGAAGTAGAATTCGTTGGGAAAACTTTGATGAATAGCATTAATAACAAGAACATAGACTAGCCAAAAAATAACCTCAGCTCCTAAGACCCACGTTAATGCTTTTTTCATGCTATATGTTGTTTTCTTAGGCTGCATGTTTGAAAAGTAGAAGTGGGTAAATACTAACAAGAAGTGTCAATAATAGAGCCCAAATTAAGAAAGGGCTAGGATCTGCAGGAGATTCATTTTGATACACCTGATCCAAAAATCGGTTTTTCTCTAATTTTTCAATTTTCTCATAAATGGCAAATAAGGTTTTTTCATCTGTTGCGCGGAAATATTGTCCATCTGTTTTATCAGCAATCGATTTCAGGGTTTTCTCGTCAATTTCTACGGGTTGCATTTCAAAGCGAATACCAAATGGTGTAATAACAGGAGAAAGCGCTTCTCCATTTGTTCCTACGCCAATGGTATAAACTCGAATGTTTAAAGCTTTGGCTAATTCCGCGGCGCGATCAGGAGTTAAGTCACCTGTGTTGTTTGTTCCATCTGTCAATAATATAATTGCTTTAGAGGTTTTGGAATCACCACGCATTCTACTAACAGCCGTCCCCAAGCCAACACCAATAGCCGTTCCACCATCAATGTATTCACCAGAAACTTTCGCAATCTGTTCGGTTAAAACTTTGTAATCGAGCGTTGGGGGACAAGACGTATAGGCTTCTCCGGCATAAACTACCAGACCAATTCGATCACCTTTTCTACCTTGAACGAATTCCATGGCAACTCGTTTTGCAGCATCCAAACGGCTTGGCATGAAATCACGTGCATACATGGAAAGCGAAACGTCCATAGCGATGACCATATCGATTCCATTTTTGTAATCTTCCTGACGACCTTCGTTATTTTTCCATGAGAATGGACCTGCAAGAGCAAAAACAAGCAATGTAAAAATGAATAACTTTAAATAGATAATTCCATTTCTAAACTTGTTTACCCAAGTGAGTGCATTTTTTTTGACATCTTGAGTTTGAGTAATTTTCGCAGTAAACGAAAGGTGTTTTTCCTTTTTAAACAGGAAATACGCAAGCACAGGAAGAGCTAACAACAGAAAAAACCATTCTGGGTTTAAGTAGGTATAAGAAAATGGCCATATGTTCCAGTTCGTCAACATCTATTGCTTTTCATTTTCGTTTACAAATTCCACAGCTTTTAAATAAATCGCTTGAATTCCTTCTTCTTCCACGGATGATTTGGCAAATTTTACCATATCGGAAACATTAAGGATTAACCCCAAATCATTCAATTGCTTTGATGAGAAGTGCTCTTTTCTTAAAATCATTTGTATTTCGAAGCTTGTTTTTCCTTCAAATCGGTTGTTAAATTCTTCATTTAGGAATCTTCTTATGATGAGCGATAATTCTGTGAAATGTTCCTTTTCTTGGTTGTTTCGCCACATTTTTCTCTCCATCAAAACATTCAATGCCTGGCGTGTTTTTTCGTGAGAAGTTAACTTCTTTTCAGGCTCCGAAGCGATAGCCTTTTTCTTTTTATTGAAGAAAACGATATAGACCAAAGCGAAAATACAGCCAAGCAAAATCACCCAAAGTGCTATTTTCTTTATCGTTTGAATCCAATCTATTGGTTTTTCGGGGATTTTAGTGAAATTTTCTTCAATATCATAGATATCGATGTTATTGTCTTTTGCTACTAGGTTTACACGTAACAGCGCAGGTGGAATTTCAACGGAATTTCCATTAACTCGAACACTAATTGGAGGCAGAATTAAGTAGCCGGTATCAAAACAAATCAATGAAAAGTCTCCAGTCCAATATGTCTTTCCTTGAATTTTTTCCTTCTTAGCTTTAAATGGTGAAAGTAATTCTAGCTTTAAACTATCAGGAGATGATTTTCCGGTTCGAGCACGAAGAGCGAAAAGGACTTTTTTATCTGCTTGATAATTGATTTTATCGCTTTCGACACATTCTATTTCAATGGTATATGTGAATTCTTCACCCAACGAAACCGTATTTTGGCTCAATCTACTTTCTGCTTTTTGAGCATAGTAAGGAAGTGCGCCAAGAATTAGAATCACGAAAATTATGTATTGTCTAATCATCCTCTTCGTTGGTGAAAAAGCTCAACTAATGAGCGGTAATAATCATCTTGAGTAGTAATTTCTATGGAATCAATTCCACGCTTTCTAAGGTCTGTTGTAAAACTAGCTTTGTCGCTATTGAATTGTTCAGCATATTCTTTTCTGAATTCAGGATTCGATGTATTGTACCAATGCCATTCTCCAGTTTCTGCATTTTGCAATGGAACTATTCCGAGGTTTGGTAAATTTCCTTCAAGTTCATCAGATATTTTTATTGCAACAACATCGTGACGTTTTCTTGTATGCGATAATGCATCCAAATAGGCATTTTCATCAATGAAATCACTAATTACAAAAACTACAGATCGCTTTTTCTCTGTATTTCTCAAAAATTTCAGGGCTTCCACCAAATTCGTTTTCCGATTTACAGAATCTTGTTGAGAAAGTTCCCTTAAAATAACCAAAGCGTGTTTTCGACCTTTCTTCGGTCGAACATACTTTTCCATTTTTTCGGAATAGAAAATAGCGCCAATTTTATCGTTGTTGGCAATGGCTGAAAAGGACAAGACAGCCGCTAATTCTAAAGCCAATTCCTTCTTGCTTTTTTCGTGAATTCCGTAATCCTGTGAACTGGAAACATCAATAACAAGAACAACATTTAGTTCTCGCTCTTCTTCAAAAACTTTTACAAAGGGTTCATTGAAACGAGCGGTTACGTTCCAATCTATTGTTCTAATTTCATCACCTGTTTGGTATTCGCGAACTTCTGAAAATGTCATACCTCGACCTTTGAATGCCGAATGGTATTCTCCTGAAAAAACCTGTTTTGTTAGGCTTTTCGTTTTAATTTCAAGGAGTTTTATTTTCTCAAGAATCGCTTTGGCGTCCATGATTTTCGTTTATGGAACTTGAACTCTTCCGATGATTTTACTTAAAATATCTGTTGCCGACATGTTTTCTGCTTCCGCTTCGTATGTTAAGCCTATTCGATGACGAATAACATCTGGAGCAACAGCTCTAACATCTTCTGGAATTACGAATGCTCTATTTTGCAAGAAAGCGTGGGCTTTTGCTGTTAAGGCTAAATTTATACTTGCACGAGGCGAACATCCGAAAGCAATCAATGGTTCTAGGAAACCAAGTCCGTATTTTTCAGGAGTACGTGTAGCAAAAACAATATCAATGATGTATTGCTCAATTTTTTCGTCCAAATAGATTTCTTTCACAATCTCTCGGAATCGAAGAATATCGTTTTTTGTTAAGACTTTAGAAACAGTTGGAAATCCTTCTGGTCGCACGTTGAAACGTAAAATTTGTTTTTCTTCTTCTTTGCTTGGATAACCCAAAACAACTTTCATCATGAAACGATCAACCTGTGCTTCAGGCAAAGGATAAGTTCCTTCTTGGTCAATCGGATTCATTGTTGCTAAAACCAAAAATGGTTCGTCTAGTTTGAAACTTTCATCACCAATAGTTATTTGTCGTTCCTGCATGGCTTCCAGTAAAGCACTTTGCACTTTAGCAGGCGCACGATTGATTTCATCCGCTAGAATAAAATTGGCAAAAACTGGACCTTTTCGAACAGTGAATCCACCGCTTTTTTGATCGTACATTTGTGTTCCAGTGATATCTGCAGGCAGTAAATCTGGTGTAAATTGAATTCTATTGTAAGACACATCCAATGAATCGGAAAGTGTTTT
>TARA_R110000737_G_scaffold353403_1_pt1 | contig 12441 bp, 5 predicted proteins | sample TARA_R110000737 | Tara Oceans TARA_R110000737 (sample SAMEA4398027) | marine metagenome | biome: Polar Biome; feature: [SRF] surface water layer (ENVO:00010504); material: water (ENVO:00002006), including particulate matter (ENVO:01000060) such as... | depth 5 m
CAAGATCAGAATATTGTCATCACAGATGTTACTGCACCAGTTGCAGATGCAGCATCTTTAACAGATGTAACGGAATGTTTTGAAGCTACACCAACAGCACCAACAGCTACTGATAACTGTATGGGCGCTTTGACTGCGACGCCAGATGTTACTTTCCCAATAATGACATCAGGTACAACAGTTGTAACTTGGACATATGATGATGGAAATGGAAATACATCGACGCAAACACAAAATGTTGTCGTGAACTCAGTTGATGTTAATGTTACTCAGTCTGGAAGTTTATTAACTGCCGATGCGGTTGGAGCGACATACAAATGGTTAGATTGTGACAACGCAAACGCAATCGTTAATGGTGAAACAAACCAAGCGTACACGCCAGCTGTTACGGGTAACTACGCTGTTGAAGTAACTGAAAATGGATGTGTGGACACATCAGCTTGTTTCCTTGTGGACTTCACCGGAATTGATGACTTAACGTCAATGAATCTTTTGGTTTATCCAAATCCTTCAAATGACGGATATTTTAATATTCAATTCGAAGGGTCAATATCAGCAGTTGTATTGTACGATATGTTAGGTAGAGTTATTGAGGTTCCTTACAATGTTGAACAAGGGACGCTCAATGCTTCAGCATTGGATGCTGGAAAATACTTAATCCGGATAAATTCAAATGAAGGAGTATTTATTGAGCAATTAGTTATTGCAAAATAGATTAGAAATTAAAAAGACGAGCCCCTCAGAAATGAGGGGCTTTTTTTATGGTCTTTAGTGTTGCTTTTTCTCTTATTGCAATTGCTTTATTTATTGAGGTATAGAATTGTTGAAATACTTCTGATCAGTGTTGCTTTGTTGCCTGCTTTATCATGGGGAGTACTAGCACAAGCTATGATTATCAACGGTTAATCCTTCTATTGGTTATAACAATTCGCTATGCGCAATTGCGCATACTGCCTTTATATTCTATACCATTTATCCGAAAATAACCGCTTATAAGCATTTGTCGAGCAACTAGCAGATATTTCCTTTCAGTATTCATTTACTCAAATCTACCAAAAAAAATAAACCCAAAAACCAGCGCAAGAAAAAAGCCTTCTTGATTCCGATAGCTATCGGAACTCAAAAAGGCTTTAAAATATATTATTGTTAGAATTCTCTGTTCTCTATTCTCGACTCTCTGTTCTTTATTATGAATCGAATTGAGCAGGCTGAGCGACGTGCCTGTCGGCAAGACAGGGAGTCGAAGTCTAGGCTAGCACTTCCGCCACCATGTCAGCAGCTTCTTGCAACAAAACAACAGATTTAACATCCAATCCTGAATTGTCAATCAATTGTTTCGCTTCAACAGCGTTTGTTCCTTGTAAACGAACGATCAATGGAACTGGGAAACTACCCATGTTTTTGTACGCGTCAACAACACCTTGAGCAACACGGTCACATCGGACGATACCACCGAAGATATTGATCAAAATTGCTTTTACGTTTTTGTCTTTCAAGATAATGTGGAATGCTTTTTCAACACGCTCAGCGTCAGCTGTACCACCAACGTCCAAGAAGTTCGCTGGATTTCCACCTGATAATTTGATAATGTCCATTGTCGCCATTGCCAATCCTGCTCCGTTCACCATGCAACCAACGTTTCCGTCTAGTTTCACAAAGTTCAATCCTGCAGCATCTGCTTCAACTTCCGTTGGATCTTCTTCAGATGTGTCGCGCATTGCAGCGTATTCTGGGTGACGGAACAATGCGTTGCCATCCAAAGTTACTTTTGCATCTACTGCGATAATTTTATTGTCTGAAGTTTTCAAAACTGGATTGATTTCAAACATAGCTGCGTCGCAACCAATGTATGCGTCGTACAATGCAGAAATAAACTTCGTCATCTTTTTGAAAGCTTCACCGCTTAAACCTAGGTTAAAGGCAATTTTTCTAGTTTGAAAACCTTGCAAACCAACGCGAGGGTCAATAACTTCTTTGTGAATCAACTCAGGAGTGTGCTCAGCAACGTGCTCAATGTCCATTCCACCTTCAGTAGAATAAACGATTACATTGCGTCCTTTTTCACGATCCAAAAGAACCGACATATAAAACTCAGAAGTTTCAGATTCCCCTGGATAATAAACATCCTCTGCAATTAAAACTTTGTTGACCATTTTACCAACACCGTTTGTTTGTGCAGTTTCCAGGTGACCACCAAGAATTCCTTTTACAGTTTCCTCAACTTTGTCTATACCTTTTGCCAAAACAACTCCGTGAGAACCTGTTTCTTCAACAACACCTTTACCACGACCACCAGCATGAATCTGCGCTTTTACAACATACCAACTTGTTCCTGTATCGGTAGTTAGTTGTTTTGCAAACGTCACAGCATCTGATAATTTATCTACGACAACGCCTCTTTGAATGGCAACGCCGTATTTACTTAAAATCGATTTTCCTTGATATTCGTGTAAATTCATTGTCTAATTTTTTAGTCGGTCAAAAGTAGTGCTTATTTTCTTAAATGGGAAGGGAAGAGCCGATTAAATCACGCGAAAAATCGAGAGTGTTTGTTTCTTAATTTTTTCTTTCTTAACCTTGTTTCAATTCTCGAGCACAATAGGTAATTATGGCTTTATTCCGCACTTCATATTTCAAGGATTCATTTCTGAAGGTATTGATTTTTTTCATTTTTTCCTTGATGGCGTTTTCAACTTTTTCTCAAACAGATAAAGGGGAAACAAAAGCGAAAATTCGTGATTTACAGGAAAGGATAGACAATTTTCAAAAACTATCTCCGAAGGAGAAACAGGCAACACTTAACGAACAAAATCAACTAGTTGAAGATCAGCTTAACGAGCTCGAGAAACAAGAAAAAAAACTTCGCCAGCAGCGGAATAAGATGATTATTCAGTCGGGCGACATTGCGAAACAGCGACGAAATTTAACAAGTCTATTCCAACAAATGGGTTGGCAAAAAACCTTTATGATTTTGCTTGGTTTGGTTCTTCTGCTTGGAGCTGGCGTTGGCTGGTTTGCCTACAGAGCCTACAACCAAAAACAGAAATTTTTAGAACAGGAACAGTATCAGAAAAAACTGATTTCCGAACAAAATAAGATATTAGAAAAACAAAAAGAGCAAATCGAGAAGATATTGCTTGACGTGCGCGATAGTATTAAATACGGCTTGCGAATTCAAAATGCTGTGCTTCCTTCTGGCAAGAAAATGGCAGAGAAATTACCGGGCGATTATTTCATCTTCTCTCAACCAAAAGATATTGTTTCTGGTGATTTCTACTTTGTAGAAGCACAGGGCGAATGGACATTGGCGGCCGTTGCCGATTGCACAGGTCATGGAGTTCCAGGTGCATTCGTTAGTTTACTTTGTATTAGTTTATTGAATGAAACAATCAACTCTAAGGGGAACTTAAAAGCAAATGAAATTCTTCAAATTCTCCGTGACCAAATCATTACTTTGTTACAGCAAAGCGGCGATTACGGCGATTCAAGAGATGGAATGGATATTTCACTAGCCTTGATTAACAAGAACAAAAAGGAAGTGCAGTGGGCAGGAGCTAACAATCCTTTGTTGCGTTATTCAAAAAAGGAAAAGACATTATTGGAATACCGACCAGATAAACAACCAGTAGGTATTTATCCAAAAATGACAGAATTTACGAATCACATAATTGATTTGGACCAAGGTGATATTCTGTATTTAGTTACGGATGGGTATGCTGACCAATTTGGAGGGGAAAAAGGCAAGAAATTCATGAAACGCAAGCTAAAGAAACTTATTCTTGATAGTGCAAACGAAAAAATGGCGAAGCAACAAGATGTATTATCACAAACTTTGGAAAACTGGATGAATGGCTTCGACGAAAAACAAGAGCAAGTCGATGATATTACTATTCTTGGAGTTAAGATTGACTAAGGTTGCCTTTAGCTTTTGGCGAAACCGTTCTTTGCCAACAGCCAACAGCCAATTGCTGCATACTAAACTTTGTCAACAGCAATATGATACGTTGGATCTTCCAAAACGTTTACCTCAATAACTTTTTCGGCATTTTTCAGAAGGACTTTGCAGTCGGGGCTCAAGTGCTTTAAATGAATTTTCTTACCAGCTTTCAAATAGCGTTCGGTCAATTTATTTAAAGCTTCAATAGCCGACATGTCCGCAACACGACTTTCAGCAAAATCGATAATTACCTCGTCTGGATCTCCCAGAACGTCGAATTTCTCAGAAAAGGCTGTAGTTGAACCAAAGAAAAGCGGTCCATATATTTCATAGTGTTTTACGCCATTATCGTCAATATATTTTCTTGCACGAATTCGTTTAGCATTTTCCCAAGAGTAGGAGAGAGCAGAAAGTATAACACCCGCGACAACTGCAACGGCTAAATTGTGTGTTATGGCAGTTATCAAGGTCACCAAAATCATAACGATAACATCCGAAGTTGGCATTTTCTTGAAAACTTTAAAACTTGCCCACTCAAATGTTCCGATGGCAACCATAAACATCAGACCAACCAGAGCGGCCATAGGCAATTTTTCAATCAAACCTGATCCAAACATGATGAAAACGAGTAACATGACAGCCGCAGTTATTCCAGAAAGACGAGCTCTTGCCCCTGCAGAAGTATTGATCAAACTTTGACCTATCATTGCGCAACCGCCCATTCCAGAGAAAAATCCAGAAAAGATATTTGCCGTTCCTTGTGCGATGCATTCTCTATTACTGTGACCGCGTGTTTCAGTGATTTCATCAATAATATTTAGAGTCAATAAACTTTCTATTAATCCAACTCCGGCAACGATAGCTGCGAATGGAAACACAATGGTAATTGTTTCCCATGTGAAAGGAATATTCGGAATCGACAATGGCGGGAAACCTCCTTTGATGGATTCGCCAGCTTTCATAGTATCGGAAACTGTCATAGTATCGATATCGAACCCTAAAACAAGCGCAGAAACAACTAAGATGGCAACCAAGGCAGAAGGAATAACTTTTGTAATTTTTGGTAAGCCCCAAATGATAATCATGGTCAAGATTGTTAGACCAAGCATTAATAATAATGGAGTTGTGGCTAATAAACTATCTGTTCCTTTTTGATAAAAGTTTGGGAATTGCGCCATGAAAATGATGATGGCAAGACCATTAACAAATCCAAACATAACAGGATGCGGAACCAAGCGGATGAATTTACCTAAACGCAGTACGCCTGCTAAAATTTGTAATACGCCAGCTAGTATAACGGTGAAAAAGGTATAATTTAGTATTGTTTCAGGTTCAATTCCTGGAAAACGATGTTTTAATTCTAAGATTAATCCAACGAAAATAACCGCTACAGCTCCCGTAGCTCCTGAAATCATCCCTGGTCGTCCACCAAAAATAGAGGTGATCAAAGCCAAAATAAATGCAGCGTACAATCCTGTTAATGGAGAAAATCCTGGGATCATTGCAAAGGCGATGGCTTCAGGAACTAAAGCTAATGCAACTGTAAGTCCAGAAAGGATTTCCGTTTTGTAATCTACTTTTTGTGATAAATCGAAAAGGTTAAACTGTTTTTTCATACCTTGGTGTCATTCTCTTTTGAAGCCTGCAAAGATAGTGATAAATTAAAGATGCATTTATTCAGTATATGAATCTTCAATCGTTGAATATGTTTTACTTTTGTTTACCATAGAAATTGAAACTATGATTAAAAAAATGATTCTAACAGTGTGTTTTGGCTTAATGTTGAGCACGGGAAATGCACAAGTCTTTGAAAAAAACAACGTAAACATCGATCTCTATTACGGTGGAATAAACTGGTTTACTTTTTTAAATCGTCTTGATTATAGCGGGAATCCTAATATTCAATTATCAGGATTAGGACCTATTGGAGTTCGCGGAGAATTTATGTTGACCGAAATGCTTGGTATTGGCTTGGATGTGAGTATTAATCGTTCTCGTGCAGATATATTATTCACAGAATTTAATATCGCAACGAATACTGTAGAGACATTTACCCACACATCAAGAACACAAAAGATTGGAGCGATTGCAACATTTAATTTTCACCCCTTAAAAAGTGAAAGATTTGATTTAGCTGTAGTTGGTGGTATCGGTTATGGACTCAGAACTTACTCTGAGGACTTTCCTGCTGCTTTTAGTTATGTGTTTATAAATAATGGTTTCGTAGATGGAAAATACAATTTCTTTAGAAGTGATGACAGCTTTTTTGGATCTGGAACAGTAAGTGTTCCATTAGCATTCAGAATTGGTATGGTTATGCGTGTATTTATAACTGAAAATATCGGTTTAAACTTTGGCGTTGGGGCCGTTCACGGTGGAATTTTTAACGGTGGAGTATCGTTTAAGTTTTAAAGAGATATCGTTAGAGGCTTTTGTCTATTAGCCATTGGTTAGCGACAATTCAACTAACAGCCAACCGCCAATAGCCACTCGTTATTTCATCTTAAATCATTCTAGTCCCTATTTCTCCAAGAACTGCTAATTTCTCTTGAAGCGTATTCCTTCTCTTGTCTTTCCTTAATCGATTGCCAAATGTCGTTGATACCGTGCAACAAAGCATCTTCTTCTTCTTTCATTGCTGTGTGCATCACTAATGGATCGCTGAAATATTGTTTTACGAAGTTCGTATCGAATTTACCTGAGCGGAACGCCGGGTGTTTTAAAACATATTTCCCAAAGTCTAAAGTTGTTTTTAATCCCGAAATTTGATAATGGTCAATAGCTGTAATTGTTCTTTCTATTGCTTCTTCGCGCGTTTCTCCCCAAATCACCAACTTGGCAATCATCGGGTCGTAGTATATTGGAATTGGCATTCCTTCAACGAATGCATCGTCAACACGGGTATGTTTTCCAGCAGGAATTCTATACCTTCTTAAGGTTCCAATGTCTGGTGTAAAGTTGTTCAAAGTATCTTCAGCGTATACACGAACCTCAATGGCATGACCGTGAATTGAAAGTTCATTTTGCATTTTTGGTAATTTCTCACCTCGAGCAACACGAATCTGCCACTCTACTAAATCCAAACCTGTAATTTCTTCAGTAACGGGATGCTCAACTTGCAAGCGCGTATTCATTTCCAAGAAGAAAAAATCATGGTTGGCATCTAGTAAAAATTCTACCGTTCCAGCACCTTCATAATTACATGCCTGACAAACAGCTACAGCCGCTTCGCCCATTTTCTTTCTTAGTTCTGGCGTAAGAACAGCACTCGGCGCTTCTTCAATAACTTTCTGATGACGTCGTTGAATAGAGCATTCTCTTTCAAAAAGATATACTGCATTTCCGTGACGATCAGCAAAAACTTGAATTTCTATGTGTCGAGGTTCAACAACAAATTTCTCAATGAAAACGGCATCGTTTCCAAAACTAGAGCGAGCTTCATTTTGTGCCAAATTCATTTGTTCAATAAATTCCTCAGAATTCTCAACCAAACGCATACCTTTTCCTCCGCCACCAGCAGAAGCTTTAATCAATATTGGATAACCAACAGATTCTGCAACTTTAATTGCAGCTTGTGGGTCGGAAATGGCTTCATCAACTCCAGGAACCAAAGGGACATTATATTCTTTAACGGCTTGTTTCGCACTCAATTTATCACCCATGATTTCCATAGATTCTGGCGAAGGACCGATTAAAGTCATTCCAGCAGCCTTAACTTTTCGAGCAAAATCAGCATTTTCTGAAAGGAAACCGTAACCTGGGTGTATTCCGTCAACTTTCAAATCTTTACAAATTTGAAGAATTAAATCTTGCTTCAAATAACTTTCAGAAGAAGGACTTTCACCAACGTAAACGGCTTCGTCTGCTTCTAAAACGTGAGGTGCATCTCTATCGGCATCACTGTAAATTGCAACAGAGGCTATATCCATTAACTTTAACGTTCGCATTACTCTTCGAGCAATTTCTCCACGGTTGGCAACAAGTACTTTTTTCATAGTTGATCTAATTTTAAAGCGTCGACAAATCTAATTATTTTCTGTCGGTTCTATTATATCTTTATTTCCAGTCGGTGCATCTTTTGGCACTGGTGTCTGACTATTTTTTTTCTTAATCGGATATCTTTTGTTTTCTTTTTTACGGAAAACGTCTAAAAAGTACTGAGCCAATTTAAAGTCTTGGAAGGAATTGAAATCCTCTTGATAATGCAAACCAATACCTTGTTTAAACAATCCTTGCTGGTTGTCTGAAATTACTCGATTTTGGTTCGATTCGTTAAAGATGTTTACCCGGAAAGTACCAGATTCGTTCAGCAAATATTCTAAGTTCACATCTCCAATTAAAAAACTTTGCGCTTGATTGTCTGTACTTCCTGAAGTTGAATTTTCTACGCCAAAACTTCCAGTAAGAATCAAACGATTGTCGAGGAATTCTTTAGAAACTCCAAATTCAAATGTTCTGTCTCCCGTACTTGAATTGGCATCCATATTCACCGCCATTTTATAACTTTGGGTCAACTGTGATAGTACGGAATTGATCTGGTTCGCCGCAATATCCAAGGCTGCACCGCTACTCGCGTTCGTTGTGCCTTTTAAGGGTTGGAAGGATTTGAAAAGCAATAATGAAAAGAACTGTCGGTTCAATTCTTCGGGGTCACCATTAATACGGTTGATAAGTGCCTTGCCAGATTCTGTGGCTTTTGGTGCTTCAATATCAAAAGCAATTGCAGGCGACATTAGTGTTTCAGTAATATCCAAATAACACAATATTTCTTGCTTCACACTTCCAGAATTATTCAATTGATCAACAGAAATTTCAGCCAAATTCGCATTTACTTTGTAATAGGTTCTCAAATTCAAGTTCGCATCGTAAGGATCTCCAGTCCAAGTGATATAACCACCTTGCTCGATATAGAAGTTTTGTTTGATAGGTCCCATGGCAAAATTGTAAACTCCAGAGTTTACCACATAAGTTCCATCCAAGGTGATATCGCCTAAATTATCCAAACGCATGCGTATCATTCCAGTGCCATCTGCTGTGATTTCATCACCTAAATTTTCATCAAAAATAATTTTGAGTTTAGCATCTTGAGTAACATCGAAGTTTAAATTTAAATCAACACCGGTAAAATCTATTTTAGGGTCAGTTATAGTTATTGATGTGTCTTTGTTTAAGAACTGAATGAAACTTTCTTCATCAGAAATCTCAGATGCTCCGTACATCGGGAAATTGATGCTAGTACCTTTTTGCGTTTTTGCATCGACGGTAATTTCTAAATTATCTGAATAGCCATATATATTCGCATAACCGGTAACATAAGCCTTACCGTAATAATATTCACCTTCTTGATAATCTGTATTCATAACCAAGAACTTTTCCAAAGGAAGGACTTTCCATGAATAATTAGGATCTTTTTTCAAAGCGTCATCTTCTAAATTGAAGTTTAAGTCAAAGTTCCAATCCAAGAAATTATCGTGATAGATAGATCCAACTAATGAACCTGCATTTCCTTCTTCATCTATAACTGGAATGTTATCCATATAGAATCCGTATTCATCAACATTAATTGTTCCGTTGGTCATGAATTTTACACCCAATATTCCAACTTTCGCACCACCGTTAGTTAAATCCAATTTCCCTTCCAATTTTGGAAAATCTGGCGTTCCGTGCACTTCCAACTTACCATCCAGAATTCCTGTGATGTTGGAAAGAACTTGTGGGTCCATGAATGCATTAGTGAATTGGATATCCGTTTTATCAAACACCAAATTAAAGTCAAGATTGTCTTTTTTGCGATTCACGTGGTATTTTCCATCGAAAGCAAATGTCTTTGTGTTACGATAGATTAAATCGCCTAGTAGTTTTACACTTTCTTCGCCTTTCACCCATTCAGATTGAACAAATACGTCGCCAACTTCTTCATTGTTGATATAAAGTCCTTTTATACTCGCATCACCGTTGAAACCAATTTTAGTGAAAGGTGTCGATATTTCTCCAAAGCCGTTTACCTCGCCTCTTAAATCAACAGGTGTTTGAAGTAAAGCTCCAAAATCATCCAACTGTAAATGACTGACTTTTAACCGTAGGTTGTCTTCCTCTTTATCCGATATTTTTCCATTAATGGATATAAACTGATTTTGCCGTTCGAATAAGAAATTGGAAATGGAAATATAATCTTCTCTATATTTAATAGCCGACGATTCGCTGATATCCCACTGTTTTTCTTGAATGGTAATATGAGATGGGTTAATCAAGAAATCCAAAGAAGTTTCGTCTAATACCCGTGTTTCCCAATTCAGTATGGAAAAGTTAGCGGTGTTCGGATTCCAAGATAGATCAGAAAGGAAAATGTCTTTAGAACCAGTGGCATTAAAAAGCAAATTATCTACGGAAACCGAATCATTCAGCTCGAATTTTGATGCTGTTAAAATCAAATTCAAGCTGTCTTTAATTGCAGACGACTTTAGGTTTAAACCGTTTATCGCGTAGTTCTCGTATTTCACGAAAGGGCTAGTCGCGTTTAAGCTAAAGTCATTAGTTTGTTCGTTGTAATTGCCTTGCACAACTGTTCCGCGATTAACAGTAAGTCCGGGAACGAAAATATCGAAAAACTCTTGCATTTCTTTCACTCGGACATCGTAAGAAAAATGGTTGTTGCTCGCCAAAGAGGTTTTTCGTTTTTCAACCGGTTTGATGATGGCAGGCAAAATTTGACTCAATTGATCTTGGAAAGAATTTGCAATTCGAGAAAAGTCTACTTTACCTTCAATGCTGATATCGGCGAGTTTACTTTGTATAAATAGTTTGTCATTGAACTCACCGCGATCTACTTCAATATTCATAGCCGGAATATCAAACTTTTTATTCCCTTCTTGATAAACCAAACCATTAAGTACAATGCTTCCTTTTACATTTTCTTCATTTGTTCCATACAAATCGACAGAGAAGTTGGAGGCAAGAACAGTATTTTTTACGTTGGTAAATCCTAAATTGTCCAGCACTGCTCTCGTCAAATCGATGGAAAACTCCATGTGTTGTTGACCTTTTAAATCGATTGAGCCATCATAAACTAAATTTAGATTGTCGTCTTTTATGTCAATTTTAGCCGTTAATTCATTGTCAACAATTTTCCCTTCAGTTATTGTAATGTTTTCATAAGAGTAATCCATAAAGTCAAAACGGTTGACATTTCCTTCAATTAAATCGAATCGAATGTCATTTGAGCTAAACGCCTCACCGCTAAAGAAAAATGTTCCATCAACTTTCCCGAAAGATTCATCTGCTAAAAATGTTCCGAGGTCAAATTCGTTGACTTTTACATCGTATTCACCGGCCTGCGATTTTTCAAAGAAATAGGACTTCGCGGGTCTGTTTTCAGTGAATAAAATTCCATTATCAATTTGGACTGAACCCAATGCAGTTTTAATTTCATCGCCTGCAATTACGAATTGACTATAAAACCCATCAACTCTAACTTTACTGACTTCGAAAAAACCTAAACGTTCAACATATTTGTCAAAACTTGGGTAACCACCGCCATTGTCTTTTGGAAGTTTAATATGCTTGAGATCATTCAAATAAATGTAGGCATAGTCAATTTTTTCTTGAAAAAATGCAGATTCAATTTTATTGAAATTAACAAGATTAATTGTTCCTTGAAGTTTGGTTCTTCTGCCAGTTGACAAGTCTAAATCTGAAATTCTCAAGTTATTCACTTTGCGGGTAACTTTTCCTGAAATGTCAACCATTTGATCCATTCCTTCAAGTGCACTTGCGAAGTAAGAAACATCTTTCATGGAAACGTGAGAAGGTAGAATAGCACAATCGAAAGAAACGCTGTCTTCAAAAGTATAAACATCTGGCAGCTGATTCATTTTCAGGTACATTTTGGAGAAGTATACCTCTGAGTTTGGTGTCTGAAAGGCCAAACGATCTAAATAAATACCTTTTTTTATTATTCGAGCCTTGGTATACAATTGATCCAAAACAAAGCCACATTTTTCAGTTGTATTTAGTTCGGATATCACACAGGCAATATCATTTCCTTCAATCTGAATATTTTTGGCAATGAGATTTACATTTTTAAAATCCAGATGGTCCCAATCCATTCCAAAGTCAGAATAGGATTTTCGCATGTCATCGTATCTAAAATGAACGTTGGTAAGCTGGACTCGTTCCAAATCCAAGCTCATTGGTTTACTGTCCGAAGTGGAAGGGCCAGATGCAAAATAGTCGGTTATGAACCAATAATTATAGTCTGCAGTTAGTGAATCTCGAATTAAATGAACGTTTCCTTGATCTAACTCAACTGAAGCGATGGTGATTTTATTTTTCACCAAATCCAAAGCTTTAAGCTTAACATGAAGAGTTTGAATGTCAGCCAGTGTATCTCCAGCCAAATCCTCAACATAAACTCCTTTCAAGGCTACTCGGTCAAAAAATACAATTGCAACTTCATCAATTCGCAATTCCGTGCCTAGTTCGCTGGAAAGAAATGAAGTGGCTTT
>TARA_R110000737_G_scaffold3217_2_pt1 | contig 12436 bp, 13 predicted proteins | sample TARA_R110000737 | Tara Oceans TARA_R110000737 (sample SAMEA4398027) | marine metagenome | biome: Polar Biome; feature: [SRF] surface water layer (ENVO:00010504); material: water (ENVO:00002006), including particulate matter (ENVO:01000060) such as... | depth 5 m
CACGCGTAAGCCAGCTTCATTAAATACTGGCATTTCTAGCGAGGTATCAGGTAATTGTCTAGATTCTGGGGCAAGAGTTGGGCTTCTGGATTTTGCAGACTCAACAGCGATTTCAACAGTCTCAAAAGGCGTAATCTTTCTTCCTGTTATGGGGTCAACTCCACCCGCATTTATAACCTTTTGTATAGCTTCATTTTGAGATAGAAAAACACCGTCATAAACTGTTGGAATATTTACCCATCCGCCAAGTTCAGGAACAAGTTCAGTAATAGTCCGCTCAGATACAAAATCACCAAATTGATTTTTATATAATGGTCTACCTTCCTGCGTAAACTCTCCAGTACCTGTCAATACTTCCTGCTCATTATCTTCTTCGGACAGCGCAACACCCGCAAGCTTCGCCCTTTCCTTTTCTACACGAGCCCTTAGAATATCCGAATCCTGGGCTATGTCATCAGGAATGTTCTTTATCTCAATACCGTCTTTCGTAACAATTGTATAAGGCATGCTTAAAAGTCCACTGAAACTCGTTTTTGTACAGGCGGCGCATCTACAACCACTTGGTCGTCAATAGGGCTGACAGTCTCAATACGCGATACAGCGTCCGAGAAACTATCTCCTTTTGCGTAGATATGGCCTCCAATATCACCAGATTTCTTAGTTCGGCTCAATGAGCCTACACTATTAACCCAATCAGCTTTTAGCTCGTTCACGCTTGCCTCATATCGTTGTAATTTAGCAAAGCCATTCAAGAAGCTAGCTATAGTCTGCGGGTTTGCAGTCTCAGCAGGGAATACACCCATGGCGATTTCAATATCTTTATCAGAAGCAACACCAGGTGGTAAACTTTGCAATACTTGCGAGTTTCTTAGGCGCTTATACTCTTGCCTTAATCGGCTTACCTCGTCCTCAGAACCCCAAACACGCTTAATCGCTTCCTCAGCTTCTGCAATCTTACCCGATGCAATTTCCGTGGTAATGCTGTTGGCAAGCGTTTCGTATTGATTAGCCAAGCTCTTAGAATTAACAGCGCTTACGACAGAATCATTAATTAGCTTTTTAGCTGGCGCATCTAGTACAACCTCTGGGTTTTTGGCTTGCTGTAGTTCAATTAAAGCTAATTGAGCATCTGTAGCCGCTTTCCCAGCTAAGATATTTGTTTTCTGCATCTCTGCAAATATCTTGTTTGAATTGGATATGTTTTCGGTAATTTGCGAGCCTGTTAGCTTGGCATCTAAACCAGCTTGTTTAATGGCTGCTTTGTGGCTTCCAATATCTCTGTTTTCTTGTGCAATTTTAAGAACGCTATCTAGAGCCTCTTTACCGCCTTCCATTAGCGTCATAGTTCCGGCAAAGAAGTTGGCCGCTTGCTCTGGTGATTCTTTAGCAACATTAGCCCAAGTCTCCAAGAATTGCGCTTGCTCCTCGTTGCCGCTATTGCGTTGAGCTTCTGCCTGTTTTGTTAGTAGGTTTACGCCCATTTGAGCGTTCCCACTACGCAAAGCAAAGACAGTTTTGCCTGCACTAGCTAGAGCAGCCTTGTTGCGCTCACTGCTTTGTAATTCAAAAGCTGACTTGATAGATTTAGCACGTTCAGGACCAACCAATAACATGGCATTAGAAAAATCTTGAGAACTAGCTTCAGGCGTTTGTAGCTTTAAGATACTGGCATTTATTTGATCTTGCTGTGTGATTCTCTGGCCTTCAGCTTCTTGCTCTAGTCCCACTTGGCGTATGTCGGAGCCAAATTTAAATGCACGGGTAAACCCTGCTAATGGGTCGGTTTGTGGAAGTATAAAATTAGATGGGGCTGGCATTAGAACTCACCTCCTAAGCCTTTGTATAAACCTAATCCGCTAGTTATCGCGGTCGGAATTTGTGATATACCGGCGGCAACACCTAAGCTACCACCGGCTTGGGCTGCGCCAGCTTCACCTAGTAGCGCTGCAATATTAGCACCCGATCCAGTGGCGGCACTACCAACTCCAGCGGCAGAGGCTTGACCAGGTTCAACAACTGATCCTAACCGGCCAAATTGCTGACTAATTAGATCGTTTAAAAGCGTTGGTCTAAATTCAGCCAATGCACCTTGCACGTTGCCGCCTCTAACACCACCTGTAGCTGCGGCATTCTGTAAGATAGCGTCCTCACCTTGCTTTGCTAGCGTTTGAAATTGTGAGCCACCCTCTATTGCGGATATAGCCGCCTGTTGCGCTTCTGGGCCAGCTAACCCTAATAAAGCCTCTTGCTGCCCGATTGCGCCAGCTCCTGCGTCAGCGTACGGTTTTAACAGCTCTTGTACTTTATCAAATTGGCGGCGCGTTTCGGCTATACCAGCGTTAGCAGCGTCACTCTGCGCTCCTGTAGCGCTTTTAGCTGAGTCAGCTTGAGCTAGGCCAGAAACTAATGTAGTCCCGCCAACGGCAACGGCAGATAACGCAGCGCCAGATAATCCAAAGGTCATTTTATCACCTCAAGTGTGGGATGGTTTACAGCCTCTAGCATTTCTTGCGGGGCTGGTTCTGTGTACATATCCCACAATGAGTCTGTGTTTTGCTCATTAGTAGGGTTTGAATGAAAGGTTGTTACTTCGCAGTCAGTCACGGCAACACCGGCACGTTTTGTACCTTTGCGGCTAATGCTCATGTGCCCAGGGTATATACGCCTAGGCCCATCATCGGTAGTTACCAATAACACGCCGGAGCGAAGTATAAAAAAGGATTCTTCTTTGTGAATAGCGCCAGTTAAGGCAGTGTTTGCGGGAATAAACATAGTTCTGGAATATAATCCCTCACAAAAATCATGCGATACCGGCATATCTACCTGCTTATGGCGTAATAACTCAGCCTCTAAAGCGTAGATTGGTAAGTGATCGTTATGTTTGGCTACCTGTGGCACATCAACTCCTAAACAGGGTAATGGGTCGCTGGCATCCCTTAATAACTCAGCTGTTGTATTTTCTCTTAAACTGGCATAAATGGCAAGTTTTAGGTAATTAGCCTAGCACTAGCGCTTATAGTTAACGCACTGGCTGTGTCGCTTAGGGTTGAAATATAACCGTCAGCCTCTAATATCTGCCCTATAAGTTCAGGGCATAAGTAAGACTCCCCAGCGGCAATTATTCGAGCATCAAGCACTAAGTTAGAATCTGTAGCGCTTCCACCGCTTGCAACTAAATTTGCACTAAAAACCACATTGGCGGCGCTTATATTCGTTGCCGTGAACTTGTCAATAATAACCTGTGTGTTAGTTTGCGACCTATACTGTTCTGTTTGTGTGTTTTCTGCAAACTTCCTAGGAATGATATTAGCTACTGAAACACTCATTTATCACCTATAATTGAATCTGATTTATTTCGATAATAGCGCTAGGCGCTGCTGGTGCAAACCCTGTTGCTGCGCGCGCATCAATTCTTATGCTTGTGCTACTTGCGGCCCACATAATTTCGACATAATCACTAGCAATAGCGGAAACTTGAAACGTGCTTTCTAATATTAGATTAGTCGTTGAATCATATATAGTGGCATCAACTCGACTTCTAACAACATCGACGCCATTCTTTCTTATCCATAAATACACAGTTTCTAAAGCTCCACTACTGGACGTCACTTGTAAAGTTGGTGCCACTTGATATAAGCCACTTTGACTGAATATAATCCGGCTTGCTGGTGTGCCAATGCTTATACCGCGTTGTGTTTCGGTAGTATCTAAAGTAACCGCCTGCGCCGTATTTAAAGTCGCTATCGATTGATTAGTGCTATCTGAATACTCAGCATAATCCAAACCTATTGGAATGGTTGGCCTAACAAGCATTTCACCGGATGTTGCGTCAACCACAAGCACTATCCCCACTACAATAACCTCATTGGGCGCTGTGGGGCGTACTTTGGTTAATTCTCCAGCCGTAGTAGGGTTGGCATAAAGTACATCACCAGCGGCCCAAGTTTCGCTTACAGTAGCACCAGTCGTGTCAATACCTCTAACTTTTCCAAAAGTTGAAATAGGGCTAATATCACCGTTAATCATTTCACGGGTTGTGACACCTATAAAATATAAGCTAGGCATAGTTCCGTCAGCAATGTATTTGATGATATTAATTCCACCGCTAACACTATCAAACCCAACAATCTTGCCAATTTCTATAGTTGAGCCTGTGTCATTTTTAGCTCTAATGTATTTATCAAACCCTACCTGCTGAACAACGCTGTTCCCCATTCCAATATTTAGCGTTTCTTCTGCATTGTTCCACCAAGCGCGGGCTAATTTATCAGTCACTTTAGGGTTTAGGTTAAAATCAACATAATCAGAGTTGATATTATTTGTTAAACCAGTTTGCGAAGAATAAGCCGTTATCTTTGCCAGAAAATCAAGCGTAGATAAATCGTCAGGGATTAAGCTGAATAGTTTTTCAAAAGCTCGGATAGATCTTTGATCTGGCAAGAACTTGGCTAAATCTTCACGCGTTAGGGGTCTTGGATCAGCCATTAGAACGCCATAGCTTCTAATCTAGCTTCTAGTCTAGCAAATGTTAAATGGCTATCGGATGTGCCGTTAAATCGCTGCATCCTAAAGTTTCGCATATGTCCTTGGCTCAACCATACTAGGCGCTTTGATCTATCACCTTGCTTGCCAGACTTAATACTTCTCTCTTGACTCCAAACCTCACCATCAAGGCTATATTGAGTGGATATGATAGGGTCTTTTCCTAGAGCTACGCGGCCAGTTAGCGCCACTAATTCTAGTTCGTGAAATATTACGCTGTTGCCTTCATTGTAAACGATTGCCGTACCAAACTGCCAAGTAATAACATCACCCCAATGTGAGGATATTGATTCAGTTAAATAGCCTATATTGCTTGTCGTTGGGTCTCCTACTAACCATTGGTCATAACACCACACAAGGTTTTTAGCCCTGTATTGTCCTATATCATTAATGCCACTTGTGAGGATAAACCATATCAACTCGCCAATATCTTGAGAGCCTTTAGCGTCATAAACTAGGGTTTGATCTGGCAAGTGAACGTATAACAGCTTATGGCTTTTATCTATTCGTTGCTCAAGTTTAACTTGGGATAATTGAGACTCGCTATATCCTTGTAAGATTTGATCTATTTCTCTTGTTGAGACTTTAGCAGTATCACCAGAACCGCCAATGAATACCGAAACAGGTTCGTTCCTGCCTCCACCAAGGAATGCAACCAGCTTTGTATCAAATACACAGTTAGCATGAGTACCAACAGAGCCACGGGTGATCTGCGCCCCATCGATACGCTGAAACGGGAAGCCGGTACCGCCTACATTATCAAACACTTCGATTGTATAACGGTTTATGGCGTGTATTTCATTTCTTACTTTTTGAATTGATTTTATAGGGTCTGGGTCTATTTCTGAGCTACCATATTTTAGCGGATTAACTGATACAGGGTCGCTTAAATCTGTGACGATCAAGCTAGTTCCGTCTGTGGTCATAAAGTAACCATCAACAAACTGCACATCTAGCACCAACCCCAAGTCAGTATCGGTTACTTGTTGAAGAGTGGAGTTGTCCCAGTAAAAAAGATTCCCGTTAGATGCTATTGCCAGATAATCAAAAGAATAATCAAAGCTGACAAGGCTAGAACCACCAACGTAACCAAGAACAGTTACATCGCCGCCGCTAGATATACTAACCAGCTCTGTGCCCATTACTCGATAGCAAACACCATCCCAATTAATCCCGCCGCGATCAATGCCGGAGCCTGAGCCATTAGAAACGATTCCATCACCTGGACGTAAATAACCATTAGAAATACCCTGCTTTTTTGAAACAGGAACCAAATTGCGAGGGTATGACGTTCTAAAGTCACCATCCTCATTTGTGTATATTCCATTTATTACAGGGATTTGCATTTATTTCGACTCTAATATTGTCAGTATTTTAATAGCCTTCGCCAGCCATAACGTTTAATGCGGTAGCTCCAGTTAGCCAAATGTAGGCTAAGTGCGTGTCCTCTTGATACTTAGTGATCATTACTTGGCTACCAGGCGGTACAATGTAATCTGCCGAAGTTGCAACAACTCCAGAAGAACCGGAGCGAACGTAACAATACGCTGAACCTGTATTAGTTAAGCAAAATGTTTTATTGCCTTGCCCGATTTCAATGGATGCTGTGGCAGCGGCAGTGGTTACGGTTTGCCCTTGGGTATAGGCTGGGTTAAATGGTGAATCGACTGACATTATAGGACTCCTGTTAGCCTACACGATACCAAGCACTAGCGCTTGCATCATATTTTAATCGGAAAAAATCATTTGCGGCCAAGGCTGAAGGCTCACCAGTTACGGCGGTAGCTCCATTAGCGGCAATTGTAAGAGTGGTAACAGCCTGCGTACAGTTAACTAAGACCTCTTGCTTGTCTATTAAATTAGCGACAGCGGGCAAGGTTATGGTTCCGGCAGCAAAGCCAGCGGTAGGCGTTAGAATCAAGTGAATGCTTGCGCTTCCGCCTGTAATCGCCACATTAAACGCAGTGGCAGAAGGTGCGGAACGCTGGGTAGTGTAGCTTATCCCGCTAACAGAAAAAGTTAGCGCACTTTGCAGATACGCTTGCAATACACTGATAGCTACTTTCCTAGCATCACCGTTATTAGTGATAAATACCGGTAATAGATCGCCAGCATTAAGCGTGTCCGATGCCGATAGTTGATTGATTTCTGACATACTTACTCCAAGATTAAATAACTATCAGGCCCAGCTTGCAGCCTATCTACAGGGTCACTTATAAATGCATCACCCTGATCGCGCCATGGCTTATTACCAGCACCAGCTGGCATTGTTCCAGGCAATTGCATTTCTTCCGGCATTGCCGCACGTTGCAATAATACCTGATAAGCAGCTTTAGCAGACGCTTTAGTTTCAAGCGGAACAACTTTGCCTAGCGTTGGGGCTATTTTAATAGCTAAGTTTGTGTAGATTGCTTCGTTAGACATATCAGGAACGTTTGTTTCTGTGTCTAAGTCGCTGTCTTGTGGGCTACTCGGTAGTGGGTATCCTATGCGAATTCCTGCACCATTCCAAGTTGCTACCATTGCATCCAATCGCCGTAAAGCGGATTGCATTTGCTCAGGTGATAAGTCAAAGGTATAAGTAGCTAAGCCGATCTCTTCAAAGGCTTGTTCTACAAATTGGCGCTTAGTCCATCCCATGATTTATCCTTTAGAGGCTTTTTGTAATTCTTCGACTAATTCGTCTGTGGGCATGCGAGAATAATAACCATCAAGGTCAATCTTTACTGCCAAGGCTTTCAATTCGCCGCGTGTCATGCTTTCGATTATATCACCAGTAAGAGCATCTTGCTCTACTTTAACGCCACCTAGTGCGTCCGTGGTCGTTAAATGCCACCCGTCTGCTATGGTTTCGTCAATCTGATCATCATCAACAATTACGTAATCAAACTTATTCCCGTGCATATCATGCTTGCCAGGGTGTTTGTATAACATTGTACTCATAATTTCACCCTCAAATTAAAAGAATAAAGGGGCGACTACATTAGTAGCCACCCCAAACCGTTTAGGCTTGACCGAAGAGAATGATACCGTTCATTTCTGGGCAAGTATTAACAACGCCGTAGCGAGTGTCAAAACGGTAGCTGATAAGACCTGTAACAATGTCAGCAGACTTCTGCATAACAAGTTCAATACCTTGGTCAGTAGTGCCGCGCATTACTGCAATGCCTGCATTCTCGGGCACTGGGTAAGTGCCTGGCAATAGCTCAATAGAACCTTTTAACCAAAATGGGTTGGCGTATGCAGTGGTCGTGTTTAAGAATACAATCGCCGCACCGTTTGCAGGTGTTGCCGCCACGTTTTTATAGATTTCCTCAGCTAAGGTACTGCCACCGGCAGAAACAATAGCAGGAGTAATCTTAATAGTACCAGCACCACCGGCACCCGTTACAATTTCATGGACACGGAAGGTTTTAAGCTGTCCTGTATCTTCTTTTGTAATGTGGTGCACAGAGTTAACGCCAGCAATAGTGAACGCGTCACCAACTGCAACCGTACCACTCGACACGCCAATAGTAATCGTTTGGAAACGGTTATCAACGTTACTAGTTTCACCTGTGGCGGCTGTGCTAGTAGCTAACGGAGTGTAATACTGGTTCGCACCGTTCATAGTAACGGTGACGCCAGCGGCGGCAGTCAAGCGTGTGGCAGTATCTAACTTATGAGTGTTAAATCCTGCAACTTCGCCAACGTAAGACTTGCGATAAGCTTCTGTAGGCATTTCGTTCATGGTTTCACGGGCAGCTAGATTGCTGGCCATGCCGTTATAATCACGAGACGCTAGAGCTGCAATACGGTCGAATTGATCTACGCCCAATTCATCCATGCTAGCTTCAGCTTCAGCCAAGTCATCATAACCAGACGCCGCAGAAGTGCGCTTAATTACGATAGAGCCTTGAGTTGATGCAACATTACGTACACTGCCGTTAATGTCAGAGCCAAGCTTCTGGCGCGCTGCTGTGCCCAAGCGGTTCTCTTGCAACATATCGCGCAATTCTGTAGTCGTCATCTTCCAAGGCACTGATTTTTGATAACCAATGGAAGCAGGTACACTTAACTGTGTGTATGCGCCAAAGTTACCGGTTTGGTCGGCACCATCGAAAGATTTTGAGATATAAGGCATAGGGCGCCAGATGGTATCACTTGAACGCTCCATGCTTTGAGCATCAGAACGGTAAACGGTCACGTTATGTGACATTACCATTGCATCGTTAAATCCTTCTAAAACATCTTCAAATGCGACACGTTCTTCTTTACTAAAATTAGACATTTAATGTCTCCTAAAATTTAAATATATTTTTAGGCTGCGCTTTTCTGCTTCTTGTATTTTCGGATGGCTGTATAGTCACCTGATAATTCAGCTTCTTTCCGCAACCTCTCAAGGGTTGAGTCAGTCGTTCCAGATGACCGGCCTGAGCCTTCAATCTTCTGTTCCGGCTTTGTTGCCGCCTTACGGTTTGTAACTTTCAATTTAGTCTCCAGTTTCGCTGCCGCAAATGCGAACTTCACGGGGTCTTTAATAGAGGCTAGCTCTTTACGCGCTTTCTCACTCTTGCCTAATGCATATATGACTTGCGCTGGATTCTCTGCCGCATGCAGAATAATACCACGCTGGGTTTCGTCAAAGTCGTCAGTTACGTTCGTTTCAGCATCTTCAAAATCACGCACTTTAAGTAGTGTTTTCTTTTCGTTGTACGAGTCAACAGTGTTAGACCAGTCTTGATCTTTTTTCTGCTTTTCCGTTTCAACTTCAGCTTGGCGGTCGTCACTAGCTCTTTTGTCGTCGTACCATTTAGCTATATTAGCCTCAAATACACCCTCATCATAATCACAGCCCTCAAGTGTTGGCTTTTCTCCAAGTTGCACAGGTTTTTTAGCACCCGTGGTTTCCTCAAGCTTTGCCTTTAACTCCTTGTTTTCGCGCTGCGCTTCTTTGTGCTTTTTGCGTAAATCGCGCACCCAATCGGGCGCTTTTTCGTCCTCATCGTGAAGTGGCGCTTCTTCACCGATTGAAATAACAACTTCATCTTCGTTGATTTCGTCATCTTCTAGCTTGCTTGCTTCTGCCTCTTCGCCACCTTCCGACTTGTCTGCTTCCGCTTGCTCACTATTAACCACAATTTCTTCGATCACTTCGTTGTTTTCAACTTCTGCCAATTTAGTCATGCTAGACCTCGTATCTACTCACCCATTTAAAGAGGTTGGGCGGTCTCCTCGTCAATCATGCTTTGGATTTCAGCGGCCATATCAACAGCGGCGGTTTGGTCATCTCGATCAATACCCGCCAAAGTCTCTAATGTTTTCGCTTCTGTACCCTTAGCTTTTGCTCCCTTCAAGACTGTATTCATCTGGGATTCAATCGCCCTCGCAGATTCTGCGGCTGCGGCTGATTGCAAATATTCAGTATTAGCATCAGGTGGCGTATTAGCCTTCACTTCTGCCAACTCTTGCGCTTCTTCTTCTGTGGGTTCGATAACGCCCATATTAATTAAACGCTTGCGGAAGTATTCTTTAACATCGTCAATACCTTCGCCTTCCATGTTCATTATAGCCATAGAACCTAGAACCGTCAAAGTTTCGGGATCTGTGGCTACTTGCATCATACTTGTAACCATTCTAACTGTAGCTTGTTTACGGCTTCGTGAAGATGGCCCAACAGATACGGCAACATCAAATCCTGCCTTTGTTAGATCGTTTAATAATATAGTTTCGTTGGTTTCTTCGTCTACAGCCTCTTGCCCGAGTATAACGCTAGATGATGCCTCTCTATTATCGACTACTTTCATCTTGCGGCCAGACTCGACCATGATCTCCTTAGCCATGCCTAACCATACTTCGCCTGATCGTTTCATGGCTTTGGCAAAGTTTGACATATAGATAAACGTCTGCATATCCAACTGGCCTTGAATGAGGCTTATTGCTTCACCAGACACGCCTGAACGTATTTCCTCACCTTGGCCTTGATTGCCTAGTATGTCCTGCATATCTGATTCTGTGATTTGTAATAGCGCTGCCATAGCGGGAGGTATAGAGGGCGGCTTAGTGTATCCCATTGGCCCTGCTGGCAGTGGATTTCCATCTAGTCCAGTAATAGGATTGAGTAGTAGAAATGGAAAGTTTTTAACATTGTCCTCTGTCCACATAACGGAATGGCCCGCTACTTGGGATGGTGTTAATATTGGTTTTTCAACGGGTGATAATGCGCTGATTTCACCAAGCTTTGATAGTTGCATGTTTTTAAGACGCTGCGGGTCTTTAGCTAACCTTACATGCCCCATGCACCGCTCGATATTGTCTACAACCCAACGCTTGCCATAGGTGATAATGATAGGTATGTTTTTGCCCGCAATATAACCGGCATCTTCTAAAATACCGCCACCTGATAGAATGTACTTATGAACTCGCTTACGTTTGACGCGCTTTTCTCGGTCTAATTTAGTTCCAACCTGGTCTAAATTGTCTGCCAAATCTTCATCATTAGTAAAGTCCGCACTTGTATAGCGCTCCTCCTCACCGGTCACTGTGCGGTAAAAATAGATAGATTCGCGCTTCATCTCTACGCAGTAATACTCAGCTATATAAACATCATTACCGCTAGCCCAGTCAAATTCCTGCTTGTTGATCTCATTAGGCCATGAGCTTGGGTCATCGTCCCACGTGTCTTTATATTCGCTTACAGTCATTGGCGTAAGCACAAAGCAATGTTTAGCATCGCGCTTATCTTGTCGTTTAGCGTTGAGGTCAAAAAACACAGTGCTGTCCGCATCGTAAATTGGTTCAATACTAATGCGCTGATATTCGTTTTCGTCGTCGTCTTCGTCTTCATATTCAGCACGTAAGCGCCAAGCACCAATGCCACCGCCTACAGCTTCCTCAAAAGCATTGTCATAAGCTTCATTTGCCGAACTTCTTTGCTCGTCCGCTCTGTATAAACCATCGGCAGTATTGGCTAGATCATCATTAGCCGAACCATCCTTGCTCATAAAGTCAACAGTAATGCGATTATTACGGTATTCGTTAATAATGCGAATCACAGATAGGTGTATTTTATTAACCTCAAACTTAGGCTTGTTTTTGAATTGATCGCCTAGCTTACCTTCCCACTGAGCGCCAGCAATAGAATAAAAACGTCGGTCAAGCAAACATTGTTCACGCTCATCTTTTTGAACACCTATAATATCACCGAATAATTTCAGCGCGTCACTGTGTATTAAACTTAACTTTTCTTTACTGTATGCCATTATCATTCCTCGCTTGTGCGTATTATCTACCAATTATGGGCCACTGGCAAAGGTTGTGTAGTTTGTGCTATTTGCGCGGGTCTCGTTTGTACTGCGTTTATGGCGTCAAACATTGGGTCTAACTGGTCATCATTCGCACCGGCTGGAAATTTCTCGCTTTCTGCTAAAAAGTCAGATAGCCAAGGCGCATCAATGGGAAGCAATACATTTCCTGACTCAATGAATGGAGCGGCATCATATCCACGGCTTATTTTATCCGTATTTCTCTGCACTGGTAGAATGGGAATACCTTCACGCCTTAGTGTTTGAATAAGGCCGGTTCCACTTACTTTATCCTCTACACTCATACTGGTTAGTTTTGTTCCTATATTTTGCCGCAAGTGTTTCAACCAAAATGACCTAGCCTGAACTAATAATTCTGGTGCTTCCCATTTTCCGCGAATCATATCAATAAAAACGGCTTCACCTGTTGTTGATCTGCCCCAACACTCAAACACGCTGTAATCGTTTTCTTGCTTGGTTTTTTGTGCTGTGTCGGCAAATATCCCGCGCCATTCAAGTTGAGGCATAACCGAATAGTATTTGTACCACTCAGTTTTAATAATGCCACCGCCGCGTGGTGCTGGCGATTGCTGCAATTGTCCGGCTGTACC
>TARA_R110000737_G_scaffold207884_1_pt1 | contig 12426 bp, 14 predicted proteins | sample TARA_R110000737 | Tara Oceans TARA_R110000737 (sample SAMEA4398027) | marine metagenome | biome: Polar Biome; feature: [SRF] surface water layer (ENVO:00010504); material: water (ENVO:00002006), including particulate matter (ENVO:01000060) such as... | depth 5 m
CTGCAGCGCTCTTAACTCACTAACCAACAAACGCGATTACATAGTACCGAAGCTTTCCTATATCCAAAGTAGCTAAATTATAGATAATATAGGGGCTGTTGTGTGCTAATAGTTTACATGCTACGTGACCGCTTTAGTCGGAAGAATTGTCGCTTTGATGTAATCACTGTATGACCGCTTTGGTGGCTTAGTTGTCTGTCAGAATGAAGGCAGAACAACGTCTAAGAACACTAAAAATAACTCAAATATCTATTGATGCTAATGTCCGGTTTCGTATCTTTGCTGACATAAATCTGCCTAATTTTGAGGACTGATTTAGGTCAGGAATGTGGCATTAGTGACGATTAGCACAATTTATTGGTTTGTGATTTTACTATCTTTTTAAACGCTAACAAAGTGCCTATATAGCTGAAGCTAGCAGAGATGAACACAAACCTCACGCTTCTCGCTAATTGTAGATATCCTTGCTAGATTAAAGCCTGCGCATTTGTGGCTAGATGAACTTAGTCACTACAGATAAATCATATTAAACTCTTCAATAATAGTTTGAAGTTCCACCATTGTTGGCCTGCCGTAATAAGAGGTATCAATATGGAGTGTGTTTTTTATCCATATTGGTACTTGAGTAGAATTGTGCCCATGGATAGAAAAATCGACACCACTATTTTCTGTACACTTTTGCTTGGTGAATAATTCTCGGTCCCACAGTAATGCATTAACTATCACTGATTTATCGGCGGGCAAATTATCCCAATTCCATTTAACTGGCAGAGTATGGGATAGACCAATTTTCATACCTTGATACTCTACCATTATCGATAACGGCTGATTAAGTAGCCACTGGCAGTGTGATGTCAATTGCTCATCAGGGACTGAACTATGCCAAGCCCCTCCATTCTTAATCCAAAGTGCTTTTGCAGTAGCATCATTATTGAGGATGGATTCAATCATTAAATGTTCATGATTTCCAAGCACAACGAGCGCATTTAGCTCTCGCATTAGCTCCAATATTTTGAGGCTATCGTTACCACGGTCAATCATATCGCCTAAACAAATTAGTTTATCTGCTTTTGGGTCAAAGCTAACTCGGCTCATCGCCTCTTGAAGTTTCCTATGATTGCCATCTAAATCGCCAACGACAAAAACTCGCTGATTATTATGCAAACGGACGTGCTGGATACTGGGAGAATTAAGGATAGAAGTAGCTGATATTTTCATCATAATAAGTTAACCATTATCCAATTTTCTCATTAAAAACACTTGCCTGTGGTTATTGTGACTATAATAACAGGCCGTTTTAGTCCCTAAATAACTCATTTAGTTTTACAACAGAAACACTTGCACCACATTTTTTTGACTCATCAATAATAATGTCCAATTTCATCGACTGCCACATTGTACTGCCATTCTCCCCATCCTTTGGGAGGTGATAGATGCTGCCAGACTCCTGCTCCCATTCAAAATACGAATCGTAGCTTCTGATATTGTGAGAATTATATGAACCTGACGAGAGTCGCCACTTTTCACTGCTCCAGCGCCATGTAGCAAAAACTTTTAAGAGTATTGGCTCTCCAGGTACATCGAACTGTAAAATAGTCCATCCATCTGGGTGATGTTTTTTCATACCGAAATTATCTTAACTGGGTCAAACTCTGGATTTTCCTCACCAGGGTATCCTTTAGGGTTACAAATAACCTTAGTAGAGCCTATTTTATAAGATGAAGTGTTATGTAGGTGGCCGTGTATCCAATAATCAATATCATGCTCGCCAATAAAGCTTTCCAAATTTGATACATACGCCGACGTAGTTATATCTTCTGTTTTATGAGCAGGAACAGAACGCATGCTAGGGCCATGATGAGTTATTACAATATTTGTTTGGCCACGTAATTCACCAAGCGTTTTACCCAGCCAATTAACACTCAGTTTATTATATAAGGCGGTATCGATAGACCGAATTTTAGAATAACTAGGAAGCTTCTTTATTTTCTTATAGTCAGTCATGACCTGTTGACACTCGTACCCAGCCACACGAGGATTAGTCATCACCTCAAAGTCCGTCCATAGAGTACATCCTAAAAAATTAACACTGCCAATAGTCACGACTTCTTTTTCCAGAATGGTGACATTTGTATGCTCTGTTAGAGAGCGAATTTCATTGATGTACTTAGGTAATGTTTTTCCATATGCCTCATGGTTACCAAGTACATAGAGAACAGGAACACCGAAACGTGACTGAGCCCATTCTATACCTCTGTTCTTCGTATGAATATCACCGGCAAGAATAACCACATCAGCGTCACACGTTTCAGGTTCGTAAATCTCAAATTCATTATGAATGTCACTTAATATTTGAATTTTCATACATGCTCATTTAAATAACGGCCACGCCAACTAGCAAACATATTGTAATAATATTTATCATTAGCCGAAGTGAATTTCAAAATAACCCTGCCATCAGGCTTGTATATGCTCATTTTTCTTGTGATCCATAATATCAATTTAATGTTTCAAATTTTGCAATAGTACTAAAAACGTATGTTGTAATCATCTTTATAAATATTAGGTAATGAGCTCACTTTGAGTGAGAACAACCTTAACTACATGTTTTATATTAACTTGATTTTTTATATTACCAAGTGATTCAATCTGTAGTTAAAGAACGGTTAGGTCTTTAACTACACAGCTATATTTCATTTATTCCGTTCAATGCATGGTACTTTCTTGCCATAAATTCTGTTTATCTACAGGTAACTCTTCTTTAGTCATGAATATTCGTATTTTGATGGTTTCGCCGTCTTTTTTTGAACATTCACACACCATTAAACCTAAGGTGTCCATTGAAGCTGTATCCCAGTTCATAACGCTGCCATGAGATTTCAACTTTCGCGTTAATCGTTTATTGTCTGCTCGTAGTTTTATCATTTGTAGCGCCAAGTCAAAACAAACATCACAGGCCTTAGCAAGGCGGTAAATCCGAGTGTAATAAGTTTTATTTTTTCTGAGTGTTTTTTTCATGTTCGTTATTTTATTCTCATATTTATTTAATAATTAATTATTTATTTAGAGTCCTAAGAGCCGATTAAGCTTTTCAGCCAATACCTTATCTTTAATATGAAAAAGTTCTGGGCATGGTTGTTGAAGGTTCAACACGTTTATTAATAACTGCCCTAGTCGTAATTCAGGATATTTAGCCTGCACATTAGCAATACTTTCTAACAGGTGTTGTTTGTCCTCACCAATGTTTGTATTGATAAATAGGCTGGATAACAGACCACTCGCTGTTTTTTCGTCACTAGTAAACTTGGATTTAACACTTAACCTGCCAGCCATAAAATCATCAGTCGCTAAGGGCGCTTCTTTAAAAAAGCTGTTCCAATCTTTTTTCTCATAAGCACAAATTAGATCGGCTAGTTGATGAAGCTCATTACTCTCAGTAGATAGATACTGTGAATCCCAAAGTTGTTCTACACGTTTCAGCGCAACAGCTAAGTCATTATTATCTGCAACTTTATTTTTCAATAAAATATCCCTTGCAGCTATCCTTAAGTCACAGTTACTTTTAAGCTGCAATGCTTTAGCTTTTGACTGGCATATCACATCAAAAATATTGCTATATTCAAGCGGGCTCGTTTCACTACTTTCATTGCCTTAAGGAATGATATTACGCTCTTCCGTTAACCTGAGAGTATCGCCACACATATCTGCAAAACACTGTTGGCATAAATCAATATCAATTTGTTTACCGTCACCATGAATCGAGCCAAAGCCACATTGATGACTAACGGATATGAATTCTTGAAATTCATATCCACTATCAGTACTTGCTTGTAAGCCACACCCATCACAAACCACGGTCGTTAGTTCCTGCGTAGTCACCGTTTTAAATGTTCTCATCATTCGCCCTATTGCTTATTTTTAATGTTCCTCTGATTACTGAAGCTATTTTTATTCCTTGTTTATTTTTTGATGCCATCGGTTTTGCCAAAACTGTTCTGAAACACTCGTTACTGCAGCAAGTTTTTTGATTAAATCTTGAGTGATTGCTAATTCATCTTCCCTGAACAGATGAAATTCTTTTGCTGTTAATCCGAGTTTTCCTTGAGCTTGTTTGTCGGATAGTTGATGAGTTCTTTGCCAACGAATAAACAAACTTGAAAAGTAAATGCTTCTAACGATTGGCTCAGTTTGCTGTAAATCGTCATCTACTTTTAGTGCGTAACAATAAATACTCCGCCCTTGGCCAATACGCAGTGATTTCTCGTTTGGTTTAAGGTACAACTCTCCTTGCGTAATCATTTCAAGTACGCAAATTTTTATTTCTGCCGCATATTGTTCTATTGGCGCACAATTTATATTGTTCATACCACCATTACTTGCAATATAAAGCTGCTTTTCATCTTGGGTATCAATGCCAACTAATATCCAATCTGGATGATTAGGTCGTAATAGTCGCTTTTTAAATTGTTCAACATTAAGCATACTTACCTCAATTCACTTAGCCCTAAAGCGATGGATTCTTGTTTAAACTGCCCAAATATATTGACCACTTTTTCATATGAGCTTGTCAAAAAGTGTTCATCATCTGTTTCTCTGATTTCATCGCAGATTTCATGATCCATCACATTAATAAATTCACTGAATTTCAGATCTAATTTTGAGGTACTTTTTCTTGTGTTATCGAACGTAAGAAGACCAACTTTCTTAACATCAATGTCCTCCCGATCAACAGTTTTCATCTTCTCAAATTTAACAACATCAGCTTCAAAGGGGACGTCTTGCTTAACTCGGTATGCATACTCTAAAAGCTTAGGCTCAGCAGGCATATACATAACTGCTTCCTGATTCTTTGAGTCAGTCATTCTCAGTATTCGGCCTAAAATTTGCCGAAAGTGCATTTCAGTTTTGATATTGGTGAGGTGGCAACAAACCTGCAAGCGAGGGATATTAGTTCCCTCACTTATCATCCCTACGGAAATTATCCATTTAGATTGTGCATATCTAAATTGTTGAATAATGCTTGTTGGCTCGTTTTCTCGGTAAGTTACAACAACGGCATCTTCGTTAAAGCTGGTTTTCATTAACGTTGATATTTGTCGTGCATGCTCAACAGATGACGCAACAATTAATCCTGCCGCGTCCGCGTTTGTCGCTCTAATTGAACCTAGTTTTTTTTGTGCTGAAGAAATTACGTATTTAATGACCTTTTCATTTTCAATAATTTCCTGATACGGAATGATTGACTGCGATAGTAGGCATTTGAAGCTGCTAAACGTTTTTGTCTCTTCGTCATCTACAACCGAAATATTATTATTATCAATTGCAATTATCTGCGGCACACGACAAACATCGTCTTTAATGGCCTCAGAAAGCCCATAAACATAATCACACGATATTTTGTTGCTCGGGTGCATATAGTTTGAAAGAACAATAGGAGCAGCGTCTGAGCGCCAAGGAGTCCCCGTTAGCGCTAAGGTGTATTTAGCTTTATCTTGAATATTCAGTATTATTTGCTCACCCCACGCATTGGCGTTATCAACATTTGACCCAGCACAGTGGTGAATTTCATCAAAGATCACGAACACTCGATACCTATGGAATAACTGCCAAAAATTTTCATCGAGATATTGTAAACTTTGGTAGGTAAGAGAATGTCCTTTAGCCCCCAATAAACCATCAAATCGTTCATTAATTCTTAACTGCAAACTTTGACTGAAATCTTGAGAAACAATGGAAGAGGGTGAAAAACAAATAATTAAATCGACCAAGTTATTTTTTAACAACTGATCGGCCAATTCAGATGCCATCAAGGTTTTACCTGCACCTGGTGTTGCTAAGGCTAAAAAATGATTACTTTCATTCGTGTATTGTTTTAAAGCTTTATTGATACAGCCAACTTGCCATTGTCTTAATTTCATTTTATCTATTTATCACTTTCATTTATCAACTTTTCTACAGCTTTAATTTGTCCGAGCAACCTAGAGTTTTGTTCACGTGCATTGTTGTACTTAGGTTGTAAAAGCTCATATAGAACCGGGAAATCATCACATAGTTTCTTATACTCATTAGACTCACCATAACTGATAAGCAGCTCATTTTTATACTGGTTTAAACGTTCCCGTAGAGATTCTTGTATTGGTTTATCGGATGAATTGGTTTGGCTATCATCATTACACACTTCAGGAGAGCTATAAGTAATTTCATCCACATTAAATAAGCTTGTTTTAATGAATGTTGTAATCTCTTTTTTCTTTGATACTGTTTTTCTTAGCCAGCCATTATTTACTAATTTAACTAGTTCAGCATAAACAAATCGGCGTGCGTCGCTGGGGATTAAATTTTTATCTGGATGCATAGTTATATATGCAGCTCTAAGCTCTACAGCAGAAAAATGATCAAAATTAGGGGCTGACATAATTTGACCCAACAATCTGTTTAGTTTCATTTGGTACCCAAGAGAGTTATTAAAGGAAGTTATTGCTGATTTAGTTTTTGATATTTCACTACCAACCTAAAATACCGATTATATTCGGTGGAGTTAATAACTTCAACTATAGATAGTTTGTCTTCTCTTTGGAGGAGACTAATGGACACTAAAAAGTTAGCTATCGAGTTTGGTAAAAAAGTAAGACACAAGCGTAAAACCCTTGGAATTACACAGGAGGATTTAGCACTTCGTTGTAAATTTGATCGTACTTATGGTGGAATAATAGAGCGAGGTGAAGTTAATATTACACTTGAAAAAGTATACCGCCTTGCTGCTGTTTTAGAATGTGATATAAAAGATTTACTACCATAATAGCAACTTAATCTTCACAGACTCACGAAACGTACAAATTAATAAATAGCGTATTTGGTGTATAATAATTTAAGCCTATTTCTTTATGGTTGCCAATAATAACTGACCTTCAAGATCCTCAGCTCGTTGTTTATACATCATAACTTCAAGGGCTAATTCATTATGAGTTTTAGTCATTAATGATAACCGCTCTTTTAATGCTTTAACTTCTGCTCTGTACTTTTCTTTAATGTTAATTTCTTTTTTGAGCTTTTCTCGAAGTACAACGCCACTTGAACCACTATTGGTTATGGTTGTTCCCGTTTTTGACTTGTTGGCAATGAGTTTAATTTTTCCTATTACGTCTTTATAATAATACGCAGAGCCATCGCCCAGATTCGCTTCGTCCTCAACAGCTCTCACACTTAGCTTTCGCGTTGGCGGAATCCTTATGGTTTCACCTTTTTGAATTCTATTGATTGCATTTTCAAGTTCTAGCTTGGTTAAATTTGATTTATTCATGCCTACTCTACAAGTTTATTTCTAAGCGTTTAAAAGGAATTTTAAAATATGCCATGACTTGCTCAGCCGCTCTAATCTGAGTAATAAAGTGGCTGTATATTGAATGCGTTAATTGCCCTGTTGATTGTAATTCACTCACTCTAGTTACTATCCAGTTATGTCTTTCTTTCCAAGCCTGTGCTTTTTCTTCATCAATAATGATATTTTCACAATTAAAACAATAGCTCGGCGAAACTGACTTTTCCATTTTACAGTCGTACCCAGCCATACAATAAGAATGTAAGGTGCCCACCAAAGTAATTAAGCCTTTTTCAACTTGGTTTTTAATTGCTTCCCATGAGCTAAAATGCGTAGCGACATATTCACGGTCTTTAGCGATAGATTGGCCCATTTTTCCATACAGTTTTTGATCAGAGTTGTACCACTGATGAATAACTTGGGTTGTGACTTCATTAGACACTTCATCTAGTAGTGATTTTAGGTCGTTGTCGACAAACAAGCTTTGTAACCTAGCGGCAATACCGCCTTCGCCGTACCATTCTGCCATGGGTAAATAGATATGTTTAAATTGCTGTTTAATGGCGACATCTGAACAAAGGTTATGCCGTTTGGCAAAAACGGCAAAGGTTCGCCTAAATTGATGCGCTGTTATAGGCCATAACTTACCTACACTAATTTTATTGCCAGCCATTATTGAATTACAGTTAGGGTTAATGAGGTGAAATTCATCAATGTCTTCTTGTTCAATATAAGCACCTGAATTTTCAGCCACTCTGTTAAAATAACTTCGCATCATGCCTTCAAATTTAACCGTGGGCGGCTTTGACTTAACAGATTGCGTTAACAACAAGCAGCTAGCGAGTAATCTTTTTGAAGGGTCTTCGTGCATCATTAATTGCGCACTGAGGTGTCTGTTTAGTGCTTCGGCAAGTTCAATGGCGTAGCGAGATTTTGGTGATGTTATCCACGCTGTTTTTTTACCTGGGCCTTGCGTCATTTTGTGCTGAACAGATTTAAGGTAATAGAATTTGTTGCCATTAAACTCTTGCTCACTAAAACTGTCTACATGGAGCCCATATAATTCGCTTCTTCTCATGCCGGTAAATGCTGCACAAGTCATTACGCAGGCCACTTTTATTAACGATATTTGATTTTCAAAGGCGACAATAGATTGAGGTAGTAACTCGTTTAAAGGTGAACCTTCTAAATTGCTTTTTATTAACTCTGCGTATGTAAATGGCTTATGCTTATTTACTTCAACTCGGTATTCAGGTGAATCACTATTTAACCACTGCCATTTACCTGAAGCTATTTTGTCATCAACGGCTTTTTTACCCATCTCGTAGTTCTTTCGTAAATCACTTAATAGATAATGAAGCTCTTCTTTATGAGGGTGATAGGTGTCCACTAAGTCTAAAATATAGGTATATATTTTTTGCATAAGCCGGGTAGGAATTGCATAAAACTGGTTGCCTTTCATTTTTAAAGGAGACGCAAATTTTTTGCCTAACTCATAAGAGGTGTCGTCAGTTGGAATATTCAAGGACAGTGGTAAGTGGTTAGACATTTTTTCAATCGACTTTAGTGCACCAAAAATATGCGACAATTGACTCGTACTATAAAGCGAAGATCTTAAGTGTTCACAAAATTCAGAAAAAATTATAGGATGATTAAGAACAGTAATTGAATCAAATTTTTTGGTGTCTAAATATTTATATATTTGTCTTAGTTTACTGTGCCTTTCAATTAACGTTGTAGGTTTACTGGGCCTACTTATTCTTGCGTTACCCGCTACATATAGCCAACTGAAACATATTAATTTAAATTCACGTATCAATAGTTGAGAATTAATATCGGTGAACGACATTTTCGATTTATAGGTTATTTTTGAATCAACATACGCGCCTAAATCCCAGTAGTCATCGCCAAAATAACTGATGGGGTGATCGGCGTAATCACTGGTGACATGGGTGTCGTCCATTGCATCCCACTCTTCGCCTACATACTGATTAACCATTTGTTCAACACCAGCACGATTTTGGATGATGATTTCTTCGGGTATATTTAGAATTGGTCGCATATTAAAATACCAAATTATGCCCTTCGGGCCAGAGTGGGTGTCGTCCGTCCGACGATAATTTTCTTTCTGCTAAGCGCCTAACTTTAGGTGAAACTCGAAAACATACTTCTTCAACATTGCTGATTATTTTAGAGAAATTTCGTCGATACTGGGTGCCATCTAAATGGTCATATTGCGCATATAATAGCGTTTCCTTAAAGCTCAATAAACACCATATATCATCTACTTCTTCGATAATCACTTGGTTTTCACATTCAAAACACTTCAATATGTCTGCGCACGCTAAACTTGAGTTACCTTTGACAAGTGAGCTGTGTTTCTTGTTATATCGTGCAGATTGTTGAGAAAATGGGTCTTTACATCCTGTGCCGATAATGACTTTTTCGGGTTTTTTAATGCCTATATATTTATTGATAAACGCTTCATAAGGCAACACTTCAATGCCCATTTTGTTTTTAGAGTAATTAATAGCGTCATCTACGCTTTTACACTTTGTAACACCTTCCAAAACACGAGATATTGCCTGCAATTGCATGTTGTTATCATGTTCATTGCCTGAACTATAATGTTTGCGTACTACGTCAGGCGTATTATTGAGAAGGATGGCGGTGCCAACTTGATCACCTGTCATAGACAAATATCGATTACTGCCTGTCACACGAAAACGTTGCGCTTGTAACCTTAATGCCCAACCGTTATCAGCCTTTAAATTAAACGACTTGATAATCCAATTTGTAAACTGAGTAAGTAAATTCGCTTCTAATGGCCTTATAGAACCTTCAATGCACGCACTAAACAGTCTATTGTCATCAGGAGAAACTAAAGTACTCAGCTTTAAAAGTCGTTCTACTAGGCGAAGCCCATGCTTAGGAATTATTGTGCTGTTGTTATCACCGAGTTCAATGGTGACAAATTTACCAGCACGTTTCTTTTCAACTGATTGTGAAAACCATTTTCCGTTCGCTGTGTTTTTTTGCTGAGGCCTTTTAAGTTTCAGTAAACATGAAGAGTTTGCCCATGTGTAATAAGACATTAAGAAATAACCTAAGCAAAAACACTTGGTAATAACCCCAGAAACATCAATATTTATGCCTTCAAAATTTGCTGTGCCTATTTTTTTTCTGCTGGAAGTATTTATGTGCATGGCTAGATCATTATTTATTTGTTCATAAAGCTGTGTAAAAAGGCTATTGAGCAGTTTTAAAATGCGCTTTATTTCATTATCTGAATATGCAGGAGTGGGTGTGCTCTCTTGCTTGAATATCGGGTACGATGAAAATTTATTTATTACACTCCAACCAAACAGTTGAAAGGTTGTTCTAACGCCACTTAACATTTTTCGTGCCCAGCCTACACTATGTTTACCCAACCTTATGTGCTCAACTAATGTCATTTCAAGCAACTCCACTCCTAGCTTAGAATCAGCAAGCAGGTTAGCGTCATCCGTTAACTTGATGTAAAAAGTAAGGTCGCTAAAATACCCATGTAACGTTACATCAGAGTATTCATTCGCATTTTTAAAAGCATTGAACCACTTAAACGCTTCCTCTTCTCGATTAGCTAGAATCACCTTTCCTGTTTGAATTTGTCGTACTTTTGGAGCCCCTATGTACCTGAAACGGTTAAAATCTAAGTTAGTAGTTTGTTCAACACCAATTTTTACAGGCAAGATAAGGTGCTCTTCTCTGAGCTTAGTGATTTTTGGTGTTTTGAGTAGTTTCATGGCTAGTCCTTTAATGCATCTTCAACAATTGAATCTAAAATACATAAGGCCTCTTCGTTGAGTTGCCGTTTTTTCAAGTACGTTAAATACCTCCAAGTGGTTTTTTCATCTTGATGCCCCATCCACCCCATCAATAACTTCATTGCATCAACGGGATTCACCCCATTTTCAAGCATAGAGGCTAGTCGAAAAGTGCCATAGGTCGCTCTTAAATCGTGAGTACGATGCTGAAAGGTTATATGAAAATGTTGACGGATTTTTTCCCTCAAGTTACTAAAATATTTTTGCACGTTGGCACTAGAGTATGCTTTACCGCGTGTATTAATTAGTAACGGTTCAAAATCAAACTTGGTCGATTTCGCTAAAGATATCTCGCGCTTTTCACTAATTAGATATTTGTACATTCTCTTCATTAGTGATGAAGTAACTTCTATTTTTCTTATATTCCCAAATTTTGTGTGCACTCCATTATGTGGCCCTATTTCAATTTCTATTCGCTTTTCTGAAACTTTCGGGAGACGAACCGCTGATGCTGAAAATGTGCAGGCTTCTTCTATGCGTAAACCGCATTGCAGTTGAAGCAATTGATGTATTTTGAATTCTTCACTGCCATTATTGAGCGCTAGCGTAAAACACTTTAATTCATTTTCAGTGAGAGGATTTAAACTTTGCTCTGCAGATAGCTTAGGTGACCTGATCCTTAAATCCGTTGTTCTAACAATAAAGTTTCTACTTGAAAATTTATTGTTATGGTGAGCTCCAGCCTTAATGAATTCATACTCAAATGGGGCTGAATGTTCATCAATTCTGATTAATTTTTCATATATTGCCCATGAATAAAATTGAACAATTTGATTCATGTATAACGAAGCTGTCGAATACTTTATAACACCCGATTTTGCAGACTGTAATAAAAATTGATTTCTAAACAGGTATGTTGGTTTTAACGATTTTTGTGATGGAAATTCATTCCATTTAAGATTGTTGTTTTCAAGAAATTTCCAATAGGACTTTAATGCTCTTACTGCAGCACCACTGTCTTTAACTTTTTTAACGTTCACTAAATGATTAAGCCAAAGATTGGCTGGAGTGATGTATTCTCCATTATCACAATATAAAGTATCAAAGCCTTTCGAGTTAACTTCTATTACTTCACGGCGAAATGGATGGTAATACGCAGATTTAAATTCTGGTGAACGAACAGAAAAAACCACTAATCAAACCTTAAATTTAAAATACTTTTAATAAGATTAGTAGTTTTTCCAGATTAGTCAATTATCTGCAGTACAGTTTCCAGAGCTAGGTATCTAGGGTAACAAACTC
>TARA_R110000737_G_scaffold67867_7_pt1 | contig 12404 bp, 11 predicted proteins | sample TARA_R110000737 | Tara Oceans TARA_R110000737 (sample SAMEA4398027) | marine metagenome | biome: Polar Biome; feature: [SRF] surface water layer (ENVO:00010504); material: water (ENVO:00002006), including particulate matter (ENVO:01000060) such as... | depth 5 m
ATTTAGTAATAAAAATCAACAAACAACCGTACAGGTAACAGGAACATATCTAATTAATCACAGTGAGATGCGCCGAGATGCTATTGAACAGGGCTTTGGTGTTGGTTCTTTACCTGATTATATCGCGCAACAAGGTATTGAAACGGGGAAACTCATTCCATTATTGGAAGATTGGCAGCTAACAGGGAGCTACCAAGGTGATATTTGTTTACAGTATGTGCAAAGTAAATACCTACCTAATAAAAACCGAGTGTTTATCGATTTTATAAAGCAAAAGTTACTTATAATTCAGCCTGATTCGTAAGTGGTGGTGCTGGTTTGTAGTAAAAGTTAGCGTTTACAACAAAAAATCATTGGCAGCTATGAGCTGCAATCTGACCTAATGATTTTTGTCGTTTTATCCGACACAGTGGTCGTTAGCCAATTGAGATAGCGAAGTTGATGAACTTATGAATTGAATGAACAATTAGCTGCCTAACGACAGATGAATAAAACCCTATTGCCTATTGATGGGAATAAGGCTCATATGTGCTATATGTTTGAACGCTTAACTTCATTTAATGAATCTACGACATTTGAAACATTTTGAAACGCATTGTTAGCGTATGAAATTACAAAAAAAACGCCTCTTTTTTGGTTAAAGCCTAACAGTTTATTTGTAAGAACCACCTTTCCAAAGTGTGAATCAATATCTGTTTGTGAAATATTTAACTCTATGGAAATCCCCCTCACATTACCATAAAGGATTTCACTTTTTATAATGCCCACATTTTTCCATGTTACATTAAGAGATGACTTGTTTTTAGCTTCATCGAATGAAGTTGGAAAATTTAATCCTCTATCGTCGGCTGAAAAATAAACCCAACCTTGCCAATTACTTGGCTTTAAAGCAGGAAGCAGGAAGGTCAAACTTAATATGACAAAAATATACTTGAGAATAATTGGAGAATTAGCGGCCCAACTTTCATAAGTAGAGAAAGCTATCATCATTAAACAAGATATAGCTAGATAAGCAAAGCAAATTAACTTTGCACCCCAAGGAGGGGTTTCATATTTAAACATTCGACTCCTTTTGAATATGTATCAATATCGCCTAATTAACAGGAAAAAATTATTGGCTAAAATTGCGAGGAACGAGCACTAGCCAACTGTTTAGCGTCCGTTTGAGTACCCTATAGCAACTTTAGTGTATTGAACCAACCAAATAATTGTTTTTTTATTGAATTGAAACTTCAATTTCCCCAGCCCAAATTTCGTGTAAAGTAGCCCACTTGCTTTTTACCTGATACATAATACTATTGGTTGTTATTTTTGAATTGCCGATGTTGATATACGTTACTTCACCAGGTTTCAATGTGACCACTCCATAGTCTGCAATACTTTCTTTTAAAAGAATCATTTCTTTATCCTGAAACCAAGAATGAGCCTGTGGGAATAGAATTGTGGTATTGCCCTTCAACATTAATGCAAGGTTTTTAGTTAATACAGTCTGCTCTTCGCTACCTGTATTTTGAATATAAATTCTCAGCTCATTTGAAGCCCGACTTCTATCGGTAAGTAATTCTAAATCCGCAGAAATAGCGCCAAATGAATAGAGTAGTATTAGCCAGAGTACATGCTTCATAACTTGGATTTACCTTGTTGCCTAATAATTTTATAAAGCGTGATTTACACATCTTTCTGCTCAATCACTGCGAATATTCATAATTTAACTATTAATATCAAATTTAAGAAATCTTTGCTAGCTAATGCACTTATAAGCAACTTTTTAATTTTTTTGTTAGAAATAAACGCAAATCACGCATTTGTTTGAATACAAGGGAAACTCCACTGGACTGTGTAAAAGCACAGCTATCAATGTAGTATTTTTCAAGGATTTTAAATCTGTGCTAATGGCAACGAAGTAAAATAATTATCAAGTTGAATTAAATTAAAAGCGTCCGCTAAAGGCTCTACTAAACTTTGTCGTTTTATCCGACATTGCGGTCATTTGGAATAATTACATTTTGAGCGACTTTGGGTATTTAAAAGACGTGACCTTATTTCATCTTGATAGACAACTAAGTCAGTATTTCGGTCATAGATATTTTAAATCAAGGCCACAGCTATTTAACAAATGCAGACATAATATTTTTATTGGGCATGCTTACTTTAGTCAACAAAAAATAACACCTACCATGTTGTATGCTAACTTCTATAATAAAGTTAAGTTGATTACTCGAAAAACTATCGAATTAGGATAAAAGTCACGCCGATATGTTGAAAATTAGATAAAGTATTTTTCGATATTAAAAGGAAAAAGGAAAAAGGAAAAATGAATAAGCAACTATCGATAACGATCGTTATAGCTTTGTTACTTAATACTGCAAGCACATTAGCGAATTCAACAACCCTCACAGCTAAGAAGTTGGCGAAAAAAGCCATCATTGTTGATACACACATTGATGCCCCTACCAAGTTACTTGGTGAGTGGCGAGATCTTGGCTCTACTACACCTAGTCGTGAATTTGATTACCCCAGTGCTTATTCTGGCGGCCTTAATGTAGCTTTTATGTCAATTTACACTTCAGCTAGTGATGATAAGCAAGGTAAAGCAAAACAAATTGCCCATACACAGATTGATAGTATTGAAGCGTTAATTGCACGTCATCCTGATAAATTTGGACTTTTAAGTTCACCAAAAGATATCGAACGTTTAACAACGGAAAACCGTGTTTTGTTAGCACTTGGTATGGAGAATGGCGCTCCGATTGAAGATGACATTAATCAAGTTGGTAAATTTTTTAAACGTGGAGTCCGTTATATTACATTAGCTCACAGCGCTAGCAATCGCATTAGCGATTCCTCCTATGATCCCATACGTCAATGGTACGGATTAAGCCCTTTTGGTAAGAACGTTGTGAGTGAAATGAACCGGCTAGGCATGATAGTAGACGTGTCGCATTTATCCGATAAAGCTGTGAAAGATGTGCTGTTATTGAGCAAAGTACCGGTAATTGCGAGCCACTCTGCTTTTAGACATTTCACTCCTGGATTTGAACGCAATATTAGTGATGAACTTGCACTGGCTATAGCGGCTAAAGGTGGGGTGATACAAATATCCTTTGGCATACCTTTTATTAATCGAAAATCGGCAGATGACCTTCAAAATTTTTTTAAAGAAAAAGCGGCAATAACCAAGCGAAACCAAATTGCTATTGTTTCAGGTACAGAATTAATAGATGAACAATCGTTTGATAAAAATTGGTGGGATAAACATCCTATTCCAGTGACACCTATAGACGCTGTGCTTAATCAATTTGACTATGCTATAAAACTTATAGGCATTGATCATGTTGGTATTGGTTCAGATTTTGATGGCGTACAAGGAGCATTACCAGAAGGGCTAAAATCTGTTGCCGATTACCCTAATTTAGTTGCAGGCTTACAAAGCCGTGGCTATAGCGATGAGCAAATAACTAAACTTCTCGGAGGAAATTTTTTACGAGCTTGGACTGAGATTGAATCTGGAGCTGAAAAATTAGCTTTGCTAATTCATTAGCCATGTAACCTTTGTATGCCTGCAACAGAAATTAAACTAAATTCGGTTAACGGTCACAAGGCTCACAGTTGACGTTAGGAACTCAAAAGCTAACGTCTTCTTCGTGCGCAAAGCTGTCATTGGCCACAAAGCTATTTGTCATATATTTTCTAATGGATCATACCCTTCATGTTACTGAGACCTATTAGTAACACACATCAATCAGTACATCATTTACATTAACTAATTGAAAATTCATTAATTATTCAACTTTTTAGCTAGGCGTATTACTGAGATTTCTCACTAATACCAGTAAGTTGTTGAGTAATAGTCATTATATGAAATTTAAAGAGAGCAGGATAAAGTAATAAGTTATCAAGCAGGCGGACATTACGGAGACGTCTACAAAATAAGTTGTTAGCTAACTAATCAAACAAGGAGTTGATCTTGTACCACTTTGGTGGACAGTTATTTAATTGTTACCAAAGAGGCTAATCATGGGGCGTTAGGTACTCAAGGAGCTTCGTGTGCATAAAGGGATTGTTATTTCGCTAGTTTTATCAGCTTTGCCTGGTGTTGTTTGTTTTTTGTTTTATTAGGTTATGCGTGGCTTTACATTCCTCAATATAATCCGATAACAGGTTGGTAGCTCGATAATCTTGTAAACTCTGTATGGTTTCGTCCACTAATATATATACATGATTTATTGTTAAACCTTGTACTAGCTTTCCATTAGCTCTGTTAATTTACACCTTACGGCCCAAGCGCTATTTCTTATATTTAGTATTTACTCTTTTGCCAAATGTTGTTTGGACTCATCGTTTTTGGCGCACTGATGCAGAATTGATTAGCGAGTGGCCAGATATGGTTCCTGGTTTGGTTAATGCACTTTTTTGCGTTCCTATTGCGCTAGTGATAATCTGCTGGCTTAGGCGTTCACGTACCTAAAGAGCTGTTTAATAAGGACAAAATAATGTGACTTTTGCTCCTTCCTCGCTTATTCTAGCGAAACTATATTTAGCCTGTTAACAGGGCGCTCTGTAACAGTTGCTAACATATTTGTAATACTAATTAAAAAGGAAGTAGTCATGAAAAATCGATTTCTAATCGCATTAACGGTCTTGTTTATTTATTCGGGGCAATCCTTCGCATCGAGCAATATAATTACTGATGTAAAGTATGCTGGCACATATGGTAACGGAGACATATTTATAGTGCTGAAAGCCCCAATTGATGAGCCAGGCTGTGCTTTTACCTACAGTAATTATCGGATTGATATAGTGGCCACACATACAGAAGCTAAAAATTGGTTAAATATTGCCATGACATCAATAACTAATAAAAACAAAGTAATTGTTCGCACAAGTGGATGCTATAATGGACAGCCAACTCTAGACAATACTAAAAATTCATTTTTTGCATTGGACCAAATAAAATTATAATACGACGCAGTAACTGATTTTGTGTAACTGCCAAGTGTAAATAACATCTTTCAAACGGTCTTCAAATTCAATCATAAAACGATTCAAGGCCGTTTTCCAATTTCTTAGCGACATCGTCCACTTTTGGATACTTGTTAAATCGTTAAATAGATAACTTTCTTAGTCAATCTATAAGTTAACAGAAATTCACAGAATTAACAGGACACTCATCTTAAATTCAATAATCACTCTGTAGCTGTACAAAGCGCTTTAATTCGGTGATTTCAACGAAGCTGAACCCATAGGTTTTTTAGGTGAATTAGTCCCAAATGCCGGTTTCACCTTTCCCCTGTACTTTTACGTTTTTTACTTTAAATTCGGGCTCTTTGCCATTTTCTCTTTGCGTATGATAATCGCTAGTAACCGATAAAATAGTCGGCGTTAACAATATAATAGCGACAACGTTTACAACGGTCATTAATCCTAATGCAATATCGGCTAAATCCCACACTTCTTTTAATGTGGCAGATGCACCCCACAACATCATTGATAAATAAAGCAAAGTGTAAATGCCGCGGCCCACTTTGTTATCAAGCTTAAATAGGTGTAAGTTACTTTCCGCGTAGGCATAGTTGGCAACTACCGATGTAAAGGCAAATAAAGTAATTGCAGCTGCGACAAAGTAAACACCACCTTGGGCTAAATGCGCGGTCATGGCGCTTTGTGTTAAGCGAATGCCTGTCATTTCGCCAGTTATATCTACACCGGCCAATAAAATAATCACAGCGGTACAACTACAAAGTACGATGGTATCGAAAAATACGCCTAGCATCTGAATATAACCTTGGGTTACTGGGTGATTAGGGATAGGGCTGGCACTTGCCGATGCATGCGGTACGCTGCCTGCGCCCGCTTCGTTAGAGTATAAACCACGTTGAATACCGTTTTTTATAGCCGCGGCCATTGCACCTGCGCCAGCTTCTTGTAATCCAAACGCCGATAAAAATATATCATTAAGCATAGCTGGCACTTGGGTAAAGTTTATAAGTGTAATGATGACTGCAGCAGTAACAAATATAATGCCCATTATTGGTACGACTCGCTCAGCAAAGCGGGCTATTGCTTTAAATCCGCCTAAAATAATAGACCCAGCTAAAACGGTAATAACCAAACCAGAGTACAATGTAGGAATTTCAAATGCATAATTTAAGGCGTCGGTTATTGTATTAGTTTGCATAGCACTAAAGGTAAAGCCGTAACCTAAAAACAAACATGCGGCAAACACAATCGCAAAAGCGCGGCTGCCTAAACCTTGTTGAATATAATACGCGGGGCCGCCTCTAAATTCGCCGTTGCTATCGCGAACTTTGTATACTTGCCCAAGTACGCTTTCGGCAAAACCAGTGGCCATTCCGAGTATAGCTATTACCCACATCCAAAAAATAGCGCCACTGCCACCAAGCGATATTGCAACCGCTACACCGGCTAAATTACCTGTGCCTACCCGTGCACATAGTCCTGTGCACAGTGCTTGGAATGATGAAATGTCGTCTTTTTTACATTTGCTACTGCCTTTTAAAAGGCTAAACATATGTTTAAATTTAAATATTTGAATTGCTTTTAATCGTACTGAAAACCATACTCCTGTAAACAAGAGTATGTATATAAGTATTTGTCCTTCTCCCCATAAAAGGTTGTTTACGCTTTGGACTATGGTATCGAACATTGCTAATTCCTACTTATATTTTTTATATTAATACCCTGTTGCGGGTATAACGGAATTTTCTTGCAACAGCTACTTTAAATTAAATGCCAATAAGCTAGCTAGGCTGCTTTAAAATTATTTATTTTGCAAATGAACTCCTGCAATCATGCATCTAACCGAGCCACCAGCAGACTCAACAGTGGCTATAGGTAATGGCAAAAGCTTCGCCGTTTTTTGTATGGCTGTAATTTGTGCTGATGTAAGCGCATTAAACGCTGTTTGAGATAAAGCTAAAACACGGCCATTTTTACCTTGTAACTCAATTGCATTACCACAAAAGCTATTAATTTGTTCAAGTGTTAAATCGATAACTTCGAGATTGCTTTTTAAAAAATGGCTAGTTAACTGTTTGTGCTGGTTACTTGGTACCATATTTAAACTGATCATGGCAAACTCTGTGGCTACGCACATTAAAACATTGGTGTGATAAACCGCAGTGCCTTGCGTGTCATATGCATTAAACACCACAGGTGTTAGGTTTAATTGCTCGCATATTGTATTAACCACAGACTGGGTCGTTCGTTTTGATTCTACCGCGTAAGCGAGTTTATATTGGTGATCGATAACCAGTGAACCGGTACCTTCTAAAAATGCATTTTCTTTCGCTAAAAATGAATAGTCAATCACCGCAGTAACTTGGTAGTGATCCGTTAAAAAATCAATAATATCCTTTCGATATTCTAACCTTCTGTTTTCTGCAAACATTGGGTAGATTATTATTTGCCCACTTTGATGGGTAGAAAACCAATTATTAGGAAAAACTGAATCGGGCGTATGTGTCTGTTCGTCTTCAAAAAGGTGAACTGTTACCCCTTCGTTTTTTAATAGTTGCACTGCATTTGTGACTTCTTTATATGCTTGCTCACTTTGGTTATGTGCTAAACACTCACTTTGAAACGCATTATCGAGCATAGTTTGCGGGTTAGATGTAAAGTGATGCGGGCGCACCATAATAATCGTACTAGGTGCTTGATTTACTTGGCTCATGCTACATGCTCTTGTGCGAATGCTTCTGTGCTTAATACAGAAAATAAGTTACACGGATCGGTTTGCTGGGTTATTAAGTCGAGTAGAGTAAATTCGCCTGTTTTAGTTAACTGATCGCGTATAAACATCAGCACTGTAAAGTCTTCGCTCGCAAAGCCTACACCATCAAAAATAGTTCGTTCGTTTTTGCTAGTACGCCCAAGTGATTGCTTGTTAATTACTTTATGAAATTCAGTGACTGCAGAGCTTTCACTCATTTGTTGTATTTCGCCTTCGATACGAGTTTGCGGCTCGTACCCTACAAATACAGATGCGCGCTCTATTAATTTAGTCTCTAACTCTGTTTTACCAGGGCAATCGTCACCAATGGCATTAATATGTACACCTTGTGGGATCATATCGTTTGTTAAAATAGTGACATTGGTTTTATCGGCGGTACAAGTTGTAATAATGTTTGCCCCTTGCACTGCCTCTTGTACGCTCGTACAAATAGTCACGTTTAAACCGTAAGCACTAAAGTTAGTAAATGCTTTTTTAGAGGCGCTTGTAGCTATATCATATAAACGAATATGCGTAATACCTAGCACAGCTTTAAAAGCCAGGGCCTGAAACTCAGATTGAGCCCCATTCCCAATTAATGTAAATGTTGTTGAATTTTTTGGCGCTAAATATTTTGCCACTAGTGCAGAAGCAGCCGCTGTACGTAGTGCCGTTAGTAAGCTCATTTCGCTGATCATCACTGGATATCCGCTATCTACATCTGCCAAAATACCAAGTGCAGCAAAGCTTTGAAACTATCTAAACGTATTTGTTGGATGTCTGTTTACATATTTACAGCTAAATATTTGACCATCACTTACTGGCATCAACTCTATTACCCCTTTTGGTGAGTGTGCTGCATAGCGAGGAGATTTATCAAACTCTTTCCAACGGGCAAAGTCGGTTTCTAATCTATCAGTAAGCTGCTGCAAAACGTTTTCGATGGCTAAGCTATTTATAAGCTTAGCCATTGTCTGAACGCTAACAAATGGCACATCTTTTTTTGGCTGGACTATAAAATGACTGATGTTGAAACCTCTGTGCTAAATGTATTGTTAATATAAAACAAGTTTAGCGCGGCTATATGCTATTTAATATGGTAATTGTTGATACAAATAGTATTGTTTTTTATCATTTTGCTATGCATTAGTGTACGGATTTAGTATTTTAATCGGTAATTGAACCTAAAGGCTTACTTTATGACTCCTTATATTTACGACTCACTCGATAACGCATTAATAGCCGAATTACGCAAAGATGGCCGCGCCTCTATTTCAGCACTTGCCGAGACATTAAAGGTATCGCGCGGCACAATACAAAATAGATTGGACCGATTAGTGACTTCGGGCGCTATATTAGGGTTTACCGTTCGGGTACATGAGCACATAGAAACCGAAGCTGTTCGCGCAATAATGATGATTGAAGTAGTAGGTAAATCAACCTCACAAGCTATTAAAACAATGCGTGGTATACCCGAGCTTACCAAGCTTCACACCACCAACGGCGCGTGGGATTTAGTGGCTGAAATACAAGTGGCAAACTTAAACGAATTTGATGGCGTACTCAGACAAGTAAGAGAAATAGACGGGATACTAAATAGCGAAACAAGTATATTGCTTTCATCTACTTAGCCTATTGTTAAGGCTTTTAATTTTTAATGACACTCATTTATAATATTTAGATAATGAGGTTTAAAATCGGCGGGGGCTATCAGAACGCTTTATTTTATTGTCATCTAGCGTTGTTTATGTCTTACGTTATGCTTTTTTCTGCCCTTGGCATTTGACTTTCTAACGTCAACTAATCTGAAAGCCGTTATAACAAAAGTTACTCAATCTGGCGGTATCGCATGATGGATAGTCTGTGAATTTTCATTTTATCTGGCCAATTTATGAATTCGATATTATGCGGTATTGATGAATTTCAATGTTTAATATAGTGCTTACGAAACTCACTTGGTGTTTTCCCAGTGTCTTGCTTAAAGGCTTTATAAAAAGAAGAACGCGCGTTAAACCCAACCGCAAGGGCGATATTGAGTATGGTATCTTGATTAGCGATAATTTGTGGCTTAGCATCTTCGATACGCCACTGGTTTACAAAATCAAAAAAGTTAATCGAAAGCTTTTCGTTAAGGGTTTGCGAGATATAATTTGGCGATATGGTTAGGTAGTTTGCGAGTTTTTGCAGTGACAGGTTTGCATCTAAATAAAGTTTATCTTGCGTCATAACCGCATTAATTTTATCCGCGATACGATCAGATTGTTCAGTACTTAACGCTGAACGTTGATATTTCTTGGTTGTGCTCAAAGTCGCACTTTCTTCACTTTTATCATGTTTTTCAGGCGTAATATTAGTCGTGTCGTTATTATCATCGCTGAGCAAGCCCGGCGTTTGTTGTAAGCCAAAATGCGCTAAGCTCCATATCAATAGTAATGACAATAAAGCTTCAGTTCTTAAATTAAATAAAAAATTGTCAAACAAGCTTGATGAGAATACCGAGATCAAAGAAAGCAACCAGACACTGAAGACCACAAACAACAGCCAATTTATCCACTTAAGTTCTCGCTCTTCATTATTGGAAAATAAATCTTTGAGTTGTTTTCGGTAGACAATCAAGCGTTGAGTAATACGAAAAACGCTATAAACACATTGCCCAAGCCAGAGCAGCATAATCACTAATATACTGAGCACTAAGGTGATAGCGAATGGCTCTGTTACATCGACATCTTCGATAAATATCGCGCTATGCATATCTGCGGGCAACAACAGTATCATCAAGGAAATAATAAGTGCTGGCCAAACGAGAAAATAGTGACGAGCCTGTTTGATCTGCAGGCACCAAGGAGTGCTTGAGGTAAGTCCTTCGACGTAAAACCATAGCGAAGGGCATAGTATAAAAAGCACAGGAAAGGCTAGTGCTGTATATAAGGCATACCAATTTGGCAGCAGAGAACTCACCATTGGGCCTAAAGCTAATATACCGATAGATAGTAAAACAAGCGCTAAGGGTAAATACATTGGCGCTTTGTTTACTCGAGCAAGTAGCAGAGGAACACTAAATCCTATTTGTCCTAACATAATCATCGTGAGGCTCATTACTATAGGGTCGGCCAAGTTCAGCTCCTTATTCTTATAGGTATTTAGGCTTAAGTGATTAATTCTACCCTAATGTCTATAACTTCCCTATAAAAAAGTGTCCGCGCTTTTAGTCTCGGACGACATAAGTCTTTATTAAATATATTATTTATTACAACCGCAAACAAGTAAGCGTAGCTATATAGTTACGCACTAGTTGGAGCGTAGCATTAATCAATTAGTTGGTTTTTACTTTAGGGAAAAATTTTAGCCAACCACGTTTCCCCCGTTTAATGGGGATTAGTTATTATCGAAATAATGGAGTTTTAAATGAGTTCAATTGATAACACAAGGCAAACTTTTGAAGACTATCAAATAAATGTAAAGCTGAAAATTGCTGCTTTGTGGATCGCAGTGATGTTTTGTTATGTTTACGGCGATTATATAGAAATTTACGTACCTGGTGTAATAGCACAAGCGATGGCGGTAAAGGCAACAACGGAAACTGAATTAGAATTTTTTGCTGTAGCATTACTTATGGCAATACCCAGTGTGATGATATTTTTTACCTTGGTGATAACAGCCAAAGTCAATCGTTGGTTAAATATAATACTGCCGACGGTTTATATATTCATGCTTATCGGGCTAAATTTGGCTGGGGGTTGGGCGTTTTACCTGTTTTTAACGGCAATCGAAGTCGTGATCTCGTTGGCAATTGTTGGCTATGCGTGGCATTGGCCAAAGCGTGAGGCTTAAGTTATTAATCATGCTAATTAAATTAAACCCAGCAGTAATAGTTACCGCACCACTTGAACCGAAAAAAAGAGAGCAATAATGAAGTTAAGTTTATTCACACTACTACTAGGACTGCAAAATATTCCCGCTCACGCCAATATAGAGCAAGGTATCATCGCCTTTGATAATGGCAATTTGCCATTATCCCAAAAAATATTTTCACAGGAAAATGATACCAGTTATGAAAAATATCTCTATCTTGCCAAAATAGCGTCAGCAAATGGCAAGCCAGACGATGCTGAAAAATATATCAATGAGGCAATTGAATTAAGTCCCCAAAATGCCTCTTTACGATTTATCTCTGCAGATATTTTGGCCAAACAAGCTGAAGCTGGCAATGTATTTAGCGTAATGGGCTATATTAAAAAAGTAAAAAAAGCTTTTACGGCCGCTGTTGAGTTGGCACCGAACAATATTGAGTATCGCCGTGTGCTAATTCAATTTCACATAAATGCTCCTAGCCTGCTTGGCGGGGATATTGATGAGGCATTAAAACACGCTAAAGTACTAAAAAAACTCGATGTATTGTCCGGCACAAGTGCCTTAATACAGGTTTATGGCCAAATGGAAAATACCGAAAAGTTTAATGAAGTATTGCAAGTTGCACTAATCGAATTTGCCGATGAACCGGAGTTTTTTTTCCAACTGGGTATTTTTTATCAGCAGCAAGAACACTACGATGCAGCTTTAACGTATTTTCGTAATGCTGCAAATATGGCTAGCGCAACGGATGAACAGCGTCAGGCAAAATATAGCGCTATTTTTCAACTTGGCAGAACAAGTATCTTAAGTGATAGTAATT
>TARA_R110000737_G_scaffold72425_3_pt1 | contig 12390 bp, 12 predicted proteins | sample TARA_R110000737 | Tara Oceans TARA_R110000737 (sample SAMEA4398027) | marine metagenome | biome: Polar Biome; feature: [SRF] surface water layer (ENVO:00010504); material: water (ENVO:00002006), including particulate matter (ENVO:01000060) such as... | depth 5 m
CAATCACATAAACAAGCCTCATGAGTGGAGTGGGTATAGTGAAAATACTTGAAACCATACGCATAGGCTGTTCTGATGGCGTGGCGACACCAGACAAATCACATGTAATTAGGTTCTGTAACTCAACAATCTTTGCCCACGGCACATTGATCTCTCAGATAGCACCTGCCTTTGTTAATGCGCAGCTTCTTTGTGATGAAAGTATATCAAAGGAACCGTATCATGTGTCCGTAATATTTCCATTTGAATTGGATAAAGTTCGTAAAGAAACAGATGTTGAGACGGCATATGAAAGAATTAAGTGGTACTTCAACAATCTGATGGTCCCCACTTGTGGTATGGTTGTGACTTTCTATCAAAACCTAGAATCCAAATCATGGATTACTGCGCCTTGGCATCTACAGCACTTATGGCCCCTTAAAGAAAGATGGGAACCGAAAAATAGGTATGTGACTATTCAGAGACTAGAGCCTCTTGTTGGTGGAAGTGCAAAGAGAAACAAGGATAGTATCCCCGAATATGAAGACCGTGCCATAAATCTTGCCAAAAGTCTTGGGTATGAGGTAAAGTTTATCGATTACCTTATGCCATTTGATGAGTTACTATATACGATGAAGCACTCTGATCACCATTTCTCGTATCAGGGGTCTTCGTATTTTTTTGCAGGGCTTCTTGGCACACCAACAACAATTTGGGGGTCAGAAAGACCTAGAACATATGCATGGAATAGCTACTACTCCTATCATAAGGCTGAGAGAGTGCACTTAAATCACTTGATCGGTAGGTGGGGAACCTTGGGGACCAACCAAGCTAGAATAATGCAGTATGATTTTGAAGTAGGGGCTGTTATGAATAGGCCAGTTAGTTATATGTATCAGATCGACAGTGTGGGAGAACTTGATAATGAGTTTAAAAAGCTATCCGTGGCCTTACCTAGAGATTGACAACTATCTGCCTAAAGAAATGTTCAATTTTTTAAGAAATGATGCCATGATGTATGGTGAGGATGGTGACGTAAACCGTGTCATGTTTGACCATGACCCTATTCCACTAGCAGCGGGGCTGTTGTCTGAGTTTACCACTCACAGACCTGTTGGTAACATGGGAAAGTTTATACACTACGCTGTCACAAAGGCTGACTTTTTACATGATAGGCACTATGATGCCGATTTCAAAATCATGTCTGCTGTTCTATACCTTGGACCTGAAAAGAATGGTGGTACTGTTCTATATGATGGTGATGAAGCCGTGATAGAAGTCGAATGGAAACCTAACAAGTTGTTCGTATTCTGTGGAATGGACAATTTGACTTGGCACCACTATTATTCAGAGGCAACAAGATACACACTTAATTATTTTCTTGTGGACATGGACAAGGTTGAGAACGACGAATACCGACAAAAAATTATCGTATAAATAGGTTTAACGATGAATTGAGGTTCCAATGGTAGCAGCACTAAAATTAGAAGGCACGGGTGGTGATCTAGAGGAGATGACCACTGCGGATGAGAACTATCTTGCCTATCAAGCTGGTCTCAGGCTGAAAAGCATTGGTGATGCCTTTCCGTGGTGTCTAAGAACTACTGTCGGTACTGGTGGCGTCTCTGTTGGTTCTTTGGTTGATACCTTTTACAATGAGGCAATTGGTGCCCACGGTACGCTTACACAGGGCACCACAACTACTACACTTTATCAAGATCAAAGAACTGGTGTGACTGAAGGTTCCGATGCGCTATGGCACAGACCTCTTGTTTGGGATGCTACCCTTGACGGCGTACAAGAAGCAACAGACACACAGCTAAATGACATTGTTGACCGTATTGCGGCCACGATGTTTACTAATGATTATCCCGGGGCTTACCGCCTAAGTTCAACTGCACCTAGTTCCGACTGGTCAGCAAATATATCAAATATCTTCACTGATACTCGTACAGATGGAACGTCTACGCAGTTTAATATCTATCGACGTAATAGCATGACTGCCCCAACTGCCACACTTCCAGTTAAAATTAAACGTGTTGGTGATGCGGCTGCTGGTGCCTTTGAAGGCTTTGAAGGCATGGATGATGCTGAGACATCATTCACTTTTGGCCAGAGGGTACGAAAACGGTCATTCACCAGTGGTATTGGGCAGTATAAGCTTAATTCAGCAACACAGGGTGCGCCTAGTGGTGGCACATGGGTTGCTCGTGGCACGGCCACTGATACTAGGCAGACAACAGTAAATACCGACTACACCTCCAATTATACTCGCACGTCCACCCGTAATAGTACGTCTATTTTTACTGGGGACTTCGCAGGTAACTTTGCTGGTAACTTCCTTGGAAACTATACTGGCGACTATGTTGGTACAGCCGACTACACCTCCAATTATACTCGAACATCTACTCGCGATAGTACCCAGAATTTTACTTCAAACTTCACCACTGCTTTCACTGGCAACTTCTTAGGAAACTTTATTGGCGACTTTGTGGGTACTGTTGACTATACATCCAACTACACAAGAACGTCTACTCGAAATAGTACACAGAATTTTACTTCAACATTTACCCGCGATAGTACCCAGAATTTCGTAGGAGACTTCGCAGGTAACTTTGCTGGTACTAGAAATTTCACGTCCAACTTTACGAGTGTATTTGCTGGTAATTATGTCGGTGACTTCACAGGAAACTTTGCTGGTACTAGAAATTTCACGTCCAACTTTACAACAAACTTTCTTGGTAACTATGTTGGCGACTTCACGGGTAACTTTGCTGGTCTGCGTACCTTCACCAGAGACTCCACGACAAACTTTCTTGGCAACTATGTCGGTAACTTCACAGGTAACTTTGCTGGCACTAGAACTTTTATTGGTGACTATGTTGGTACAGCGAATTATACCACCGATTTCATTGGTAACTATGTTGGCAACTTCCTTGGTAACTTTGTGGCCGACTATATCGGTAACTTTGCTGGTACACGTAACTTTACCTCACCCGCTTTTACAAGAATTTCAACAAGAGACTCAACAGCCGATTTTACAAGAATCTCTACTAGAATTTCTTTAAGAACTTCAATTAGAACATGTAGAAGGGCAGACAATGCCAGCAATCCAAACACCAACTATACTGGATATGTCGCTGGGGGCGGAGTGTTTGCTGTCGATGTAAGAAACTACGCGGCTGCCCGGTGGTATCGATCCTATGCTGGTAACTTTGCTGGTAACTTCACAGGTAACTTCCTTGGTAACTTTGTGGCCAACTATGCTGGTAACTTCACGGGTAACTTTGTGGCCGACTATATCGGTAACACTGCGTTCACTCGTAATAGCACATCAACCTTTACTCGTGATAGCACAACAACCTACCTTGGTAATTATGTTGGCGATTATATAAACGCCGCCGTAAACTTCGCTGGTAACTATATCGGTAACACTGCGTTCACTCGTAATAGTACATCAACCTTCATTGGCGACTATGTTGGTGACTTTGTGGCCGACTATATCGGTAATACGGCGTTCACTCGTAATAGTACATCAACCTTCATTGGTAACTACACTGGTGACTTTGTGGCTGACTATATCGGCAACACCAGCTTCACCAGAAACTCCACCTCTACATATACAGGTAACTTCCTTGGTAACTTTGTGGCCGACTATGTGGGGAATTTCGCGGGTAACTTTGCTGGTAACTTCTTAGGGAACTATGTTAATGAAGCAGTGAACTTTACTAGAGATAGTACTAGGGATTCCACTCAGGCATTTACTGGCGACTTTGTGGCCGACTATATCGGTAACTTTGCTGGCAACTTTGCTGGTAACTTCTTAGGGAACTATGTGAACGAGGCAGTCAACTTTTCCAGTGCGTACACTAGAACTTCTCTTAGGACTTCCGAAAGAAACTCGACAGCAGACTTTGTGGGGGACTTCACTGGCAACTATGCTGGCAACTTCCTTGGAAATTACTTAGGTGAAGAAATTCAATCTGCATCTGAAACAATTGAGACATATACGCTATATGTTCGAATAGCTTAACGGAGACTTAAAATGAAAAATAGACGTTGGTTAGATAATGCGTTTTGGAGTGACAACTCTGACAAGCAAAATATTACAGCTATCCTAGAATTCGACACACTTGACAACAAGAAAACATCTCAAGTGATGCAGGTTCCAGAGAATCTACCAAATGGTACACCGAATCCAGACTTTAGTGATATCCTTAAAGCAGTTGGTGTTGATAAGGTTGATATCAATACAAACGAAAGGCTGGAACGCCATCAACGCGATAAGCATCAAAATGAGCAATCGGAACGTGAGCATAAGAAGGCTCGTGAACTAGAATCCTTATTCAATGCCAAGCTTAAAGCATTTGAAATCGATGCCGTGAAGAATTGCAAAGACCGTGTTATGAAGTCTAAACTTAGAAAAGCTAAGAACGAGATGGAATGTATGGCTATTGTGACAATTATTATCATGAAGAGTTTTGAGGCTGATGAATAGAGGATATCTTGCTGTAGCATCGTCCAAGCCTAGTTTTTACTATGCGGCTATCAACTGTCTTGAAAGCATTAAGGATTATGATCCAGATGCTCAGACGTGCCTTGTTGTAGACGAGCACCTGTATGATGGGAGGGATCATAGTATTGATCATATCATCTTTACGGAAACTCCTAACGAGTATCGTGCCAAACTTTGGGGTATGGCGAAGACACCCTTTGATCAGACATTTTATGTTGATGCCGATACTGAGTGTATGCATGAAGATATTGCGAAGGTGTGGGATGAGTTCCGTGGTAATGATATGGTCTTTCAGGCATTAACTCTAGAAAGAGATAAAGCCTTTAAGGGTCGGCATTTCCCAGCAGGTTCTTTCCAATACAATGGTGGCGTCTGTCTTTATGATTCGTCTAAGCAGCATATTAGAGACTTCATGATGAGATGGTATGATCTTTATAAGTTACAGCTTTCTGATAAGTGGTGGCCAATTGATCAGGAGACTGGCGAATGGGACTTACATGCCTATGGCAAACGTGAAGAACAGAAGTACTGGGACCAGTTCACCCTATGGTACTTGACAAACAAAGAGCAAAAATGGGATGATCTAAATATTGGCATCTTCAAAGATGATCTGCGTTGGAACTACTTTAGTGGTATGGGCAAGGTGGGCATTGGATGCGACAATCCAATTATTGTGCACTACTCTAGTGCCCTATCAAAGGACAACGACATATATGCCTCTTAGTGATAGTGAACGATTTTCTGGTAATGAAGTCCTAACGGACATTAAATTAAACAACCCCGAAATCTTGGAAGTGTTTAATGGGTGGTCTGATTACATTCATTCTGTCATGCCGAAAATTGAAAAGTGGTTTAGGTGCATTACCGAAGAACCCTATGTGGGTGCTGGTGTAACTGACATCCATCGTAAAGAAGTCATAGCCAAAGGTGAGCAGCATATAGGCTTTCCTGAAATGGCAAAGTTTATTGATCTAAGGCCGGGGCATAATGGATACGCTGGTAACGATCAAGAGGCTTTTGATTTCATTTATGAGGTAGAAACCAAATATTATGAGTTCAATGAGCGCATGATTGTGGAATTAGGTTCCCGTAGAAACGCCTTGTGTGTTATCTATCCAAAGGGTGGCTATGTTGGTTGGCACAATAACGCCAATGCATCATCATATAACTTGATCTGCACACACTCATCAACAGGTGAGGGTTATTGGAAGCATCGTAATCCTAAGACAAATGAGATTGAACAGATTGACGATCTTGTTGGGTGGCAAGCTAAGGCGTCATATTTTGGTGCTTATGTCGAACGTGATCCCGAAACACTGATCTACCATGCGGCCCAGTGTACAGGTGGATACCGTATGACTGTATCGTGGATATTCGATAGGGATAATGAGGACTGGTGGCTAGATGCAATCGACGAACTCGAAGCCTCTTAATATATGTGTGACGCACTTTGGTGACAAGTATTCCTCAAGGTATGTCAGTAACCTAGAAAAAGCTATCGGTAAGAACTACACTGGTGACTTTAACTTCAATGTTAAAACAGATTGCCCTAATCGCCATTGGGATAAGATTTCATTCTTTGACTGTGATGAGCGAACCATTGTCATGGATATCGATATGGTTGTCATGTCAAACCTTGATGATCTGTTCAACTATAATGTAGAAGAGTTTGCTGCGTTTCCAAGGTGGTGGAGGGGCAACGTAGACGTGAACGGTGGCTTCTACATCATGGAGCCTAGTGAACAGGCTAAAGAGCTTAAAGATGAGTTCTACGCTGATCCTGATGAGTACATAGAAAGCTATGGAAATTCTGTAGGAACCCCATGGATGGGTGAGCAGACCTTTGTGCATGATAATCTAATCATAGAAGAACTTCCCCCAGAGTGGCTTGGTATATGGGTAAGTGGTGTGGATCATAAGGGCGTGATTCAAGATCAAGATTTACTGGACAGTAAATATGAGGATCAATTCAAAGTTCCTATGCTAGATAATATAAAGCTACTGCATTTCATATATGAAAACCAGATAGAGCAGCATCAACCTTGGATACAAGAGATATGGAATGGAACATCTACTGCGTAAAGCACGGTGACAAGTATTCGTCTGAACACGTAAACCGTCTTTATAGGATGATTAAAAAGAACACCACAATACCGTTTACGTTCCATTGCCTAACCGAAGACCCTACAGACATTATATCTGACGTAAAAGTCATACCTTTAGATGAGACCCTAAAGATGAAAGCTTGGTGGTGGAAGATATCACTATTTCAAGACGGTATGCCTAACGGCAATAACACATACTTTGACTTAGATGTTATTATACAATCTAATATAGACTGTCTTAATAACTTTGTCAGGGGTAAATTACAAATAATTGATTACTCTACCATTGATATGGAAATATCAACGGATCAGGGTGACTTCCAAATGATCAGGTCATTCTACAACTCATCAATCATGTGTTGGGAGACTGGTATCTTCACTGATGTTTATGATAAGTTGGTTTCAGATTTTAAGCTTTATGAAAAGGTCTATATAGGACTAGATAGATTTTTCACCTATGAAGTGGATCAGTGGAGGTTTTCCCCTCTGCCTTGGATAATGTATTCAAGACGTAACGGTCCTTATGATAAATACACAGAACCTAGTGACACTTTACGCCATCATGGCGTTCGGTATCAGTTGTGGCATGAGCCAGACTATAAGGTGTGTATTTTCAACAATGCATTTGATTCTTCATTTTATCATGGGTACGAAAAATATTTGTTATAAATATAACTAACAGACTACTTGGGAATCGATAATGGCACAGTACGAAGACTTTAAAATTGATCAGGGCGCGGACGTGGCAATTGAACTGCATCTGGTTGACGCCGATGGTGGTAAGAAGAATCTGACTAACTATACTGTTAATGCCAAGATGAAGAAATCGTACAATAGTGATAGCGATGACACTACCATTTTCACTTCCATCGTAGCAACCCCAAGTTCAGACGGTGTTGTTACATTGTCTCTGGACAATACGCAGACAGACGGTCTTAAAGCTGGACGGTTCTTATATGATGTTGAAATTTCATTCTCCGATAGTGATGGAGAAACCATCATCGAAAGAGTTCTTGAAGGCAAGGTAGAAGTATCACCTTCGATTACGAGGTAGTAAAATATGGCCATTAAGATTGTCACGAACGGTACGACACAAGTAAAAACGGTGACTGTCTCAAACGGTTCGACACAAGTAAAAACGGTGAAAGTCGGAACCCCAGTTAAGCGAGTGGCTGCTGGTGCTTTCAACATATCAAACATTGGCGGTATAGACATATCTTCTGCTATTGAAGGTTCGCTATTGATTTATGATGCAACACAATCAAAATTCATCGCAAGCAACGAGCTTAGTGAGCAGGACATTAGCGGAGGCCAATACTGATGGCATCAATTATTAGAATTAAACGATCTGACGTATCGGGCAACCCTACCGTACTTGCAGCAGGTGAAGTGGCCTACTCTGCTTTTACTGGTGCTGGTGGAGACCGAATGTATGTCGGTATGGGTACTGAAACAAACGGTGATGCGGCAAACCATGTTGTCATTGGCGGTAAGTACTTTACAGACAAGTTGGATCATGCACTAGGCACACTCACTGCAAACAGTGCGATCCTTGTTGATGCTAATAGTAAGATCGATCAGCTTAAAGTTGATAACCTCACGATTGATGGTAACACTATTACGGCAACTGACGTAAATGGTGATATTGACCTAAGACCAAATGGTACGGGTATTATCAGCGTGGGTGGGTTTCGGATTGAAAAACTCCCTGCACCAGTTAATGATTCTGATGCTGCCAACAAACTTTACGTTGACACGCAGGTATCATCAGGAACACTGACCGTTGGTGACGATGCTGGTGCATCAATTGCAATTAACCTACAGACAGATGATTTCAACTTTGCGGGTCTTACGGGTCTTACGACTAGTGTAGTGAGAGATGGTTCTAACGACACTTTCGTAAACGTTAACCTTGATGACACTACGGTGACTGCTGGTTCTTATGGTAATGAAACCAACATTCCAAACTTCACAGTTGATGCGCAAGGTCGTTTGACTGCCGCTGGCACAACAACCATCCAAACAATCCTGTCTATGACAGGCGACAGTAGTTCTTCGGACACCATCTCTATTAGAGATAGTGATATCAACTTCGCTGGTACTGCACCAATGAATGCTATTGTTACTGACAACACAGTAACCATTTCGGCTGATAGAGCTACCACAACAGATGCTGGTGTTGCATACTTTGATGCAAACGACTTTAATGTAGCTGGTGATGGTAAGGTAGAACTAGAAGACGTAGTAATTAAAAACATTAGTACCGATACTGGTGTTATGGCTCAGACAGGACACTCTATTGCCATCTTAGGTGGCGAGGGTATGGATGTAACTCACAGCGGTAATGATATTACTGTAACTGGTGAGTACGCCGATAGTGCCAACAAAGGTATTGCATCATTTGACAACACCGACTTCACTGTAGCTTCTGGTGTTGTTACTGCAAACACGATCACACTAGGTTCGTCTTCACTGAATAACGGTGAAACAACCACAGCGATTGCTGGTCTTACTGAACTTACTGTTGATAATATCAATATCAATGGTAACACGATCTCATCTACGGATGCCTCTAACACACTTTACCTTGATCCGGCCCCAACTAACGATGATGGTGGCACACTTATCATTCGTGGTAACTTGCAGGTTGAAGGTTCACAGACAATCATCAACTCGTCTGCCCTATCCATTAATGATCTTAACATCATTGTTGCGGATAGTGCTGGAAACGCGGCTGCGGCTGATGGTGCAGGTATCACAGTAGGTGGTGCAAGCTACACTGGCACTAACCCGACAATGACCTTTGATGGGGCAACTAGCCGTTGGGACTTCAACTATCCAGTGGACTTGAACGACTCTATCGGTGCAGGACTATTTTTCAACGGCGTATCTGCAACAGAAGCAGTCGAAGACCACTTGGTAAACAATGTTTTCCTTGCTGGTGAAGGCGTAGACCTTACATATTCTGATGTAGCAAACACTCTTACTTTTAGTAACGAGTTTGCAACGTTAACGAATGCTGGTATTGTAGCGTTTAGTGGTTACGCGGATGGTGATAGTGTAGATGCGGCAGGAACTGTCAGACAGTTTAACGTTAATGCTACTGGTAATGTCTGGCTGGCAACAGTAGATGGCGGAATCTACTAAATAGAATAAAGTTGGTATTTTTATACCACAGACGAACCTTTTTTAAGGACACGAAATGACAGATATTAAGCTAAAGAAATCCAGTGTATCTGGTCGAGTCCCTTCTGGTGGTGATCTCACGTATGGTGAGATTGCTATCAACTATGAAGATGGCAAAATCTATTACAAAGATGCGTCTAATGTTATTAGATCATTTTTGGATTCTGCGGGTACTGTATCTGCAATTGCTATTCATTCCTTTGATAGTGCAGAAATTGCGGCTATCATGCAAGACTATATTGACTCTGCTGTATTCTTAACAAGCAATCAGACACTCACAAACAAGACCCTTACGACACCTACTATTGGGGACAACTTCCTCCTTGATACTACGAGAGTGTATGGTCAACCGTATGGTGGTTTGTCTGTTAATGAAGATGTGCAGCATGGTGATAGCACACAGACCATGTTTAGATTTGCTTCACAGGACAGTACACTTGCTGTAGGTTTTGGTCTAAGCATCCCCAATCAAATGACAGCCACCTTTGCCATGATTGGTAACGCTGATTCCAGTGTTGTCCACATGCTTATTCCTAATGAAAATTCGTCATTTAGAATTGGTAAAGATGGTGGTTCTGGTCCAGTTGCATTTGGTGGTGATGGTTCGGGTGATACTATTGTTCAATTCGATGGTACTGGACAGACACACTTTCCATTCGGTGCTCAGGCTGCTTCTAAAACAAGTGCTGCGGTAACTATCCTTGGTGGTTTGGGCGTTGATAAGAACATTCGTGGTCAAGATATTATTGCGGCTGGAAACTTACAGGCTGGCGGTAATATCATTGGTGACGTGTTGGGTACTGTTAATAGTATATCAAACCATGACACCAATGATCTAAGTGAGGGTTCCACTAATCTTTACTACACCACGTCACGTTTCGACAGTGACTTTGATAGTGCCACCACAGACCGCCTCACAGAAGGCTCTGGTAGCCTCTACTACACGGCGGCTAGGGCAGACAGTGACGCACGACACGGCATCTCTGTGCTCGACAATGGCGGTGACGGCGCATTAGTATATAATAATGCGACAGGTGTAATCACATACACTGGACCATCTGCTTCTCAAGTTCGTGCCCACCTAAGTGGTGGTACTGGCGTAACATATAACTCCACGTCTGGTGCCATATCTATTGGGCAGTCGGTTGGTGTTGGTGACTCAGTAGACTTTGGTGCGGTCACGACTTCTGGTAACATTGTCATTAACGGAAACCTTACGGTTCTTGGTACACAAACAGTAGCTGCCACACAGAACCTTAGTGTTTCGAATGCATACATTAAGTTGGCTGACTCGAACACTGCCGATACCGTAGATATTGGAATTGTTGGTAGATATTCAGATGATGGTGGCACTACCATTCGTCGTACTGGTTTCATTCGAGATGCCACAACAGGTGAATTTCACGTATTTGCTGGATTGGTTCAAGATGGCATTGACTCATCTTCACCAGATCAGGTTATCAACCTTAATGACAGCACCGTAGAGTATCCAATCTGGAACTTTGGTGGGCTTCGTGGTCAGTATTTGGGATTTGATTCCGACTTTAGACAATTCTCTACAGAGTATACAATCATTACTGGGGATTATCAGGCCGTTTCTGCTGACAGGTTGGGTATTGATACCACTAGTGGAACCCTGACAATTACATTACCAGCCACCCCAACTACAGGTGATTATATCAGATTGTTGGATGTTGGTGACTGGTCTAATAACTCAGTGTTCTTAGGTCGTAATGGATCACTAATCGAAGGTTATGCCGATGATTTTGAACTCGATTTGGGTCAAAATATCATCGAAGTAATCTACCTAAATAACAAGTGGCAGGTGTACTCAGCAATCGGACAACGTGGTCCTGCTGGTGCAGATGGACAAGACGCAGTTACAGCAGATTTTGCCACTGCGGCACAAAGTATCGCTTTTGCGGTTGCGCTAGGATAGGACTTTATTAATGGCTAAGAAAAGAGTAGAAATCTACGAATTTACCCCCGGTGTGGCGGGTACTACAACTATCCTTATTGGTGGTTTCATCACCTTGGATCAGTTACTTATCGTGACAAATGTTACTGATAACGTGATGTTGTATAATTTCGCAGATAGTGGATTTGCTGGAACGACATGTACGTTCGCAAGAACTAATGGCCCAGGCCAGCTATCTCAGGCGATTGCCAACAGTGATGGTGTGACAACAATTACATTGCAGTTCAATACATCTGCAATGTCCTCTACTGATGATATATTGATTTATATCGAAGAAGAGAATAGGGATGGTATGACCATCCGTCCATACGCATTTGGTACGGATGCGATTGAACGTATTCGTGTATCAAATCCCACATCACTTATTGATGCCGACTTCGAATATGGTCTACAGCCAACTAAGTGGGCTGGCTTTGGTACAGTTAAGGGTTATCCATCTGCTTATGACAACCCTGCGGTGGACCTTGAGATTTCTTCGTGCACTACAGACTATACCACATCAAGTAGCACAAACTCAAAAATCACTGTTGTGTTTACGAGTGCACATGAACTTCTCGCTGGCGAAGTTATTAACATGTCTGGTCTAAATTCTGGTATTAGTGGTTTCTCACGCGCAGATGGCACAT
>TARA_R110000737_G_scaffold51372_1_pt1 | contig 12378 bp, 15 predicted proteins | sample TARA_R110000737 | Tara Oceans TARA_R110000737 (sample SAMEA4398027) | marine metagenome | biome: Polar Biome; feature: [SRF] surface water layer (ENVO:00010504); material: water (ENVO:00002006), including particulate matter (ENVO:01000060) such as... | depth 5 m
ACGGGATAATTTCAGACCCAATTCTGATTAATTAGGGTACAGTGACACAAGGTCGCTCGAGCGGTCGGGCACCCTGCCCCTTTGCAAGCCAAGATAGCCGCACAGTTCTTCGGTTGAACAGTGATTGGCTTGTGCCAGCCGGGTAAGCCAGCTCGAAAGCAGTTCATCGCATAGGGGTGGTGGTCGGCGGGGCAGAAGCTTGATGGTCACTCGGCCTCAACGGCCGTCTCAAGCGGAACCGTCCACGCATGTTTGTTCCAGGTCGGCCGCCATGTCGCGACAGCCTCATCCGTAATCCTCTCTTCCCCAGAATGAATCGCATCGATGGCCAGAGACTTAATCATGATAAAGACGCGGGACGTGACCCCGCCGGTCACCTTCAGGATGGTTCGGAGCGAAGCAACGGTCAGGCCCGAAGGTTTTTCCAGCGCCATGGCCGCGATCAGTGTTTGGATCAGACGTGAGAACTCTACATCGTCTTCCCAAAGCGGCAAAAAATGTTCATCCAACCGGCGCGCAAGCTGGTCATCGCCACGGACGGCATCAAGCGCTTCGTTAACGCCAAAGACCACGAGCGATACGCTAAGCTCATTTGCGAGGAACCGTAGCATGTTGAGGAACCGACGTTGCTCCCTGTAACTGCCGGCAAGCAGATTGTGCACCTCGTCAATCATGAGCATTTTCAGGTCCATGTCTCTGAGATGGTTCAGCGCCCGAACCTCCAGTTCCGAGACTGTGCGACGCCCCCACATGGGCGCGCCAATCGTAGATAGTAAGTGTTGGTAGAACCTTCTCTCATCCGGCGCGGGTGGTGCCTGAAGCAGCAATACAGGTGTCTTGGTGATCCCGAGATCACTCTTGTATTGAGTGGGATACTTGCTCGCCATACGTTTGGCGATCATCGTCTTCCCGATGCCAGAGCTCCCATAGACCATCAAACCTGGCATGCGACTTTGTCGCGGTGTTTCCATCAATGATGTCAATCGATTGAGGACAATCGTTGCACGATCAAAAGCGATCCAATGGTCGCTGCGAATGCGGTCAATTCTTTCGTTTTGGGTCATGAAATTCATCTATGGGATAGGTTGGAAGATCAGGGTTGCCGGTATCAATCGCGAACATTTCACGAGAAGGGTCGCGCTGCTTTGGGGCCTTTGACAGGCGCGCATCCCGCTCTTTACCCAGCCTGGCTGCCTTGGTTTTCTGGCGCGCTGCCTCGGCCAGACGCCTTTGCGCGTCTACCATATCAAACAGCGCCTTTTCGTGGATCCGCCCACCGTGCTTTTCTTTCCATTCTTTGCGGGCGCGGCGACTTTCCCAAAGAGAGATTTCGGGATGACTGAGATTTCGGTAGCGCGCTTCGATCATGCGACCATCGTCTACCTGCACCCAAATCTTCGATAGGTTCCGCGGATCAAATCTGACTTGCGCCTTCTCTTTGCCCCGCCCGATCAAGGACGCAAACGCATCATTCCAGTAGCGCACTTCAAAAAGCGTGATCCCTGTGCGGCCAAGCTTGCGCCATTCAAAAGGCATGAAGCTCGATCGAAACGCGTCCACATCGACAACTTGCCGCCCTGCTGTATCGCCACCCAAATCGCTCCAGGCAGCAAGAGGTGTCCGGCCAAGAGCCCGATGCGGGGTGTTGTGATACCGACAGATTTCAAGATGAAGCCAGTCTTCAAACTCAGCAAGCGTCAAAGTCGCGTTTTGTTCGCTGTTATAGTCACCCTTGTCTTTGGGTGACGAGTGCGTGGTTCCAGGCAATACGTGAACCGAACCCATAGTTGTACCGATCAAGCGCTCAATGTGACCTCCGTAATGCTTGCCGCCCTTGGGACGATAGGAAACATCAATGCCCCAATCCTCGCACGCGGACTTGAACGCTCTGCTGCGGAACTCCTGGGCATTGTCCACATGAACAGCCTTCGGAATACCAGCCGTAGGCCAGGTAAGCTCTTCAAGGGTGCCGGGCACATGCACTGTCTTTCGGCGCACGCAATGGTCGAGACAAAGCGCAACCGACAGAACGGACGGTGCATCGAAACTCACGTATACGCCCAACACCACACGCGTGGTGACATCGATCGCCATCGTCAGGTTCGGCCGCGCAAGAGGCTGTCGATCGATGTGATCGACCAAAAATACATCGGCCTTGGTATGATCGATTTGCACGACGTCGAGTGGGTCGGGAACGTCGAGTTTGCCAGGACGCGCTGCGAACAATTGTCCAGCTACGTCCGCGCCATGTCGCTTTGAGATGACCTTACGCTGGTCCATCGCATCTAGCCGCCGCTTAACTGTTCGACGGGTCGGAGGCTGGAAGCCCTTTGCATCACACTCTGAGCGTATCTCACGCCAAATGCGCAAAAAACTTGAACTGGACCTGTCACGCTTTTGTGCCGCTCCTAGTGCTCGTTTAAGCCACCTTTCGTTCGAAGGCGACAGGGCTTTTCCAGCCCAGTGCTGAGTGGCGTCGTCGTGGATTATAGAACCCGTTTATGTATTCGAAGATCGCCATCTCAGCTTGCCGTCGTGTGTCCCATGAATGCCGCCAGATCAGCTCGGCCTTGATCGTCTTGAAGAACGTCTCGACGGCGGCATTGTCATAACAATTGCCCTTGCCGCTCATAGATACCTTGAAGCCGTGCTGGCGCAGAATCTTCTGGTAATCGTGAGAACAATATTGGCTGCCGCGGTCTGTGTGGTGGATGCAACCTTTCGGCGATGACCGGAACGCAATCGCCATCTTCAGTGCCCGGATCGCCAGGTCACGCTTCATCCGATTGCTGACCGCCCAGCCAATGACGCGCCTTGAATGCAGGTCCAGGATCACAGCCAGATACAACCAGCCCTCACGGGTCCAGACGTAGCTGATGTCGCCTGCCCATTTCTGGTTTGGTTGATCCGCTGCGAAGTCACGATCCAGCAGGTTCGGCGCAATGTTGAACTTGTGGTCGCTATCGGTCGTGACCTTGTGTTTGCGGGTTCTCACCACTGATATGCCGTTCTGGCGCATCAATCTGCCAACACGGCGATGACCAATATCCAGGCCAATCTCTTTCAGCTCTTCCGTCATCCGTGGTCGACCATAGCTGCCCAAACTGAGACGCGATTGTTCTTTGATATGCGCCAGAGTGACCAAGTCAGACCGCTGTCGGCGGCTGGCTGGACGGGTGCGCCACGCCCGCAAACCGCGCGTGCTGACACCGACAACATGGCACAGGCGATTGGTCGGGAAGTTATCTCGATGTTCTTCGATGAACCTAAACCTCATTGCTTTAGGCCCGCGAAGAACTGGGTGGCTTTTTTTAGGATGTCCCGCTCCTCCTTGAGAATGCGGTTCTCGCGCCGAAGTCGGTCATTCTCCTGGGCGAGGCTTAGATCCTCTTTCGACACAACATCAGTATCTCGATGCGCCGTGATCCACTTGTTCAGCGTCGACAGCCCAACACCCAGATCATCAGCAACCTGTTTCCGCGTCAGCCCGCTGGTGAGCGCAATCCGCACCGCATCTTGCCGGAATTCATCCGTTCGTTTCGTTCCCATAGTTCATCTCCTTTGTTGCAATAAATGCTATCAAAGGAGCGGCATCAAACCGTGACAGGTCCAAACGTTCTCGAACCAGATAGTAGCGGCTAAGGGTGGTGCTGATGATGCGCTCCACATCCGGAGCAAGACGCCCTTTTCCAGGTTTAGGCCCGCGCCGACCCGGTTGCAGCGCAACGGATCGAGCATCGTTCTCTTTGAGACGACGGTAAAGCTTCCAAGTATAGCTTTTGGAAAGACCCAACTCCCATGCCGCGTCGCCAATGGCACGACCAATTGGGTCGCCCTTTTTTTCAAGCTCAAGAAGCGGCCGCAGAATAGCAGCACGATGTTTCGCAACGGCTTCAGATTTCACAGCGCGTCTTCATCACAAATCGCCGAAAGTTATCCACAGATAATCTTGTATCCTAAATTAGGGTACAGTATCCTAATTAAAGGTACAATGCCACAAATAGAGGTACAAGCAGCCATTGAAAAGTCAGGGAAAAATTAGCCTCTATTCTCTTTAATTAGGGCACAACGACATAGGCACACCCGAACAAATGGCACGCTGGATGCCGGGTATCACGTCAGGCAAAAGCGTCTGTGCCGTTGCCGTAACCGAACCCGGTGCCGGGTCAGACGTGGCAGGAATGCGCACACGCGCGGTCCGCGACGGCAATGGCTGGGTGATCAACGGTACCAAAATGTTCATCACTAATGGTGTGCATGGCGATCTGTTTTTCGTCGCTGCCAAAACCAACACCGAAGCAAAAGGTTCGCGCGGGGTCACGATCTTTGCAGTCGAAAAAGGCACAGCGGGATTTTCGGTCGGCAAGAAGCTGAACAAGACTGGATGGCTGTGTTCGGATACTGCCGAACTGGTTTTTGACAACGTCCGTGTCACAGGCGACCATATTCTGGGCGAGGTTGATAAGGGTTTCTACGCCATCATGAAGAACTTTCAGAACGAACGAACGGTTCTGGGAGCGATGGCCATGGGTGAGGCGCAGAAAGCCATCGAACTGACGCTGGATTATGTGAAGGATCGTCCTGCCTTTGGCGGTGTTCTATGGGACAAACAGGTGATCCGTCACCGACTTGCCGAGCGCGCCGCCCAGGTCGAGGCTGGCCGGCAACTAGTCTACAGCGCGGCGTGGAAAGACGCTCAGGGGATGGATTGTGTCAAAGAGGTTTCGATGGTCAAGGCCTATTGCGGCGATCTGGTCAACAAGGTGATGTATGATTGCGTTCAGTTTCACGGCGGCATGGGCTACATGCGCGAAACCCCGGTTGAACGGATGTCTCGCGACGCGCGTATTCAGGCCATTGGCGGCGGCGCAACCGAAGTGATGTTGGAAGAAATTGCCAAGCGGCTTTAGACGGCAAGAACTGGATTCCGGATGAATTAACGTGTTTGTTGAACTGAGAGGTTAACGCTCTTTGCGGTGCCATTGGCACGAAACCCCACGGTATCGATCTGGCACGTGTAACTACTCTGACTTGTCACGAACATCTGAAATTGACCGAAACTCATTTCGCCTCGTCCTCCGCTCAAAAGTTCGCAGATTTTGCTCAGGTTTAATGCGCCAGCTCGGGCGCTAAATGCGTTCAGAAACATGGGGGAGCCAGCTTCACAGCCGGATCGACGCGGGGTTTGAGAGTTTTCCACGCGCGAAATCATAAGACGTAGCGAGGATTTTCAATGCTGTTTCGATCTCGGCTGTGTCCCGCGCGGCGAACACCATGACGGCGGTTGCGGGGATCATGCCTGAGGCCGCCATCGGGTGCGGCTCGCCCCATCCTTTAGCGAACAGTTCAAGCGTACATTCGATTGGCAGCATCAGATGCATGGAGCCGTCATAATGCGGATGCACATGGGCAAACTCATTTCCCACCATAAAAGATTCTTGACAGCCGTGGGCATGATCATGTGCCAGCCAAAGAGCTTCGGCTCCGGGGACAGAGATAATGCTGGGGCGACGCTCGACAAAGGGAAAATCAAATGCGCGCTCTTTGAGCTTTTGATAGGTACTGGCATCGGGGTTTTGGCTTACCTGCTCGTGAGGCGCGCAATCGGTAGTCTCTGGTCGCGGGCCGATGCGGGGCGTCAGTTCAAACATTTCCAGCCTTTGTGGTTTATATGGTTAGGACCCCAGAGCCTTGCGGACATCCGGTGCAACGCGGGTTCCCAGGATCTCGATCGCGTTCATCAGGGATTTTTGATCGAGCCGCCCGATCGCCATCTGAATGGTAATCCGTGTAAAGCCGAAGATTTCATGATGGGCGAGGATCTTGTCGGTCAGTTCTGCGGGGCCGCCCACGAACAACGCGCCGCTGGGGCCGCTCATGGTATCAAACTGTTCACGGGTTGCCGGGGGCCATCCGCGTTCTGCGCCAAGTCGGGTCATGACCTCGTTATGCGGGCCACTGTAAATGTCGCGGGCGGCTTGACTGGTTTCGGCCACAAACCCATGCACATTCAGTGAGGTTTCAAAGATGGCCGGGTCGTGCCCGGCCTTGGTGGCGGCAGAGCGGTAAAGATCGAACAAAGGCGCAAACCGCACAGGTTCCCCGCCAATTATACCAAGCGCAAGAGGCAGGCCAAGTGTGCCGGCCCGCACCGCCGATTGTGGGGTTCCCCCGATACCCAGCCAGATCGGCAGCTTGTCCTGATAGGGACGTGGATAGACGCCCTGATGATCGACCGCAGGCAAATGTTTTGTGCCAGGCCAACTTATGTGTTCGGCTTCGTTCACCATCATCAAAAGCTGGAGTTTTTCAGCAAAAAGGCCGTCGTAGTCATCCAGCGCATGACCAAACAGCGGAAAGGATTCAACAAAGGCACCGCGCCCGACCATGATCTCGGCGCGCCCCTGGGTCAGGTTGTCCAGCGTCGAAAACTGTTGGAAGACGCGAATCGGATCATCGGAACTAAGCACAGTGACGGCGCTGGAAAGGCGGATGTTTTTGGTTTGTGTAGCCGCCGCTGCCAGCGCTACAGCAGGATTTGAAACTGCATAGTCGGGGCGGTGATGTTCGCCAACGCCGAACCAATCCAGCCCGACCTGATCGGCCAGCACGATTTCCTCAACCAGATTGCGCAGCCTTTGGGAAGGGCTGACGCTGCCAGCTTGATCGGCGCCCGACTCTGCGAATGTGTATATGCCTATTTGCACGATATGGCCTTCTTTGGGGCGGGGGCGAATACCTCGCCCCCGCAGATATTTCCGTGGATTCTAAACGCCAAATAGGGCCCGAACAGGTGCAAACGCCTCCTTCCACGAAGCGCGCGCCTCAAGCCGTTCGATCCAGGCCGCGACGTTCGGGAGATCGTCAAGCGAGATATCAGACTGCACACGGTACATGAATGTCGAGGCCAGCGCGAAATCCGCAACGCTAAGATCGCCCGCGATCCAATCCTTGCCCGCAAGGCCGAATTCCAGCACTGCTAGGAACTGATCTACGTTCTTCAACTCGGCGTCTATGACGCTTTGATCCGCCTCTCCCATGCCGAACTTCGCTTTCAGGAACCGCTCGAACGACAACTTTTGCATTGCCGGACCAAGGTGAATTGTCTGCCAGTAAAGCCACTGATCCACCGTTGCCCGGGCCTTTGGGTCGTCAGGATAAAGACCGCGCTCGGGTTTCTTGCTTGCCAGATAGGAATTGATGGCGCGGGATTCCCATATCACGAAATCGCCGTCTGCCAGCACCGGCACCTTGGCATTGGGATTCATCGACAGGAATTCCACGCTGCGGTTGTCGCCGCCGCGTATGTCGACCTCGATGATCTCAAGATCGATCCCCAGTTCCAGGGCAACCGCCCGCACCCGAAGGGCGTTGGGCGAGAAATTGGCGTTGTAAAGCTTCATCATGGTTTCCTTATTGCGCCGGTGGGGTGAGCAGGGCCGCCTTGTTGGCAATCAAGAAATCACGCGCCGACTGGCCGGCCTGTCCGGTCAGTTTTTCCAGATCACCCGTTGCAACACTCAGATAGTCCTTGGCCATCGCCTCGTCGAAGGACGCAAAAACCTTTGCCATGAACTCTGGCAAGCCAGCGCCGATCATTGCCTGGACCAGATCGTCGGTTGAGATCGGGATATAGGGGATATCCTTGCCCGAGATTTCCGACAGGAAGGCCGCGATGTCGCTTTGGGAAAGCGCCGCGGGGCCGGTGATGTCCAAAACGCTTGAACCGGTTTCCTGCATCAGGGCCGCTGCAGCGGCGCGGGCGCAATCGGCGCGAGTAACATAGCCGGTTTTCCCCTCAGCGGCAGCGGCGAAGTGTTGCCCCATTCCAATGCTTTGCCCACCACCCATCAGCACCAGATCGGTGTAAAGGTTGTTGCGCAGGATGGTATAGTCGACACCGGTGTCCTTGATTAGCGCTTCGGTGTCGCTGTGATCTTTGGCGAACGTGATCGGGCTTTCCTCAACCGGGTTTGTCAATGACGTATAAACGATATGTGTGATCCCTTCCTTCGTCGCGGCTGCAACGGCGTTTTTATGCGCTGCCAGTCGCTTGCCTGGTTCCAGATCGTCGGTCGAAATGATCAGCAAACGCTTGCCACCCGCAAAAGCCGCGCTCAACGATGCGGGGTCGTTGAAATCACCCTTGCGGGCCTCAACTCCCTTGTCAGCCAGATCGGCCAGCTTTTCCGGCGAACGGGAGACGGCGATGATCGGACCGGCACCGGCCGCAATCAGATTGTCGATGACCTGTCGGCCAAGTTGGCCGGATGCACCGGTGACGATGAAAGGGCCGTTTTGAATGTTTGTCATTGGGTATTCCTCGATTTTTCGGGTTGGATTTGGATGTTCAAGCGTCTGATGGGATTCAGCCAAAGGTAAACGCGCTTTCGACTGCTCCGAGCACGTGATCCTCCAGCGTTTTCACGCCTTTGTCGGCAAGGGCGGCCCCCGCGACAACATGCAGCGGAATCAGATGTTCTTCGCGCGGGTTGGCATCGCGGGCACCAGGGGCGGCGTCCCACCGAGCCAGCATTTGATCACGCTCTGCTGGATCGGTGCGGGTGGCCGCATCGCTTAGCCAGCGGTCAAATTCCTGCCCGTTCACGGAATCGGTTGCACCACCCCGCATCGCATGCATCATTTTTTGCATGTTGTGATAGGTGTTGCCCGAACCGATGATCAGAACACCTTCATCTCGCAACGGTGCCAGTGCCCGCCCGACCGCAATATGCGCAGTTGGGTCAAGATCACTTCGCAAGCTAAGCTGCACACAGGGAATGTCTGCCTGCGGAAAGGCCACCTTGAGCGGGATGAACACGCCGTGATCGTAACCGCGCGCCTCATCAACGGGGCAGGGGAACCCGGCCGCCTCGACCAGCGTCTGCACCCTGTCGGACAGCGCGACATCGCCGGGCGCGGGCCAAGTCAGTTCGTAGGTGTGAGGTGGAAACCCGTTATAATCGAACAACAGCGACGGGGCCGGGTTTTTCTGCACCGTAAATTGCGGCTCTTCCCAATGGCCTGAAATCACCAGCAACGCCTTGGGGGCTTCCGGCAATGACGCGGACACATCGGCAAGGAACTCGCGCTGCCGGTTCCAGGTTTCTGGCGGGTCCCAGTCCATGAAGAAACAGGGGCCTCCACCGTGTGGAATGAACATCGTTGGCATTCGGGTCATGTACTGCATCCTTTCGTCTTTATTGCGAGCGAAGCCTGACGATCCAGCCCGCCTATGGTTGCTAAGATTCCGGTTACGCCGCGCTATTCAGCAAATCACCGTAGGGCGATTTCTTTTCGCGAACCCGGTTTTGCGTCAGGAACGATATGATCAGTGCCGCCCATGCGATGATCGCCGGCGGCCAGCCCGGATCGCCCGCAGCTATATGCGCTGAAGCGGCCAGCAACAGGTGCCAGAACATCGCCGCATAGGCGAAATCGGACAGGAACGTCGACGGGCGCCAAAGGATGACTACGGCCGCCACGATCTTTAGGATGGCCAACGGCCATATTATGTAGGTTGGGTACTTCAACAAGCCCTCATACATTCCCGCAACCATGTCATGCGCGGTGATGTAAAATGTCGCCCCGCCCAGATAGACCAACGCAACCAACCCGGTTGCCGCCCAGTATGTAATTTTCACAGATTTTTCGCTCATTTCGACGTCCGCTTTTTTTGTAATATTTGCCTGGGCATTCTTCCGAATGGCTCACCCTTGCTAGGTTTTGCTATTCGCTCTAGTATTATAAAGCGTCTTAGTTTTGAAAGAAAAGTAGGCACTGAAAAGTAACTGCCCTTGGAGAACCTCAAAATGAAACAAACAACACCGCCCGCGTGTCCCATGGACTCCATTCTGCGCTTGCTGATGGGGCCGTGGACAACTTATATTCTCTGGGTCCTTAGTGACGGCGGGCCACAACGTTTTGGGGTGCTAAAACGGGCAGTGCCGGGAATTTCGACTCGTGTTCTGACCGAACGGTTGCGAATGTTGCAGGCGGCCGGGGTGATCTGGCGCGATCAGACCCAAACGATCCCGCCCGCCGTTACCTATGGTCTGACTGAACGAGGTGACGATCTGCGCCAAGTGCTCGAATCCTTGGGTGAAGTCGCGCAGCGCTGGCAATCCGAAGGGGCGTTTGAAACGGGTGATGTTGCTGCAGAATGATCAATACGACGATGTAGTGGTCCACATAATTTTGATCTGCTACCGCAAAATCTGCCAATTTGAGCCAATATTAATTGCTTAGTATCCGGCTTGCCACGCTATATTTAACATAAGATAGATTATGCGTATTATTATCAATGTAGCCGCAAAGCTAAAATGTCACCCATGAGCAATTCAGGAATGTCACTCTCCCTTCCGAGACTGAGGGAGATTGGGCATGGGATGGGTGGTTATGAGCGAGCGCGAGTTGAAGCGCGTGGAGGTTTTGGCGCAGGTCGATGATGGACGGCTGAGCGTCGACAATGCTGCGAACATGCTGGCACTGACGCGTCGGCAGATTTTCCGGCTGCTGAAGCTTTATCGTCAGGATGGCGCGTCGGCGATCCGGCACAAGGCGCGCGGCAAGCCCCCGAACAATCGCATCCACAAAGCCAAACGGGATTACGCGCTGTCGCTGATCAAAGACAACTATCCCGACTTTGGGCCGACCCTGGCGGCGGAGATGCTGGCCGAGCATCATGGGTTCAAGGTGTCGCGCGAGACGGTTCGCAAGTGGATGCAGGAAGACGGTCTTTGGCTCTCGCGCAAACAGCGTCGGACATTTCATCAGCCCAGATTGCGCAGAGAATGCTTTGGCGAGCTCATACAGATTGACGGCTCGGAGCACCGCTGGTTCGAGGATCGGGGCGATCCCTGCACCCTGCTCGTCTTCATCGACGATGCCACCAGCACGCTCATGGAACTGCGCTTCGTCAAGTCAGAGAGCACCTTCAGCTATTTCGAAGCATTGGAGCGCTATCTGACGACGCACGGCCGCCCAGTTGCTTTCTACAGCGACAAGCACACGGTCTTTCGCGTGCCAAAACCCAGCGAGCACATGACCGGCATGACCCAGTTCGGACGCGCTCTGGCAGAGCTGCAGATCGAGATATTGTGCGCCAATACCAGCCAGGCCAAGGGCCGCGTGGAACGTGCGAACCGGACGTTACAGGACCGCCTGGTCAAAGAGTTGCGCATCGCGGGCATCTCGGACATGAAGGCTGCAAATGCCTTCCTTCCTGGCTTCATGGAACGCTATAACGACAGGCTTGCCAAGCCCGCTGCCCGTCCGGATAATTTGCACCGTGCGTTGAACGCCGCACCGGATCGGCTGGCCGAGATCTTCTGTCTGCGCAACAAACGCTATGTCAGCAAGGATCTGACCCTGAAGTACGACCACAAGCGCATCCGGCTGGAGGTCAACGATCTGACGCGCGGTTTGGTCGGTAAATACGCCGACACCTACGAGTTCCCTGACGGGCGCATCCAGGTTCGGCACAATGGCGTTGCCCTGCCCTGCACCATCTTCGATCCGCATCAGCAGCGCGTCACGCACGCGGCGATCACCGACAACAAACACCTCAGCGCAGTGCTGGCCCATATCAAGGCCGAACAGGACAAGGTCGCCGCCAGCGCCGAGGTGCGCCCGGAAAGTGCCAGAAACGGATACCAGAAGAACGGACGCCGCAACAACGGCTGGAACACCCTCGCAGACCGCAAGCGAAACGCGGCCAGCAAAGCCAGCCAGGGCTGCGATAATTGAGGTCTCCGCCCTGTCAGGCTTTGCTCCCCTCAGCGCATTTGGTGACACTTCTGCTTTGCAGACCGGGTGACATTTCTACTTGGTTGCAACATTATCAATAATATATTTAACGTTGTAATAATATACTAACGGAGTTATGCTGCTTATACCCTACTCGATAGGATGCTTCACATGCTTCGCTCATTTCGAAAATACTCAATTGTCGTCGTACTTGCACTTGTTGGTTCGTCCGTAGGTCTTGCCAATCGTGTTCAGGCTCAAACTTACCAGATCGACTGCGCAATACTGCTGTGCCTCTCTGGCGGTTGGCCAGCATCAGTTCCGTGCGCCCGTGCACGCGCCGAATTCATCCGCCGGATCACGCCTTGGCCTGTTGAACCGCCATTGCAGATTTGGCGGTGCCCGATGGGCGTATCGTATGATCCAGTTGCACCGTCGGATAATCAAGGTCGTTTCTACGATATTTTGTTCACTAGTCAGGATCGCCTGCGACCGCTTTTGGCGCCTACAACCGAACCTCTGCCTTCTGAAAATGCCGTTTTGAATTTTGACGGACCAAAGCCGAACTTGCTTCCGGAAGGACTTGCGCTCCAGTTGGTCCAAGACCGCGCTGACATCGACATCAGCGGC
>TARA_R110000737_G_scaffold39296_2_pt1 | contig 12374 bp, 13 predicted proteins | sample TARA_R110000737 | Tara Oceans TARA_R110000737 (sample SAMEA4398027) | marine metagenome | biome: Polar Biome; feature: [SRF] surface water layer (ENVO:00010504); material: water (ENVO:00002006), including particulate matter (ENVO:01000060) such as... | depth 5 m
TCCGTAAAATTCTGGACGAACAATCTTCTTAGCATAACGAGTTAAGAGACCTTTACGTGGTGTAAATGTATCTGGGTCGTATACTAGAGGAGTCATAATTAATGGAATGTAAGGACTAAATACAGCACCACTTTCAAGAAATTGTCCACCTCTATATCCTAGTAGGCAAACGTTTTCAGTCATGTAAGGGTTTTTGTATACTTTAATCTTACCACCACCTAGAGCACCAACTTTTTGTACTCCAAATGCATAATCCTTTTTAGCTACATCACCATCGGCATCAGCAGCAAATCCAGGAATAGACTCAAGAATAGTACCTACTTTTGGAGAAATTACCATAAAGTTAGCACCACCTCTTAGAGTTCTTTGGTGGATAATGTTACTTAGCTTATTGATTTTTGTACCAAGTGTTTGGAACCACTGTCCTTGTGAGTTATAAAACCCAAGATCAGTAGTAGTACCATCACCTGTTACAGTTGAAAAAGATTGGTTGTTAACAGCAGACCATACTTCAGTACCAGCAGAAGCATTTTCAATTAACATGTCAAGAATTTCTAGATCAATTTCTAGAGATATATATTCACTCAACATCGCAGTTAATTCAGCTTCAGCGTCAATACTGTGATATGCGTTAAGATCCTGTGCAAATTCCGGCGTCCATACAGCTTTCAACTTACGTGTTTTAGCTACGATGGCACTTGATTTCATTGCCACATTAATTTCGGGAATTGAAATAGGGTTGTTACTGGCATTTAATCCAACATTACCTTCTTCAAAGTCACCTCTGTTATTGTCTTGAGTTGCTTGAGAATATTCTGTAGTAACATTTTCATCACCAGCAATTAAAGAAGCTGAAACAACAAAAACTGTACTATTATCAGTAGCATTTCTACGTGTAAATGCATTTTCAGATATTGCTACACCAACAGAATCCTTTAAACGGAATGCTCTTACAGCTTCAGTATCAGGAGAGACAAGAGTAGTATCTGCAACTGTTACAGTTCTCCACTCATCATTAACAGCAGATGCTGAATAATCAGAATCAAAGTTAAGGTCAGACCATGTAGCTGATCCAGAAATTGTTGCTGAATCAACAGCAGCAGATGAAGTTGAATTAATAGAGTAACCGAAACGGCCAGCTCCATAAAGACCACCTGAAGTGTTGTTAGAGGCGAATCCAGAAACATCACCATATAGTGAGTTACCTTGTGTAAATCCATCCTTAGTGTTTCCATATTGGAAATCTAAGAAAAATACTAGCCCAGAAGGCAAGTTCATTGGTTGTACAGAAACAAATTCCTGAGCGGCGATTTGTCCAAATACTTTTCTTACTAGTGGGAGAGCAACTCCTGCCCATTGTGCACCATCACCTGCTGTGAAAGTAGCACCACCAGAATTTGTAGAAGAAGTTTCAACAACAAGTTGTTTAGCTTGATTTTCAAGGATAACACTCATATTAGTTTTGTGTGATCCGTCAAGTCCTTCTAAAAGTCCAGTTTTTTCCCATTTTTCAGATAAACGTGCAGCGTCAGAAGATACTGACTTTTGGTTATTTGCACTTTCTAAAAGAGATTGTAAACTCATGTTTTTTAAAATTTAAATAGTTTATTAAATAATTCCAGCTAGTTTTTTAAATCTATTAACCATAGCGTCGCTTTCAACGATTGGTTTTTTAGTATTGGGAGCTGTGCCCATTACTTTAGATGCGCTACCTTTTACTTCATTAATTGGGGATTTAGCTTTGCTAATTAACCCTTCATTTAATGTTTCAAAAATAACTTTGGCTTCTTTAACTGTAGATGCTTTGTCAAATGCTTTAAGCACTTTAACTTTTTTGTCTTCAGTTAAGTTTTTTTCTCGGAAGATTTTGTTTGTATAAAGAAGTTTAGCATTTAAAAGATTAACTTCATTAAGTTCTTTCTTAAGTTCTTCAACTTCAGCAAGAGCATTAACTACGTCATCTTCCATTACAGCACCTGATCCTTTTTCAAACCCACCTTTAACACCAGCTGCATATCCAATTTCTTGTTTTAGCTTGGCACATTCGTCACCTGCCCAATCGCTAGACTGGCAAGCTGAGAATTTGTCAATTCCAGTTACTTTATCAAATACCTTAGTTAGGGTATCCATAATACCTTCTTCTACTTCTTCTTTTTCTTCCATCATTGGAATTTCTAGGTCGTCTTCTACTTCGATTTCCTCTCCAGCTTCGCCTTCAAGTTCTTCACCAGCTTCTAATTCTCCAGTTTCAACCATGTCTTTGATTACATCTTCAATAAATCCTTTAAGATCATCAGATGACATATCTTCAAGATCAATTTCTTCATCCTCTACTGCGTCCGCTTCACTATCTTCTTTTTCGTCTTTTTCACCATCTTCAAACCCTTCTTCTTCAGCATCAGTTTTTTCGTCTTCTTTTTGGAGTTTTTTCTTTTCATCTTTTTCTCCATCAAGATAACCTTCTTCTTCAGCGTCAGTTCTTTTGTTTTCAGATACTTCTTCAGACTGTTCTAGTGTTAGATCAGCTTCATCAGTTAATTTTGATTCATTTTTCTTGTCTTCGTCCTCTTCTTTCTTTTCAGATAGATCAAGTTCTGCAAGCATTTCATCTAAATCGAGTTCTTCCTCGATTTCTTCTTTTTTAGCTTCTTCTACTTCTTCAGTTTCATTTACTTTAACTTCAGTTTCGTTTGCTACTTCTTCAGTTTCTTGGATTTCATCTGACTCCTTAACGTCGTCATCATCTTTATCCATTTCTTCTAATTTAGCAGCTAACATTGACTTCAAGTGAGGTGTAAATGACTCTTCTAAAGCAGCTTTAGCATTTGCTATTGCTGTTTCTTTTACAGCTTTAGCGTCAGCAATTGCTTCTTTGAGCAAATCTCTGTTGTTTGACATATCGCAAAATTTTTAATTTGTGAAATACGGTTATTAGGAACCGTAATTGGTAAGTTAATATCGTTTAGTGTTATATAAGAGATAACACATTACGATGATACGTATATGCAGATTTATGGAGGATTAAAAAAGTGAACAAGAACCTTTAGAACATAGTATTTCTCTAACTATATTATTAACGGCACTGTAATCTTTTAAATCGTTTTGTTGTCCTTCTTTTAAAACACCCATATAAGAGCCTGGGTTAGAAGGTGTAGAAACAAAATCCCAGCATAATAATTCAAAGTCATCTTGTACTTCCATTACACTACCATTTTGTTCTAATGATCCCATACCACGTGAAGAAACACCTACAGTTACACCTGCTTTAATTAATGCCTCTAATATTTGTCCTGATGGGGTTGGTAAAATTTCTAATTTACCCATTACCTTATCCCCATCCCACCAAAATTCTCTAACTAAGTGGGATACGTTTTTAAGGTTTATTACTTGGGATTCTGGATGGTCTAACTCTCCAGTTGCTGTTCTTTGATTAATAGCTTCTTGATATTTGGCTAGTTCGCGCTCCCATAATTCACGGGGGTAAAATCTACCATTTCCGTTTTTTACTTCGGCTGTAGCTAAAATACCTTCAACCATAACATTACCATTTTCCTTACCAACATTTTCAGTTAATACGGAAGTAGTATTCCAAAGTTGTGTTTCTATTAATAATTGTGACATATTACTCTTGAGTAGTTGATTGACCAACTTTTTGAGGAACCGCGTCTAATGATGTTCCATTTTGAACATCAAAAGTATAAGCATCAGATTCATCAAGTACAGGTGCGGTATAAGCAGACCCATTAAGTTTTTCGTATAATTTTTTCATTTTATTAGCACGTTTCTCTAACAATTTGATTTCTTTACGCATTTGATTTACTTTACCTTTATCAAGTAATTCAGCCATTTCACTATCTTCATTTACTAAAGATAACCTTTGTTCTTTTGTAGACATGGTTTCTTCAATATGTGCAATTTGTGCTTCTAAAGTAGTAATTTTACCAGCAGATTCTATTTCTGCAAGTTTAGAATCAATAGTTTCTTTTTTTACTTTCTTTTCTTTTTTCTTTTCTATTTTTTCACCGGCTTCAACACCCGCTCCAAACGCATCTCCTTCACCTTTGTCTTTTTTATCTACATCGGCAGCACCTTTATCATCACGTTGGAATTCATCGTATGATTCATTAGTAACTTCTTTTTCTTTAAGCATATCCAATATTACTTGGTTTTGCATAGATGCCATTGAATTAGGGTTACCTGTAGTAACTACCCCACCTAATAGTGATTCTTTAACTAATGTTTTTAATTTATTAGAATACCCACTTTCTTTATGTTTACCAGATACTTCTTCACTTTTCATTTCTTCAAGACCAAGACCTTCAACTCCAAATGCCGCTGTATTTTTATAATGTAATTTATCTTTAGCTAGGTTTTTTGCTACTGTTTCTTTTATTTCTTCTATTGATTTGTCTGGGGATTGTTTAGCTTCAAAATATATACCATTTTGTACTTCAGACCCAATTTGATTATCCAATGATGTTATATCAGTGTAATCATAAGCAGCAGTTTTCATTTCTTCTACTTCTTTAGTAGTTTCTTTTTCTTTTACTTTTGCTTCTTCAGCTAAAAATGCTTTAAATTTAGTTTCGTAAGTTTCCTCAGGTCTAGCTTCAATTTTATTAACTGGTTGTAAGTCTATATACCCTCCAAGTTCTTCTGCTATTACACTCCTATTTTTTAAAATCTTAGTAGTTTCTTCAAATGTAGCAACATTTGTAATCATATTAGGGAATTTGGATTTAGCTTCTTTAAGAAAAATTTGCTTACTTCCTTTTCCTTTTTGGATTCGATTGTACTGTTCTTGTAGGGTTTTCATATTTATTGGTCTTGTGTGAGTAGTTCTTCTATATCGTTAAAATAATCATTTATCATATCTGTTCCATAAACTACAGAATAACTTTTTGGGTTTTCTCTATAGTATTTTTGTGTGGATAATTTACTTTGGCGTAATCTCTTACGTAAAATATCTAATCTTTTTTCTAATTCATCAAAATCACGAATGCGTTGTTGTTGAAAAACTTCAACATCATTTTCAGCTTCGGTTAATTTATACTTATACATATTACCCTTCTCCATTACTTGCTTATAGTCTATAGCTTTAGATTTTCTATTAGGAATTGAGGGTGCTAATTTATACCCAAACTTTTGCATAGTTTGAGTTGCTTTATTAGTTTTTTGACCTTTTTTACTAAAGGCATAGGGGGTAGCGTATTGAGCTCCTGTACCTGGGGTAAATGATGCGCCTCCTGAATTTGTTGAGGACATTTCATTTGTTTGAAATTTTCTATATGCCTCCGGGTAGTTTTTGCGTATGTGGGTTCTATAACGGTTAAATTCTGATTTAATTTTACTAGCAATATCATCTACCACTGTATCATCTGTTTTAATATCTAATTTAGATATGGCTTTTTTTAAATCATTAAATTCTTTATATACCGAATCGAAAGCAGGAACATATTCTATATCCCAAGAAATGGCTCCAGTTTCAGGATCAATATCTGACACCGTAGATTTTACTCCAAGTGAAATATCGGTATCCCCTACCTTTCTTTCAGATAATTTGTATTTAAAGTTTGACATTTGCTAATTTAATCTCTTTAACTAATTCATAATATTGTAATAAATCAACTAAATTATTATTTGAAACTTTATCATTTTTATCTAATTCAGTAAGAAGTTTAGAAATTTCTTGTACTTTTACTTGAGTAGCTTTATCAGTAATATCTTTAGCTTCAGTATTTAGAGATGATTTTAATTCATTTATTTTTTTATTATAAAACTCCCGTAAGCTAGGAGTTGAATCTACAGCATTAATAAATTCTTTTAATACTTGTTTTTGATCATTAGATAAATCTTGATATTTTGAATTAAATTTTTCTAAAAGTACCTGGTATGTAAGGATTCTTAGACCCTTATCGTAAGTTTGGAATTCTTTAAGTATATCTTCCTTAACGTCTTCACTTGGTATAAGTTGTTTAGTTAGATATTCTAATATTGTTACTTTATTATCTACTAATTGATTAGTATCTGTTACTTCTTTACTATTATACCCTTCAATTAGGGTATATAAAGCAGCTAATTCTTTATAGTTTTTAATTTTAGCCCCAAAGAAATTATCTATATTATATTTTTCTTTAATTTCAGCAATTAAATTATATTTTTCTTTTCTTAAAGAAGTACGATTTAATTTTTGGGATGTTTCTAAAATAGTACTAACGGTAGCATTAGCTCTATTTTCTCCTATAACTTTGGATTTTACAACAGATTCGTATAATTTATACTCACGGCCTAATTCGCTTTTTACAAAATACTTCTTAATTAGACTAATAGCTGGTGAGTCAGTACCCTTTAAGGTATCGGCGGTAGCTTGTCGTACTAATAATTCAAAAAGAATACCCGTATTTTTATACTTTGAGTGTTTAATTTTCATCAAAAATATATTTATTTATAAATATGTGTAGGATATTACTCCTTTAATTGTTTTTCATCTAATAGACTTTCACCCTCTTTATCACTTTCAAAAACCAAACGTTTTTTCGGGATTTTCTTAAACATATCTTTATTCTGTAGATAAACATTGTGTGCTGTTTCTAAGGTTAAAGAATTTTTATTAGAAATTGTTTTGCTATTTGAAGAATCATTTTTGTCAGTATCTTTCATACGTTTAACACCTAAACGATCTTTCCCAAAGTTACTATCTTGTTTATCCCTTTTAGTAATTGAATCTTGTGGGCGGCCTAATTCAGCATCCTCTTTATAACCATCAGGTACATTACCGGGGTCTGATTGTGTTCTTCCTTTACCATATAAAGAAGCTAAATCATGTGGTGTGCCATATGATTTACCGGTTTCAATAGGATCATTTCCTTCTTCTTCAATTTGGTTTATTCTAAAGTTACGTTTAGCATCTTCTCTAGTTAAGTCTCTATACTCATCAAATTGGTCTTCACTTAAATTATAAATGTTATCATATATCCAATCAGTAGGTACTAATTTTTGATCAAGTAATGCTTGTGATAATTCTGCTTTAGATTTTAACAATTCTACCTTTTCTTGTTCAAATATAATTGATGGTGTCGTTAAATCTAATGTGAAGTTAGTTAAACTTTCATTTGTGTATCCTTGGGTATATAAATGTACTAATGCAATTTTATTTAATTCTGATAGCATAATACGTTGGATACGCTCAACAGTACGTGCAAATCTAATATCCTCAGCGGCTAATGTAGCTTTACCTTCAATATCTTTTTCATACCCCATAAATGCTTTTGGAACTTTAAGTGCTGCGAATAATTTTTCTCTTAAATATTCTACATCTCTAATACCATCATAATCCAAACCTTTTGTAGTATCAATTCTGGTTGTAGTATCATTGCCACGGACTGGAATGTAAAAATCTTCCATCATGTTTTGCATGTTATACTTTAAATTATACTCTCCGGTTTTTTCATCCATATGGGGAGTACGTTTCATATTAGAAATAGTTTTTTGCATAAATGCATCTATTTCATTAGGAGGAATAGCACCAACATTGATATAGTGTATACGTTTTTCTGGGGCACGAGCAATTCTATGAATTAACATCGCATCTTCCATTAAGGTGTATTGCTTAAATAATTTACGAGCGGGTTCTAAATATGACCTACCATAAGGTAAATAATTTGTATCGGCTATTAATCTAAAATGAGCCATTTCATAATTATCAAATTGAATTTGATTTACATTCGTAGAGGATTGATTAGGCACATTATACATACCCGAGCTTGGATTTGCTAAACCATCTGGAGAATATGTAAATTTTACATCAGATGGGTTTTCTGGGTTAAATCCTTCTTCTCTTTGAATGTGATATGCGTTGTAGGGAATAATATTGTAAACACCGTATTTTTCAGCAATTTCTAATTTTAGGAAAAAATCACCATACTTACACATTTGTCTTACCCAAGCCCATAAATTAAACTCGATATTTAATACATCATAGAATAAATTATAGAGGATTTTCTGGATATCCTCATTAGATGAACGGATTTGTAATACTTCACCCATATCGTTTTTAAGTGTAGATTCATCAGCAATAATATCCAATGCCGATGCAATAATAGCATCTTGATCCATTGTATCATACTCTGAGTATAATTGTGGTCTTAAGTATTGGAAGTTTATATTGAACTGTTGACCATACAATGAAGTAGGGTTAGTAGAATAAATCCTATTGTATCTATCTACTAGTGAATTAGTTTCTAATGCACCGTTAGATTGAATTTTACTACTATCAATTACATCTAATTGATTTCCTCCTACATTACGGATAATTACATCAGTAGAAAATAATCTTTGTAGTCTTGAAAATATGCCTTTATCAGCCATTGTGTTTAATTATTATTATAAATATTTACTTTACTAGCCAGCTAATATCTTCTCCGCCATGAGGTGTATCTAAATGGTAAGGATTATCAGATCCCTTGGAAAAATATGTTCCTTGGTAAGCTGTTCTATTAACTGTCATATTACTTAATGTTTGTTTTGTTAAATCTATGCCCCTTTGCCTGGATTTCAAAGCTGTATCTCGAATATACATAGATATTCCAAAAGACATTACTAAATCATCATTGTAACCCGTTTGAGCCTCTGCTCTTCCGTTACGCCATATAAAAGTTTTCATTTCTTCTATTAAACGTTTTGATTGGATTGTAACCCCTTTATCTCCAATATATTCTTGAAATTTTCCTACTACCATAGGTCTAGTTCTAGAGGACATTGTAAAACCTGCTACCATTTTTGAATGGTCTTGATACTTGTCAAAATATGATTCGGCATTACCCTCTGATTTTTGTGAGTAATACAAATTTATATAATTTCTATCGATAGCAACCTGTATAGTTGCCCAACCGATATTAGCATTTTCTATTACTAACATCGCTTCATTATATTCAGTAGCTAAACCAACTAATAAATGCCCATATTCTTTAGTTCCAATTTGGCCTTTATATTCCGCTACTTGAACATTATTTTCTACATCAATAACGTGACATGCCGAGTAATCTTTACCATCACCCCTTGCAACATCCGCTACCACAATATAATCTCTTGAATAGTCTGGTGATTCCCAAACCCATAGGTTTCTATCAGCACCACGTTTTTCTATAGGATCTTTTGCAAATGTTTTTTCATAATATTCTATATATTCAGAGTAAAAAACAATATCACCAGAAGTACTAAAATCACAATCACATTCTTGAGCCGCCATTCTTGGGTCACCTAACAGTTCATCTTGTTTATCCCTCCAAACTTGATCTCTTTCGGGATGTACAGACCAAGGTAATCGAATGGGTAAAAAATCATTTTCACTATTTTCTGCTCTTATCCATGTTTGATGAAACCAATTACCAGTACCATAAGGTGTAGATAAAGCAATACACCCACCTCCAGTTGCTAAGGTTTGTTGTGCCGAAGCCCATATTTCACCAATATTATCAATAAAGGCAGCTTCATCAATTAATAACAAAGATACTGCTTCGGATCTACCGGCATCTGAACTCGCAGATGTTGCTTTTATCTGTGAACCATTTTGTAATCGTAGATTAAGTTTATTATTTTCTGATGCTGTTATTTTAAGCCAAGATGGTAAATTTTCATACATGAACTTTACCTTAGTAACCATGTTTTTAGCAGTTTCCTGCTTAGTGGCTATACAGAGTATGTTTTTATCTTTATGGAAAGTCATTAACCATAGTGAATAACCCGCGGATAATGTTGATATACCTAATTGCCTAGACTTTAAGATAATCGAATATGGATTATCGCGCATTAGCTTGAGTACTTTCTCTTGAAATGGGAACAGGTTGAACTGTATGCGGCCACGTTGTGGATGCTGTATATAGCAGTACTTACGCATAAAATGTACCGGGTCCTGGGCACATTTGATATATTCTTGACGTATTACTTTTTTTAATTCAGACATTTATTTTAATAATACAATTACACCAGCAGCTATTAGAAATGTACTTCCACCTATTAATTTAGTTTTGAATTTTTGTTTTTTAAGGTCAACTTGTAATCTTTTATTTAATTCATTTTGGGTTGTAAATTGTTGACTTTTCTTTTCAATAATAGATTGATAATTTAAAACCTGTGTTTTTAAATTTGTAACTAACTCACCTTGTGTGTATAGTTTACTATTAGTTTCAGTTAAGATACCTTTTATGGTTAACATTTCTTGAGATAAACCATCAAATTGTATTAAGTCTTTTACTATTAATTTAGCTACGGGATTAGTTAATTGAATCGTTGGGCTGTTTGTAACGCTTTGTGAAAAACTGTTCCAACTCATCATTACCGAAAGAATTAACAGCATTAAGCTGCTTCTGTGTTTCTTTTTTGATAACATATATTTTGGTGTTTAATTGTTTAATTTTTTTATCTGATGATTCTAATCTTAATCCTAAAGAATCAGCTTCAAATTTTAAAGATGCATTTGTTTGGTGAAGTGAGTCAACTTTTTGTTCTAATGCTTCTATTTTTACATTATAGTCTTGAGTATAATCCTCATCTTCCCCAAAAAATACTATATATAGCAATGAAATAATTGCTACTATTAAAATAATATTTAACGTATTAAATTTTACCACCTTTTAATTTTTCGTATTCTTTTTTAGCTGCCTGAAATTCTGGGGTTAACTTTTTTAATCTTTGTTTAGCTAAATCTTTATTTTCAGGGCTTTCAAAGCTCTTATACATATCAAGCTCGGTTTGCATTAAATCTTTAAGGCGTTGATAGTCTTTTATAATTTTATCTTGTTTAGAAGCCTTTTTTTCTATTGATTTATCACCAGCGGGAGCATCTTCTTCTTCTTCCTCTTTCATATCCATTTTAGACATTAAATCAGCAGTTTTTTCTAATTCTTTATTTAAATCAGCTTGGTTTGCTACATCTTCAGGAGATGCTTCTGATAGTTTAGATTTAATTTGTTCTTTGATATAATCTTTTAATTCAGATTTTTTCATTATAGTAGAGTTTTATTATAAATATGACTAATTTCCTATAAACTTTAATATTTGTTCTATACGTTTTTCTGTACTGCCTTTAATGACTTCAATATTATTAATCCTATGCCCATATGTTTTAATTAAATGTGTAATAGAAAAATCAATTACATCCCTATAATATTCATCTGTTTCACGAACACCATTATCTTCAATAGGAATACCTTCAGGAGAAATATAAAATATATAATCATATTCTCTTAAAAATTCTATAGCATACTGCTCAAATACTTCTTTATCTTTATAATCAATTGATTTAGAAGAATTAGTAAATGCTATAACATCTAATATAGTTCTATCAGTAATTATATTTTCCTTCATTAATTCAGCACATCTTTCAGCTAAAAACACTGTTTGACCTTTTAATGTAGAATCAGTATTTAATGGAATACCTAAACCCATTAAATATTTGCTACGTTCAGTAGCAAACTCATAACCCTTAAATTGTTTTAATTCCTTTAATGTATTTACTAATGTAGTTTTACCTACACTCATTGTACCACATAAACCTATTTTCATAACTTATTTATTTTAATAACCAACTACTAGATTGAATCTTATTTCCTAAACCATCCATTAAATATATGCCAAGTTCTTGACATATCCTAGCTTCTGGTATAGAATCGTTATTTTGGTCTCCACCATTTGCAAATGCTATTTCCCATTTTGGGTCTTTGGCTATTGCTTTAACGTGAAGTGCTCTTAATGTTTCACTTACTGTATTATCTTCATCTATAGAAACCATTGTTAAGTTTACCATTTTTAAACTACTAACTATTTGCATCCGTTCGTCTTCGTTCATGAATTCTTTACTTCCCTTTAATTCACGTTGCAAATCACTATTTACAATAACCCATAACTCATCACCTTGTTCTTTAGCTTTATTAAATAATTCTAAATGACCTTTGTGTACTGGGTTGAAGTAACCGCTTACTATAACTGCTTTTTTCATTATATTAATTTCTATAATCTGATAGCTGTGCCTTCATAGATTGATTTTTATAAAATGGTACTCCTTCTCTTTGTCTTCGAGTTTCACCCCATTCATCTTTACTCATCTTAAAACCATAAAGGTAATATTCTGCTTTTCGAGTATTCCCTTCAGGGATTAGTGCTGGTCCTTCCCAGTTATGCATTTTACCATCCCAAGTATAGGCAATAGTACCATCGGGTTTAGTTAATTTACGACTTTGTGGGAAAGGTGTTTTTGTTTGTTTTGACATGTATCTCTATTTTATTGGTAAATATACGAATAATAATTTAATATACCAAATTTATTGAATGTTTTATTTAATCTCCGGGACACGTTCCCCATATTGGTTTGTTAGCGT
>TARA_R110000737_G_scaffold18414_1_pt1 | contig 12368 bp, 19 predicted proteins | sample TARA_R110000737 | Tara Oceans TARA_R110000737 (sample SAMEA4398027) | marine metagenome | biome: Polar Biome; feature: [SRF] surface water layer (ENVO:00010504); material: water (ENVO:00002006), including particulate matter (ENVO:01000060) such as... | depth 5 m
TTATGACAACATTTAACACAATAAACAACCCACACGAAGGAGTCTATTTTAATGGGTTCCCCCTTGACGAGCTACAATTTTCTCTTTTGAATTGTGGTGTAAGTGTAAGTTTTAGGACAAAACTAGGCTGGACGCTTTTAATAACTTCGGATTTAAAACGAGGTGTAGACTCGGACAAAGAGATACAAGTGGATGACATTCGTTGTTTCTCTCTTAGGCTTGACACAAATAAGATTGACTCTTACGGAGTTAATGTGCCTAGTTGTTTTCTTGGCGATTGGTTAACTGAAGATTGTTTGGAATTGATTAACTTGGTTTATTCGTTAGATTTAGATTGTTTACCTAATAAAAATTATTCCAATGTCTAAAAACATACGCCTATCATACGACGATATGATGAAGTACGAAATTGTTGCTTTTATGGGGCAAACTCCTTTGGAGGTGGCTCAAAGTTTAATGAAAAACAAACAAGTTGTCTTTAATTGCGAACTCTTAAAGGAGTGGCTTGTTGTTTGCCCTATGCCTAATAGTTCTAATTTTTTAGTTAGATACCAAAGTAATGGTCAAATTTTTAAAAACCCAGCAGAGGCTTCTTTGTGTTTTGTCTCTATACTGGAAGACTACATAGTTAACGAAACATTTGGGACTGACTACCAAGATAATTAACCCCCGTTTTATTTGTATACTCAATATATAGTTTGTATATTGCACTATTATTAACCACCAAAATTTAATTGTTATGAATTTACTATCTTTTATGCAGAGTCTTATTGATTCTCCAACCATCACAAATTTTGACGAAGTAGTTAAAGCTATTTTAAAGTCTAAGTATTCTAACTCGGACAAACTTGAGATGATTTCAGAAATATCTCTTGGTAAAAACGAATCCTACGGATTGTGTAAAGCTGAGACGTTTATGGAAGCATTTAATTCACGTTATTAAATTTTAAAAAAATATACTATTATGGAACACAAATATTTAGTTTTTGTTTACGGAACACTAATGTCAAACTATTGGAACAACCGACTTTTAAAGCAAAATGGGTCAACTTTAGTCGCTAGAGGTCAGACTACAAACTCTTTTGTAATGTTGGCTAGTGGCAACAACGGAATACCTTTTGTTGTAGACACACAACCCAACGCGAGTCGTTTTTGGCTAGAAAATTGCACACCAATTAAAGGAGAGGTCTGGGAAGTTAACGCTGACGCTTTGGCTGACTTAGATAGGCTTGAAGGTCACCCTAGGTGGTACAAAAGAGAGGAGATAGGTATAAAGATGAATGGAAGGCTATCCCTAGACTCCGACGTATGCACTGCTTGGTGTTATTTAATGCCCGTAAACGACAAGGAAATGCAAGATAGAAAAAACTTTCCTATTGTTATTGCGTCTGGAGACTATACGGATTTTGTTTAATTTTTTAAAAAAAAACAATATAATGAAAATGGAATATTTTACAATAGGCAACCACATTTACCTACGGACAACAAGCGAAGGTTTATATACTGACGAGTTGATAGGGATATGGGAGGAGTTTTCAAAATTTGAGTTAAGTTCATTTGGATTAATTGACCAAAAAGGAGAGTTTGTTTTTTAAAAAAAAACACCTACCTTTAAGTATCACGCAATTTGTAGTTAGAGTTTTAATATTTTCATCTATTTGATACGTTCCACCACTTTTTCTTAACGCGAAGATGAAATATGTCAGCGAAAAAGAGGGGGAGCTAAACGCAAAATTGCTGGTGATAGCATAAATTTTGGTTAATGATAAGCTATATGAAAGGGGATGCTCAACGGAGCGTTCCCTTTTTTTATTGTATATTACAACAACAAAAAGAATTAAATTTCTTTCTTTCCCCTTGTATAATTGACTTTATGCGAGGGTTTTTTTATACAAAATATTTGGTGTTTGGATATATAGTCCGTATATTGCACTATTATTAACCACCAAAATTTAATTGTTATGAAACAAGAGCCTATTATTTTATTTACCTATGGAACTATGCGTTACGGAGTGTATAACCACGCACGTATAACCGATTTAAAAGCCACCTATGTAGGTCACGGAACCACAACCGAACCTTTTGTTATGGTCGGCAGAAACGAGCCTAGACAGATACCCTATGTCGGTAGGGTTGACTCTGACGATAAAAGACACGGAAACGAAACGCCAATAAGAGGAGAGTGTTATTTAATTGATAAAAAAACACTTGACAGAGTTGACAGAGCCGAGGGTCATCCACATTTTTATTATAGAGAAGTGGCTCACGTTAGGTTAGACAACGGAAAGATAGTTAAGTGTGTTATTTATTTATTTGACTCAGACGAAAATTGGGGCGAATTAATACCATCGGGCGACTTCATTGAATACTATGACGAAAAGCTACACGAAAAGCAAGGTCATTTAAAGAACACGTTTTTAGACCCAACATCAAAAACGCCCAAAACATATAGACAACCAACACTTTGGGAAACTAAAATATCAAAGATTGACAAAAGTTTAAATTCTTATATTCCAGCAAAATACAGAACTAAATTTTAAAAAAACATTGAGCCTTTTGAGTAACGTTTGGATGTAACCTTTTGAGTAACGTTTGGATGTAACCTTTTGAGTAACGTTTGGATGTAATTTTACAACCTACAAAGTGAAACCCTTGATTCGTTTATCGTTTCAAGGGTTTTGTGTTTTCCACATTCAAAGGATATTTTAAAAAACTCTTCGTTATGTCTAGAAAATTTCTGTGTTTTAATGTTGTAATTTAAATCTATCGCAGACTTCCATCTGTCGTATTGGTGGACTAGGCAGTATTCTTGTCCTTGCATATTGCAAATTTTACCCCCAATAACCTTAACTTCTTTTGTAGAGTATTCAACGGAGGCGCACGTTAAACACCACGAGTCTTTGTTGGATAAATGTTGGTTTTGTCCGTTTGGACTTTCAAAGTTCACCAAAATACTAAACGCCACTTGGTCTGGGACAACCTCTAATTTAACCCCATTGTATCTGTGGAAGGCTGGGGCGGTTAGACACCTTTCAAACACCCTTTTACACATTGATTTGACATAGTAAGCATCTCCACCTAAAACACCTACGTTAAAGACGTTAAAGTTCATCATTTCGTCTTTTACGTTTGGAAACGCGCCTTGCATAGTCATCTGGTTCCAAGGCTCGTCTTTGTGCTTCATTCCTTCGTCACATACGAGTAAAGGTCTTTTTTTAAAATCAAACATCCACGTAAAGGGGTTGTATTGAAACACAACGTCTCTAATGTCAGCACACAACACCTTATCGTAGACCTCTGTATCTATAACGTCAGAAAACCACTTAAAACGACTAACGTATTTTGACCCCGAAACATCTTCAAGTTTAACTTGTTTAATTAAGTGTTTGTCTAAGTATTTGTTTATTTCTGTCTCGTCTCCAGAGAAGCAGATTATTATTTCGTCGTGTGGAAGTTTAACTTTTAAAAAACTTTCAATAAAATTCTCAACTTTCTCTAAGGAATTGTACCCTGAGTAACCAGCAATAACTAAATTTTTCATCATAGTCAAATATACGTGATTATTATTTTTTTTGTATATTTAAGGCTTAAAACTTTTTAAAAATGATAGCTCCATCTCGTTCTGAAACACCCATACTTTGTTTGACTTTAGTTAAAAACTGGCTAAAAGCAGTTTGCAGTCACAACGTAAATGACATTTTATCTTTCTATTCAATAGATGCCGTTCTTTTGGGGACAATAGCTGAAAACATAGAGATGGGGGTTGGTATAGAAGATTATTTTAAAAAGTTTGTAAAAAAAGAACCTTGCGGAGAAGTAACCAGTTGTTTTCACCAGCAACTATCAAAAAACATTCTTGTTGCAAATGGAACATACGTTTTTACTTTAAAAAATGAAAAAGGGGGGATAGACGAGGTAAACGCTAGGTTTACTTTTATTTTTAAAGAAAGTGGTGGGGTTTGGAGAATAAAAACACATCACTCATCTGAACAACCCGTGTAATGGCTAGGTTTATTGACGCACACGCTTATATTGCCGAATCCGAGGGTGGGTTCCAGCAAATGACAAATGACACGGGGAACTATGTAGATGGTGTTTTAATAGGTACAAACTACGGAATTAGCGCACCGACATTAAAGGCTTTTTTAGGTAGGACTCCAACAATGGAAGATATGAAAAACCTAACCTACCAAGAGGCGGTTTCTATTTATATTGATAGATACTGGAATCGCATAATCGGTAACGAAATAAAAAACCAAAGTGTTGCCCTACTTATTTATGATGGTGCAGTAAATCAAGGGAGAGGGGCAATGCGAAGCATAGTAGGTGAGTCTATGCGTGGACTAGGTTCCTACATAGACAACTCTGAGGTCTTTACTAACGAAGGGACAAGTCAGCTTAACTCTCTAAATCAAGAGAAGTTATTTTTAAAAATATATAACGGCAGAAAATTAAGATATGAAGGAGGTCAGGAGGCGTTTGTTCAAGGGCATTTAAACCGACTAAGCGGTATAAAGTTTTTTAAAAATAAACCCAGCTTCAATCTTGCTATTGTTTTTATTGTTCTAATCGTTGTTTTGTCTATTTTAATTTACAGACTATAAGTATGAAAAACCCAAAAGTACGCTATGTAAATTGGTTGCCGTTTAACTATAACGGGGTGTCTACGCCTTTTGGAATATTTATTACGAAAAGAAACAAAGGCTCTAAGGCTCTGTTAAACCACGAAATAGTACACTTTCGTCAACAACAAAAAGGGGGCGTATTTTTTTACCTTGATTATTTTAAAGAAACACTAAAAAATGGTTATGATAAAAATAAATACGAAATAGAGGCAAGGTATGAGGAGAGTAATTTTTGCAAAACAAATTATACGCATTGCGTAAGAAGTGGATTGGCTAAATCATCTCACAATAAAAACTTTAGGCGATAACCTTTGGCAACCCGTTGTTTTTACGCAATAAAAGAAATACAAAAATACCTATTGCTAGAGGCACGATAAATTTAGTAGAAGTAACTAGCGTACCCACCCTATACTTTGCGCTTACAGAGCTTTTATCAATAGTCCATACATAACCGCCCTCGTCGCTAGATTCTAAATTCATTCTCATAGCGTCATAACCTTCACTTTTTAAAACAATTTCTCGTTCTTTAGCTTGGGTGTCTGTATCAAAAAATTCGGAATACAACCTATATGGGTTGTCCGAGTCCATATACGCGAGTTTATGAGAGGTTACTTTCATTGTTTCTGTGTCCCTCTAAATCTGTCTCTGTCTTGCAATGTGGCAAGGGTTTGGTCTGGGTCAGGTTGTGGCGTATTAGTCGGAGGACAAACTATTTTGCTAATTTCTTGTCTTGAGAGTTGAGTTATACTCAAGACTTGAGAAACGGGTTTTGCTATCTCTTGAGGTAGCATTTTAACTTTAGCCAAAGCAAAAATAGTTAATAACCCACCCAATAGATACGTGGCTATTTTTTTATCATACTTGTACAGAGCATAACCTCCAGCTACATATAAGGCTAAATTTAATCTGTTGGCTTTTAGATAGCACGGATTAAACTGAGCCGTGCGATTGGGTGCGATAGTAGGCATTATACTGCTTTTTTAATAGCCTTAGCCGTTCCAGATACAACCTTGCCTTGCGTTACTACTAAAAGGACTGCTAAACCCAGAAAAATCATTATAGCTTGACGCATATTTGCACCGCCTAAAAAATTAGGACTTTTTATTTTAAAAAATTCGTTATTCATATTGTTTGTATTTGGGATTTCTGTTTCTGGAGATGGGTCGTTAATGTACGAAATACAATCGGGATAGCTCTCTATAAACTCAGTAATACCCGAAGAGTCAGGTATAACCCTATTACGGCTATCCGTAATGCAGTTTGAGCGTTCAAATAAGCAATACTGAGCCATTATGTCAGCACAATTAAGACCTACGGGAGCCGAGTCCATATCGGAGCCGTTAGCAATGTCTGTTGGCATACCACCAGAGATTTCTGGTTCAATGTCAAAGTAGTCTGTAAAAGTTTGTCCGTTGGGCATTTTTAAAAAGTTTGATTATTTTTAATTATAGCAAACCACCTATCAGACTGGTCTAATATTTTACCATTTGTAGTGCTTACTATTTTTTTTGTTACTCCGTTAGATACGTTGCCTCCAATAACTTCTATGTTGTTTGAGTTTTTTTGAACAACAATATCACAATGCGACTTGTAAGAGCTTGTTTCGTCATATAGGTCGGTTTTAGACATCCTACTATAACAGACTAAATCCCCAACCTCTGCCACTTTTTCGTGGTGTCGATAGGCAACGTAATTAGCTTCTAACATATTTTTTTTTCTGTTCTGCACCGCGCGTCTAATATACGAAGAGTGCGATGCACTACCTTCAAAATCCTCTGCCCCAGCATTTTTTAAAAAATAAGATATAAATACCGCGCTCCAAGGCTCGTCTGTGTCATAACCATCGTAGTTATAACCTTCCGATTTCCAAAAATCTCCTACTCTTTTTGCAAAAGGCTCTTCGGTTTCTCTTGCTCCCGAAATAACAAGGTGTCCATCTTCTGAAAGTTGCCTCCCCCACGTATTCCACTCTGAGTCAACCAAGCCAATAAGTTTGCGTTTGTATCTACCCCTCGCTCGTATCATAGCTACTATGATGACAAGCAAAAGTAAAATAGCAGACAATATTATTGTGTTCATTTTCACTATTTAATTATTTAAAAGCTTTGTAAGCAAAGTAAAAAAGAACGGCTACATAAACTACCACCATTATATCTTTTCCTTTTTTTTCTTCCGTAGTCATTGAATTAGTTATTTATTTTTTAAAAATTAATAGTCACCTTGGTTTCCTTGTTGGCGTTTTCTAGGCTTGTTTTTTGCCTTTCCACGCCTATCAGCTTTTAAAGAACTACCGACTTTAACCCATTTTTTTATACGACCTTTAGCGTCACGACTGACGTAAAAAGAGGTTGTTGCGGTTCCCGTTCCAAGTTTAGAACCTTTCTTTTTTAAAAATCTTTTCATAATTATCTGTCTTCTCTTACAATAAAGTCCCTAGAAAAACTTTTCTCTACATTTCTTCCATCTATCATATATGTAGCGTTAGCAATGTAGGAGGCAACTTCATCGGGCAACATCCATTCGCAATAAGACCATAATTCTGCCTCGTCAGTTGTGTTTTTTAAATAGCCTTTTTTTGAAGCCATAATTAAATAATAACAAAATTTAATCCAATTGTTTATATACAAAGGGTCGGTTGAAGGGGAGCCTTGTCGAAATTCAATCGTACCAGAGTCATATACTGCTGAATGTATGTTCACCGTTCTATAACGACTTCCGTGGTAATGTTCGCGTGACGCACCAACTTTCCAAGTCCGAACACTGCGGTCACCTTTATATATGTCTTTATATAGCTCCATATAGTCTTCGTTTTTAGCGTCAGAAAACGCTTGTAATTTGACTATCTCGTCATCTGTAAAAGACTTCGCCCAACCAACTCCTTGATTCCAGTTTCCACCTACCTTTTTCCTTGTTCTAGGGGTACTTTGGTACTTATCAATTATAGGCTGAAGAATCGTGTAATTAATAAACATATTGGCTATTTGCCACGCCTTTGGCTTAAACTTAGATGGATTCCTTCCGTGAGCGTCAAAGTGTACGTGTAACCCATCACTTCCGTTTATTCTAACCGAGGACTTCATTAAAGCGGTGCAACACTTTGTAACTAAATCAATCCCCTTGCTTCCATACAATACTGGACTAACAAGCTCTTTAGCGTCATAACCTTGGAAATTCTCATCACTTCTATTCCTTTGCCCTATACTATCACTTGGTTTACTTATGCTACCATCATACACCATCCCGTACTGACCTCCATTTACGGGCATACTATTTGTACCAGTCGCAAACTTCAACGCTCCAGCTTCGTTGTTTGCGTTTAGCTCCGAGACTAACGTCCTTATGTTTCCTTGTTTTAAATATAACTCTAGCTCCCAACCAAAGGTTAACTCGTCAAGCGAACTCTTAGAAGTAGAGATTAAATCATCTTTGGTAAGGGGTCTTAATCTTACTTGTCGCTCCTCTTCAGCAACCCTTTCTGCTTCTATCGCACCATCCGCTTCCATTTGCAATCTAAGAGCATTTTGAAAAAACGGAGTGGTGTCTTCCTCTAATTTATCTATTCCGAGTACGAAGTTTTTTGCTCCATCACCCATTTTATATATTGGTCTTACATACGTTATAGCTGGGGAACTAACTCTACTGAGGCTTTTTGAAAATAATATTTTTTGCAAATCATTTTCTACGCTATGTAATTTAAGAACCCCCTCCGAAGATAGCCTTTCACGATTATTTTTAAAATATTCTTCTAGCTCTTTTAATGTTCGGATTGTAGCGTTATCTATGCTTCCCCATTGTAGTTGATAAGCCGTAGCTTTTCCATCAAGCCCTACTTTTCCCAGCCAAAAAACATAAACCCTACGTGGTTCTGGGTCTATTGTTGGAGTATAAAAAAGAGTTTGAGATTGTCGTTGATACAACGCACCGCTTTCATTGTGGGCGTAGCCTAAGAAATAAAAATCATATTGTGCACTAGCGTCTGTTCCACCCCTCCTTTGATTTCTTTCAGCACTACCATAGTCTATATTACGGGTTGGCGCACTTGCGGTAGTTGTGGTTCCCGTTTCTGACGATAAAATACCTTCGTACTTCCCCTTAACGTCATCAACAGAAGGGAAATTAAGTATTTTGCAATCAGCATCTTCTGAAAGGGCGCAAGGCAAAGCAATAACCCCCCTGAGAGTATCCCCTCTGCCCGTAAACCTTGTGTTCCTTAAATTAGAACCTACCCCAAACTCGTAAAAATTGTTTATAGCTTCGTATTGAGGACTCCCCCGAAACGTACCCCTAATTTGATTAATAAGAGTTTGGCTATTAAACCTTGTTGCGCTAACTAGCGACTCAATGCCTTGTGTGAGGAACGTATCTGACAAACCAGTCCTTGTGCCTCTTCCCTTTATATCAAGAGAACTCCTCCGCGACGAAATTCTAAAACCTCTTAGTCTAATAAAATTAAGAGTTTGTTTAATAAACAATAAAGACCACCCCTTTCTTTTTAAAGCTAACGCTAATCTAAGTTTGTTTACAAGTATAGATAGGTCTTCTCGCTCATCAACTCCCCCTAAATTAGATACCCCTACAAAACTAGGAGTAATACCAGAACCAGCCTCAATTTCTAAATTTACTAATTGGTCGGGGTCGGTCGTAGACGTTACAACGGGAGCCGTAGGTTGAGCCTCTCCATCCATATCTATAAATACATCATCTTCAACAACTTCAGCTACTTCTGGAGCGTTTTCGTTTATCGTAGAAGCTAAATTTGGTTGAGCATAAAGCGATGGAGTGGTTTGTCCAGCAGTCCATATCGCTTCACCCATTGTTATTGCATCGCTTATTTTATTTTTTAAAATATCCCAATTTCCCTCTGGCATACTTGAGGGTCTGCGAAAATTAGGGACGTTATTTTGTGAATACCCTATCTCGCCCATTGTGCTAAGACATAAAGCCATATTTATCGCAATGTTTTGGTTTTCACCAGATGAGGCTTGGTTCAGTCTATTAATTGTAGCCATAGTGTCGCGGTATACGTCCCGTGGTGTGCCTACAATAGATATCATCGCTGGACTAACGCCTAAAAAAAGCTGAATTATAGCATTGGGTAATTTAGAATGATTGACGTAGAAGTCTACTTGGTATTGTTTTGGTCTAAAAGCACGAACACCACCCACCCAGTCTTGAAAGGTGTTTATTGTTGGAACGTTTCCCATAGCTCCTATTTGACCCATAAAAGTTGCCTTATCAAGTTTCAGCAAGGAGAACTTCATCCTTACTTTATCTCTTTGAACTTCCGATATTCTATTTCCTCTAGGCATTTTTTAAAAAATTAAACGTAAATAACTGCCCCTGACTCTGGGTCGATATACCACATATTTCCATTTGCGTCCACTCCAGACATTTGTGTATTAGGCTCCGCGTCTACTACTACGGGGTCTATATTCCAAGTACCGCCCATTTCCGTTAAAGCGTTTTGGTGAGCGTCTTTTGTTCCGTTTCCATATTTCCCATCTTTAGTAATAGGTTGACCTAATGTTATTAGCTGGTCTTGAAACGCCCCTACAACATCCCCACAACAACCCACGTTTGTAACGGGAGTATTCATACTTAACCCACTACAAGTTGTAGGGAAGCTACTGGTTCCGCAACCTAATTGGTAATTTGTAGGAGGGGGAGTTTCGTCATCGGGTTCAAACTCAAAAGGTTTTCCGATAGTGTTGTTTTGGATATACTGGACTACTTGCCAGTAAATTAAAGTTAAAATTGCTATAACTAAAACTCCAATTAAAATTTTCTTTTTCATTTTTTAAATGTAATGTGTTTTTTTAAAAAAACCTAAGCTACTGCTTTGAAGGTAATAGTTACCTCTGTGTATGAAGGGTTTGTTGCTGGTTCCCACCTTAAAGCAAATATCTCGTTTTTATCAAAAGTTGAGGTATTACTATAATTAAGAGTGTAAGTAGTACCACCTAGTCCGTTGGTTAAAGTTATGCTTTCTAGCGGTGTAGCTCCAGCAGAGGAGGTTCCTAAGTCGCTTTTAGCAACTTTTAAAACATCAAAAGGTGTTGTGCCAAAATCGTCTCTTGTAATAATTTGAACGGACACAACCTCACATTTTTCTGGGATTAAAAATATAGTTCCATCTCTATAATTTGCACTTTCGGCAAAACTATTAAAAGGAATTAACCTTTCTGTGATTGAGTTTTTCTCTAAACCACCCGTAAGAAAAAAAGTTCTATCCACAAAAGACAGACCATTTGCTCCAGCATTGACAACAACAATTTTATCTGCCGAGCTGGTGTAGTTTGCTGGTGTATCTGTTAAACCTACAAAAGTGTCTGACCCAGAACCGCCCCCCGTTACAACGGCATCTCCTATCGAATCAAATATATCTGGACTATTTATAGGCATTTTTTAAAAATTAAGCGTCAGTTAAAGCATATGAAAAATAAACATCCATAATCCATTGACCATTAAAAGCAATGTCACTCCAAAGCATAAAAGCTTTTCCAGAGGACGAGAAATCTGTATTTACATTTAAACCCATTGGTGTATATGTGTATGTACCCACCGCCTTGCCGTTCATCATATTTTTTACACTCGTCCACCTTGCCCCAGCACTTTGGGAATTAACGGCATCAAACCCACAAAATAAATCTGCCGTACTCGCCTCTTGAAAACCCGAAGAGTAGGTTGCTATATAGGTTATACTTAAAGGCACAACAATCTTTCCAGTAACTCCAGCAACTAAGGTTTGAGGGTTTGCGCCCTGACCCGTGGTATACAATTTTTGTACTGACTGAGCCGTTAAAGATAGCTTTGTAGTTTGTATTTTACTCCCAACCGATTCTGTGACAAAAGCTAATCCAGTCTCTCCAGCGTTTACCACAACGACCTTATTTGACTGACCCGTATAGCTTGATGGGGTGTCGTTTAAGGTAACAAAAGTAGAGGTGTCAGCTATGGGGGTGACTTGGTTTACAAAAGACAACCCAGTCTCTCCAGCGTTTACTTCAAGAATCTTTTTGCTCTGCCCCACGTACGTTGAGGGGGTGTCAAGTAGGGAAATAAATGTCTCATCTTTTTTCGTAAAAGTCAAACCAGTCGCTCCAGCGTTTACCACAACGACGTAATTTGACTGACCTACGTAGGAAGACGGGGTGTCAATATCTTCTAAAAAAGTTGGCGCAATAAATTCTAACCCATTTGCACTAGAGTTTACACGAGTTATAAATTTCTCTTTGCCAGTATAGTTTGATGGGGTGTCGTCTAAATTTAAAAAAGTAGAAACGATAAATACGCTTGTAAACGCCAATCCCGTTGCTCCAGAATTTACTTGAACAAAATTATTTTCTTGGCTAGTATAGTTTGATGGGGTGTCGTCTAAATTTAAAAAAGTAGAAACGATAAATACGCTTGTAAACGCCAATCCCGTTGCTCCAGAATTTACTTGAACAAAATTATTTTCTTGGCTAGTATAGTTTGATGGGGTGTCGTTTAAGGTAACAAAAGTAGAGGTGTCAACGACTTCGTCTACAAAAGTCAACCCAGTCGCACTTCCGTTTACCATAACTAGGCTCCTTCCCTTGCCAGTATAGTTTGATGGGGTGTCGTCTAGATTTAAAAAAGTAGAAACGAGTGCCTCACTCGTAAACTGCAATCCCGTTGCTCCAGAATTTACTTGAACAAAATATCTTTCTTGGCCAGTATAGTTTGATGGAGTGTCGTTTAAGGCAACGAAAGTAGAGGTGT
>TARA_R110000737_G_scaffold29150_3_pt1 | contig 12325 bp, 9 predicted proteins | sample TARA_R110000737 | Tara Oceans TARA_R110000737 (sample SAMEA4398027) | marine metagenome | biome: Polar Biome; feature: [SRF] surface water layer (ENVO:00010504); material: water (ENVO:00002006), including particulate matter (ENVO:01000060) such as... | depth 5 m
TAAATTGGAATTTTCTTATCCCACAGGTAATGGAAATATGATGAATTTAAAGGATATTAGTGATGAAATTGGTAAAAGACTGATAAAACTATTTGAAAAGGATGCGAATGGTAATAGACCCATTCACCAATTGCATGAAGAAAAATACCGGGACCCACATTTTAAGGACCTGATCTTGTTTTATGAGTATTTTCATGGGTGCAGTGGCAGAGGTGTAGGAGCTTCACATCAAACCGGATGGACCGCTTTGGTGGTAAATTTAATGGAAGAAATATAACTGTAATTTGGAAAATCTATTTAAAAAGGAATGGTTGGCCACCAACGGGCTTGGCGGTTATGCCTCAGGTGCCGTCAACGGCGCCAATACAAGACAGTATCACGGTCTATTGGTTGCTGCCCTTGAGCCACCTACCGACCGCACTGTGGTGGTGGCAAAAATTGAGGAGCGCGTTCTAATAGATGGGCAATATCATAATATTTCTACCAACCAATATCCAAAAGTGGTTTTTCCTGATGGAGGTAAATATTTAAAGAATTTTGATGTTGACCCCTCCCCTACCTGGCAGTTTGCCGATAGTGATTGGGATTTGCGCAAAAATGTACAAATGATATCAGGGTCCAACACCACTGTACTTACCTACACCAACAATGGAAATAGGCCTTTGGTCCTGGAGCTACATCCCCTCTACGCCTACAACGATTTTCACACCACCTTTCACGAAACCCCTTGCTATAATTTCTTTACGGAGTTCAATAACGACCATTTAAAGACATACCCCGAGTATGGGAGCAATCCGGTTTATACCGGGTGGAGTGCAGGACATTATTTTGAGGCCCGTTGTTGGTTCAAAAATATTATCCTCTCCAAGGGTAAAGCTCGTGGCCTCGGATCGGTCTGCGACTATTATAGGATCGGATATCTTGTACATGAACTACAGCCGGGGGAAGATCTTATCTTGTATTTCACCATAGAGGAGAACATTGTAACGGAAGGGATAGAAAAAACTCTATCCTTAAACAATAAAAACAGCACAGGGAACAAAGAAAATCTAGTACCTGGGTTCTTTAAAGACCTCATGTTATCTGGAGAACAATTTATGGTCCAAAGAAAGTCTACCAATAGTATGTCTATAATTGCCGGCTATCACTGGTTTACGGATTGGGGAAGGGATACTATGATCGCCATGCGCGGATTGACCATAGCCACTGGCAAAAAAGAACTGTCCAAATCCATTTTGAATACTTTCTTTAAAAGTGTGGATCAGGGAATGATCCCAGACCGCTTTCCAGATAACGCCAAAGATCCGGTTCATTACAATACCATGGACGCTACACTTTGGCTTTTTGTGGCCAGCTATGACTACCAAAAAAAATTCGAGGATATTGCATTTGTAAAAGATCATATTGAAATATTAAAAAATATATTGGACCAGCATATTGCCGGCGCCCGCTACAACATTCACATTACAGAGGAAGGATTTATTTACGGTGGGGAATGCAAGGTACAGCTTACATGGATGGATGCCATTGTAGGTGGAAAAGTGATTACCCCCAGAGTGGGATGTCCAGTAGAGGTAAATGCTCTATGGTATAACGCCCTTAAGATTTATGAAAACTTCTGTGAAATTCTCAATGTTGATATTGAAGCCGGTTACCTAGAATTGATTGCCAAGTTTGAATCCAATTTTACCAAATTTTTTATCAATCCACAAGGAACCTTATTCGATGTGATCATACCTGGGATCTCGCAGGACAATGCCCTGCGCCCCAATCAAATATACTGTCTTAGTCTACCTTTCGGCGTTTTGGACAACGACCAACAAAGATGCATTTTTGAGGCCGTGGAAAATAAACTATATACCCCCTATGGACTGCGTACCTTGGATCCGGATAGTCCGGAATATAAACCGAACTATGAAGGTAATCAATGGTCACGGGACCATGCTTACCACCAAGGAACGGTATGGCCATTCCTACTTCATGAATATTTTCAGGCCTATTTCAAAATCTACGGAACCTCTACAGAGAACAAGAAAAAAGTAATGTTGGAATTGGAGCCGTTGCGCAAACATTTTTATCAGGACAACGGCATACATTGTATTTCCGAGATTTTTAACGGTAGTGAACCCCAAGAGGGAAAAGGCTGCATTCAACAAGCTTGGTCGGTAGCGGCCATTATAAAATTGTACATAGATTTTGGGCTCGACAAAATTGAACAGGAAGAAGAGCCGATGCCTAAATATACCTTTTTAAAGGTTTGATTAGCGTTTTGGTCATGGCAATAAATCACAACTTAAAATTTTATAGATTATTTTCCTCAAGCCTTGAAGTTATTTTGTATTTTTTGAAAACCAAAAAACCCATCAAATAAATCAACCAACCATGGATACCAAGATTTTTAACATCAACCGAAGACATTTTTTAAAAGGGGCCGCAGCATCCCTGGCACTTTCCTCTTTTGGATCCTATGGTATGGAGCTTATTTATCGGGATAAACCGCTAAGGGTTGGACTTATTGGTACAGGGTGGTATGGAAAAAGTGATCTTTTTAGGCTAATGCAGGTGACCAAGGTAGACGTAGTTTCTATCTGCGATGTGGACAACAATTTACTTAACGAAGCGGCAAAGCTTATCAGTCTTAGGCAACCGTCCGGAAAAACCCCCAGAACTTATAGGGATTATAGAAAAATGCTCGCAGAAAAGGATTTGGACATAGTGCTTATTGGTACCCCGGACCACTGGCATGCCCTTCAGGCCATAGAGGCTTTAAAATCCGGGGCCCATGTCTATGTGCAAAAACCAATAAGTGTTGATGTAATAGAGGGTGAAGCCATGGTAGCTGCCGCCAGAAAATATAACAAGGTAGTACAGGTTGGAACCCAGCGTAAGAGTACCCCGCATCTTATAGATGCCAAAAAAAATATAGTGGATGCCGGCTTATTGGGCAAGGTTTCCCACGTGGAAATGTGTTGTTATTACCATATGAGGGCCAATGGCAATCCTCCCTTGGAAAAGGTTCCGGATTTTTTGGATTATGAAATGTGGACAGGCCCCGCTCCCCTGCGTCCTTATGATGGAATTCCCCATAGGCGTTGGTGGCGTACCTTTATGGAGTACGGCAATGGCATAATGGGCGATATGTGCGTGCACATGTTGGATACCGTAAGGTGGATGTTAGAGCTGGATTGGCCAAATCGAATAAGTTCTACTGGGGGTATCTATGTACAAAAAGATGGAAAATCCAATATTGCCGATACCCAAACTGCCATCTTTGAATATGAGGAACTCAACTGCGTATGGCAACATAGAAGCTGGGGAACCCCTGCAGACCCGGATTACCCTTGGTCGTTTAAACTATATGGCGAAAAAGGCACATTGTCCGGAAGCACCATGAGATATGACTTTGTTCCCCATGGAGGTGGGGAAAAGATCCATATGGACGTAATTTATGAAAAGGAAAAATATCCTGAAGACCTTACCGAAAAAGATATAGAACTAAATGCTGCCCCTGCGACCAGATTGCATATGTTGGACTTCCTCGCTGCAATTGATAAGGGTACCTTGCCCATTGCCGATATCCGGGAAGGACATGTTTCCACAGCCAGCTGCATTTTGGCCAATATGGCCATGGCTACGGGAAGACCTTTGATCTATGATCCCAATAATATTGTAGTGGTGAATGATGCGGAGGCAACGGCGCTTTTGCAAAGGGATTATCGTGCCCCTTGGAAACATCCACATCCCAACGATTTCAAATAGAGATACCTTGGCTAACGAATAGTTTCCATTGATGGATTCTAATCTAAAATTCGCCCATCCTCCATCTGTATAATGCGATCTGTACGTTTGGCAAAGTCCTCGTCGTGTGTCACGATCAAAAGGGAAAGACCTTCCTCCTCCTTAAGACGTTTAAAAATACTGAAGACATTTTCCGAATTGTGACTGTCCAAATTCCCTGTAGGTTCATCTCCCATAAGAATGGAAGGGTTATTTATTAAGGCCCTGGCGATCGCCACCCTTTGTTTTTCCCCGCCGGATATCCGCGAGGCCCGTTGGTGGGCCAACTTTTCTATATCCAACATTCTTAATTTCTCCATGGCATCGTGTTCTATTTCTGCCAAGGACTTCTCTGCCAATTTTTTGGCTGGCAGCATCACATTTTCCAATACGCTAAACTCGGACAACAAATAATGGAACTGAAACACGAATCCTATATTTTTATTCCGGATTTGGGACAGTTTGCTATGTTTTTGTCCGGTAATCAATTCGTTGTTCAAATATAGTTCTCCTGTGTAATCCGTATCCATGGTAGACAGAATATATAGCAGGGTAGACTTCCCTGATCCCGATTTACCCATGATAGAGGCAAATTCCCCCATTTTTATTCTGAAAGAAATATCCTTGAGCACATGAAATTTCACAGGCTTTTCAAAGTATTTATTGATATTTTTTGTCTCTAAAACGAAGTCCATTTTTCTAGGTTAAGTTCCCCTAATAATCCGCACAGGGTCTATGCGCTTTGCTTTGTTGGAAGGCAACCAACCGGCAACAAAGGTCGAAATCAGGGCAAAGGAAATGCCAATGATATAATACCAAATATTATAGTTTATGGGATAGGTGGTAATGGTTGGCAACGCCTCGGTTTCGAATGCCACATTATCTATTAGTTTGGAAAGAACAAACCCAACAAATAGACCAAGTATCCCGCCCAATGCCCCAATGATCATGGCCTGACTCATAAATATTAGTTGTACATCGGTACCCGAAAACCCTGTAGCTTTTAATATGGCGATATCCTTCATTTTTTCATAAATAAGCATGTTTAGTATATTATAGATTCCAAAACCGGCAACAATCAGTAATGTAATGGACACGGCATAGGTAATAAGGTTTCGGATATTGGATCCCGTTTCAAATTGGGCATTGGCCTCATTTACACTTGTCGCCTTTACTTGAAACTGTTTCCCCAAACTACTTGCCATGGTCGTGGCTTCGTTAATATCGTACAACTTTACATTGATATCGGTAACGTAATTCTGGGCCTCACCCAAAATACGTTGTACCGTCTTTAGATTGGCATAACTCTGAATATTATCTATATCCGCAATACCGCTTTGGTATATCCCTACAATTTTTAGGGGAAAAACATCGCCCTTTATAGTACTGACCTGTACTCGATCACCCTCCTTGAGCGACATTTTTTTGGCAAGGCCCGCTCCCAAAAGTATTCCGTTTTCACTGTTTTTTAGATCCTGTGCCGTTCCCTCCACTATATAATCATCAATATTAGAGAGTCTTGCCTCCTCCATAATATCCACTCCTACCAAATTCCCCCCTAATTCTATAGATCCGGAGAGATAAAAGATCTGCGCCCTTAGTTGGGGCGTTGCACCATAAACCTTTTTGTCCTTTTTTAGATAATTCAAGATGGGGAGACCATTATGGATCTTCTTCTGACTTTGCTTAGGCTTAACGGAATTAACCACATTAAAGGCATCCTCAAATTCCTGATATAGGGCAATGGGCTGTTTTTCTGAAGGTTCTATCTCATTGTAGATATGGATATGGGGCGTTTGGTTCAAAATAAGGCTGTCCAGCATTTCATTGAGCCCCGTCATAAAACTCACCAAAGTAATATAGGCCCCGATACCAAAGGTAACACCTAGGGAGGCCGTTACCGTAGATTTCATCTTGGTTAACAGATGGGTTTTAGCGATGTTCAATATGACCTTCCAATTGATCATTCTTCAGGTTTTAGAATCTCCGTGGTCTCATTGATACCATTTATAATTTCTACACGCTCCAAATTTTGAAGCCCGGGAACAACTTCAACAAGTCCGTCCGGAGTCCTCACTTTGTTCCCCTCCAATAAAAACTCCTTGGGAATGGTCAAGACGCTTTCCTTCTCGGAAATAATTATATTTCCCTCCCCTGCCAAACCAGGGTAAAGCGCTTGCGGTGGATTGCTAAAAATGGCCTCTGCCTTAAAGGTCTGGGAACGCTCATCCTTTTTGGGATATATTTTGTTTACTTTGGCATCAAATACCTCATTGCCATAAGCATCCAAAGTAATAAGGGCTTTTTGGCCCAGCTGAAGTTTTACGATATCGACCTCGTCTATCAACAATTCAATAATAAAATCCGTAGCACTGCCAACCGATGCCAAAGGCTCCATAGTATTGACTATTTCTCCTGGGTTTTTGTATAAGGCATAAAGTTTTCCATTGATCTTGCTACTAACGGTAAAATCCTTGGTGGTAAGCTGCGAGGTATTATAATTGTTGAGCGCTTGCTGAACTTGGGTAGAAAGTTCGTTCTTTGTCTGGACATATTTATTTTTAAGTTGCTTTAAATTATTTCCTGAAATTTCATAAGCAAGTTTGCGGTTCTCAAACTGCACTTTCGATCCAATATTTTGATCCCAAAGCCTCTTTTGCCTTATAAAATTCATAGAATCGTTTTTAAAGGACAAGGTTGCCGATTGGATCTCATCTTCCAACGAACCTAAAACCGCCGAACTGCCGTTGTAATTTTCTTGCGCCAATTGAAGTGCCAAGCGCGCATTTTCCGTGTTGAGTTTCGGGGTACTGTTCACAATCTGGATAATTGGTGTCCCCTTGCTTACCAATTCCCCTTCCTCCAACAAATTACGGTCCAAAATACCTGCAACGGGGGCATAAGCCTGATACAGACTATCTGGCTGCACGGTTACGGAAGCATAAACCGATTCCGTTAGATGGATTTTAGTGGGAAATATCTTTTCTTGTTTGTCTCCGCAGGATAAAAAAAGAAATAGACAATGGATCAATAAATAATTCCTCATAGACAATATTAACTAAGATAGCCCAAAATAAAGGGAAATATACTTTATAGAATATGAGAAAAATCATATAGGCTTCTATCCCAAAAGTATTCTTTACCGTTCATCCAAGAATATAGCAAACGATATATAATTATTGAATAGCACATTGCCCTACATGGGTGTCCCGGCTTGGCCCCATCATTCCGTAAAACCCATATAAGCGGGTTTCATGACTAAAATAACCGAATTAAATGTTGCGTTTGGAAATTTTAAAAAATCCATAACAAAAGGACACCCCTAGAGCGCTTTTTTTACCAACGCTAAAGCAATGTCCTTTGACCAAATTTAGGATTTGATCCTACCCATTATTTAATAAGAGGTAGGGGCTATACTAATCCTAAAGAAATTTTCCAGTTTCGTCCAGTTTAACCCGCAACATTTTATCCCCGTTCTCCAATTTAACCTTATAGGTTTTCTTTGCACCGTGAACATCGGAAAAGGAGACCAAATAAATATCTTTCGTAATAACCCATCCTGGAAAACGATCCGCTATGCTCTCCCTTACTGAAGTTGGCAAATTTATATCCTTAAACTTTTCAGCAGTGCGCAGTAGCTTTCCATCGCCATCATAAGCGGCAAGAATTTTGCCTTCGGGAATAAAAAAGGTAATATTATAAAGGTCATAATCGTCCTGATAATATTCTGAGCTTTTAATATCATAGGTCGCCACCTTTTCCTGCAATAGCTTCACCGGCACAGATGCCAACTCTCCAGTGTTGATATCATTGAGATATTTATAGTTGGTGGCGTAAACCGTTACCTCCGATAATTCAACCGTAGGGATAATTTGAGAAAAGGATTGGGTGGTTAGTCCAATAGCTAATAAACCAAATAGAATTTTTTTCATGATCATTAAGTTTAAATATTAATTAGTGTTAACATGGACTTCCGTTGTCCAATGGTAGCAAATTATCCCAACTTAAGGGCTTCTACAATGACCTAAGTCATTATGCTACATTCAATTAAGAAATCCCACACCCCCAGAAGTCAGAACTGACCAATGTCATATTTTACCATAAAAGAAGGAATTAGATTTGATGTTAATAAGGATTTATGCGAAATGCCTTTTAGGGAATTCCATAAACTGTCACAGAATAGTTTAAAGATTATAAAAAGGAATATGACAAATTTGACCACTAGCGAAAGTATTCGCTTACTAAAGGGCAACTATACCGGACACTTGGGATATATATATCAGGATAAGCCTTATGTTCTCCCTATTACCTATTATTATGACAAGGATGATCATTCCCTGATAAGTTATTCGGCAGATGGCCACAAGATAGATGCCATGCGCCAGAATACAGCGGTGACCTTATTGGTCGAGGAAGTAAAATCATCCAACAATTGGCAATCGGTTATGGCCCATGGCACCTATGAAGAACTTCAAGGAACCGATGCCAAATTTAAGTTGCATCAATTTACAGAGGGGGTAAAGGGTCTTATCCTTGCCAAAGAGCATCGGGAAACTGAATTTATAAGTGAATTTTCAAGCAAATTGTACTCCCGCGGAATTCCGACGGTATATCGCATCAAAATATTAGAGATTACTGGAAAAAGGAAAGAAACCTAGCATAATCCCCCCAGGTTAGTTCCCCCTATTTTCCAGCTATTAGCAATTAGCCTTACTGCTCTATAATGCTAATTTAAATAACCCAAATAATGTATTGGAGATGGAAAACTATATAAGGCAATTTAATGAAATAGATATAAACGATGTTCCCGAAGTAGGAGGAAAAAATGCCTCTTTGGGCGAAATGTACCAGAAACTTACCTCAAAAGGAATTCAGGTTCCGGACGGATTTGCCACTACTTCGGACGCCTACTGGCTCTTCCTGAAAGAAGCGCAATTAAAAGAATCCATATTCGCCGAGATTTCCAAATTGGATAATAAGGATTTTTCCAATTTACGGGAAGTTGGGAGTGCTATAAGAACAAGTATAGCCAAAGCGGATTTTCCGCAAGCTATCAAGTCTTCCCTTGAACACGGATATAATACACTGGTAAAAAAATACGGTTCCCAAATTTCCTTGGCGGTCCGCAGCAGTGCCACGGCAGAGGACCTTCCCAATGCCAGTTTTGCAGGGCAACAGGAAACCTATCTCAATGTAAAGGGTTTTGATGAACTGATAGCTGCCTGTCATAAATGTTATGCCTCCTTATTCACCGATAGGGCCATAAAATACCGCGAAGACAATCATTTTGACCAGACCAAGGTAGCGCTATCCATAGGCGTTCAGTTAATGGTACGCTCGGACCTGGCAAGTTCCGGAGTAAATTTCACCTTGGATCCGGACACTGGTTTTGATAAGGTAGTTCTTGTTACCAGCACTTGGGGCCTAGGTGAAAATATAGTTCAGGGCAGTGTTAATCCGGACGAATACTTCGTTTATAAACCTAGTCTTAAAAATAGTATTCGCCAACCCATTATTTCAAGAAAATTGGGCAGCAAGGAAAAAACCATGATTTACGATACTTCTGGCAGCGGTACCCTTAACCTGGACACCACAATAGAAAAACAGGAAAAATTTGTACTTACCGACGCCGAGGTGAAAAAACTTGCCGAATGGTCTATAATTATTGAGGAACATTATGGACGTCCCATGGATATAGAATGGGCAAAGGACGGTTTGACCAATGAATTGTTTATAGTCCAGGCCAGACCGGAGACGGTGCAAAGTGCAAAAAAGGATAAACTCAAAATCAGTACCTATACCTTGCTGGAAAAAGGCAAGGAAATTACAAGGGGAATGGGTCTGGGCAACAAAATATCTGCAGGGAAGGCACGTATTATACATAGTCCCCAAGAATCCGATAAGCTACAGCCTGGAGAAATACTCATCACGGAAAAGACCGATCCCGATTGGGATCCCATCCTTAAAAAAGCTGCCGGCATCATTACGGACCAAGGGGGGCGCACAAGTCATGCCGCCATAGTTGCTCGTGAGGTAGGAGCTGCAGCAATTGTTGGCACCCTTAATGCTACAAAAACAATAAAGGATGGCCAGGATATCACCATTTCATGTGCGGATGGGGATACTGGAGTAGTTTACGATGGAATACTGAAATGGGATGAAAAAACAGTGGATATTAAATCACTTAAAAAACCCGCAACCCAACCCATGCTTATTTTGGCAGATCCAGAGCAAGCCTTCAAACTATCATTTTATCCCACTGCCGGCGTTGGTCTTATGCGATTGGAATTTGTCATCAATAATTCCATCCAAATCCATCCGATGGCCTTAAAGCATTTTGACACCCTAAAGGACCCCACTGTAAAGGAAACTATTGAAAAACTCACCCACCACTACCCTGACAAAGCCAATTATTTTGTGCATAAACTGGCAGAGGGCATTGCCACCATTGCAGCCGCCTTTTATCCCAAAGATGTTATTGTGCGTACAAGCGATTTTAAATCCAATGAATATGCCAATTTAATAGGCGGTAAGGAATTTGAACCATTGGAGTCCAACCCTATGATCGGTTTTAGAGGAGCATCACGCTACTATCATCCCAAATATCAGGAAGCCTTTGAATTGGAGTGCAAGGCCATGAAAATGGTCAGGGAGGACATGGGTTTTAATAATGTTAAGATAATGATTCCCTTCTGTCGTACCCTTACCGAAGCTGAAAGAGTGGTTGACCTTATGGCAGATTACGGATTGAAAAGGGGTGAGAATGGCCTACAGCTCTATATGATGACCGAAATTCCCAACAACGTAATGCTGGCCAAAGAGTTCGCACATTTTTTTGATGGCTTCTCTATCGGCTCCAACGACCTTACCCAATTGACCTTGGGCGTGGATCGCGATTCAGAGCTCTTAAGCGACATTTTTAACGCCAATGATCCTGGACTAAAAAAAATGATCGCCATGGTCATTGCTTCCGCCCACAAAACGAATACAAAAATTGGACTCTGCGGACAGGCTCCAAGTGATTATCCCGAGTTTGCACAGTTTCTTGTAGAAAAAGGAATCAATTCCATCTCCTTTAATCCGGATGCGCTCATTGAAGGAATCAAGAATATAAATATGGCAGAAAATCATAAGGTAAGTTTTGGAATGGCGGAAAGTAGTAATTGACATCCAAAAGGTAATTGGGCCCAATATATTTACTATTCATTGCCTTTGTCTGTGGAAACAAAAGATTCGCCAATTTTTGTTTCACTATAAATACAATAAGGGAACTACCCTGTTGGATTGATGATTTATATCATTTTTCATCACCTTCGTAAATACTTCCTTTGTTATTACAATTCGGATACCCTAATGATTACCATAAACCAATCTATAATAGTAGGTATTCCCCAATGAAATTGGAAACCTAAGCTTAGAACGTCTAATTTTTGCCCAAATCTAATTCTGTTGGGCTCTGAACAATCATAAATTATAAATAAGATGCAAAAGAGAGTAGTTACACTTACCTTAAATCCCGTAATAGACAAGAGCGTGTCCGTACCGGGTATCAGCCCCAATACCAAACTGCGCTGTACATCACCAACTTATGACGCAGGAGGCGGGGGCATCAATGTATCACGTGCCCTCAAAAAATTGGGAGAGGAATCGCTCTGCATGTATCTCGCAGGAGGGCCCACAGGAGAACATATAAGGCAAATATTGGACAAGGCGGGTATCGATCAAATAGCAGTGCCCATTAAGGGGTGGACGAGGGATAATCTTGCGGTTACAGATACTATTACCAATTTACAATACCGCTTTGGGGTCCCTGGACCTCTGGTTGAAAAGGAAGAATGGGAAACGCTACTGAAAAAATTGGAAGAGAATTTGCAAGAAGGAGATTACTTGGTGGCCAGTGGTAAATTACCTCCGGGAATGCCCGATGATTTCTATGTTCTGGTAGCGGAAATAGCCAAAAGAAAAAAGACCCGCTTTGTTTTGGACACTTCAGGGGAGGCTCTGGTCAAGGCTACAAAATCCAGCATATTTATGCTAAAACCCAACTTGGGGGAATTAAGCACCTTATGTGGTGTCACCTCAATTTCAGCCATGGAATTGGAACCCCTTGCCAAAAAGTTTTTAGAGGAACATGATTGTGGGATACTTGTGGTATCCTTGGGGGCGAAAGGGGCCCTATTGGCTACAAAGGACCTCATAGAACATATTCCTGCGCCCACAGTGCTGCAAAAAAGCACCATTGGGGCGGGCGATAGTATGGTGGCCGGTATGGTAGTTAGTTTGCTTAAAGGCAAAACCTATAGCGAAATGGTAAAATACGGAGTAGCCTGCGGTACTGCTGCTACCATGCATGAGGGTACCCAATTGTGCAACAAGGAGGACGCCGATAATTTGTACAAATGGATACTAGGACAAAAAAACGCTTGAAAGAAAACCTTTGATTAATTAATTTGATTCCGAATAATCTACCGGAATAGAACATAACCATTATATAAAAGATTGACTTTATGGATAATATTCAGAAATTTTCCTTGCCTGCCATCCATGA
>TARA_R110000737_G_scaffold70420_2_pt1 | contig 12319 bp, 8 predicted proteins | sample TARA_R110000737 | Tara Oceans TARA_R110000737 (sample SAMEA4398027) | marine metagenome | biome: Polar Biome; feature: [SRF] surface water layer (ENVO:00010504); material: water (ENVO:00002006), including particulate matter (ENVO:01000060) such as... | depth 5 m
AAGCAGACTATATCTTTAACAATACCTAAAGTAAATATTTATTTAAATTATTATTTCTCAGTATAACTTTTTAGCGGCCAAAATGAGCTAGCCTCAACATCAATTTGTGCTAAACCTGATAACTTCCTATGTAAATACTAATACCTAAAGGCAATAAGATAACTTACCCGAATATCTGTCGGGTGGAGCAACCTAAGCACCCTTTAAGTATTAGTAACAACACTGTTTTAGCCGCCCATCTTCTTATTAAAATTGACCTTCTAGCTTTTTAATTTCAATGCCGAAATAATTGCCAGTCCCTCACCATTACAGAAGTTTACTGCTTCATCTAAATCTTCTAAAGTGATACCAAGTTCTTCCATAACATGCTGACCAACAAAAGATTTTTTTGAATACATGCCTGGATGAGAATTTAATAAAGCCAGTCGAGTACAGATATAAAGTAATGACACAACATCACTTTTATCTTCGTTATATGCTTGATGGTATTGTTCAATAGGAGCAATAATACTTTGTGGCAGTTGCCATAAGTTTAATAGTTCTGCACTACAGTCGGCATAGGTAAAACCAAAAACCTCTTGCTGTCTTTGCCACGGGGTTTCATTTTTATCATAACCTTGACAATACTGGGCTTTCTTTGGCTCTGATTGCATAACGACTAATTCGCCAATGTTATGTAGTAAGCCTGAAACGAATAAGCCCTTAGCGTTTTTAATACCTTTTTTCTGCGCTAAATATTTACACAATAAGGCACAATCAACACTAATCTCCCAAAACCTATCCATATCAATAATGCTGGTATCAATAGTTGAAAAAGCCGAAGTTACGCCATAGGTATTAATTAAATTGTGTACTTCATCGGTACCAAGAATAGCTATTGCTCTTGAAATAGTGTCTATTTCACGCGGAAAATTAAATAATGCACTATTTGCAACCTTGAGGAGTTTAGATGATAACGCTGGATCTAGGGCTATAATATTAGCAATATCGACTAAAGTTGACTGTTCGTCATCCATCAGTTCTTTTAAGCGTAAGTAAACATCAGGTAAAACACAGAGTTTTTCTGCTTTTTCTGCATATTGCAGCGCTGTCGTTAGCATTTCATGCTCCTATTAAGGCAATTTAACATCACAAAATAAACTGTTCATCTCTCAAGCTTAATGTACTTATAAAATCTAGTTAAAACAATACATCTTGCTATCTAGATCTAGCATTTACTGTTTTTCGGCGATGGACTTGTAATCAAGTCTGCATTTTTATGCTTTCTTGGTTAGCAATTCGAAGTGATATTTTTAGACATAATCTGGCTAGAAAAGTAAAAATAGCAATAAAAGTAAAAGGACAAACCATTGTTTGATGAATTTTTAAACACTTTACATGTATAAAGATACCATGTACGGTAATTTTTAGTCTAAATGATGCTCTTAACTGTCGGGCAATTGAATTCACAAGCCACAACACAAGTTAATAAATTAACCAATAGGCGCCGAATAACTTCACGACTTGAGGATAAGGGATATATGACACAACTAAAAATAAGGACTTTTTTGAGAACTACTTACCCGCTTTTTTTGTGCTTTATTTCCCTCCTTACATCCGCAGAAGACAAGCTTGTATTTGCAACTCATACTAAACCCCCTTTGAGTTTATATTTCAAAGAAGTCATTCAAAAGGCTCTGAGTCCTTATTCCATTGAAATAGAAGTCATTGAAATGCCCGGGAGTAGGGTTATTTCACTAGTAAATAGTGGCCAAGTAGACGGGGATCTTTGTCGCGTTTTAAATTTTAAAAACGTTTCAGATAGCAATACGTCAAACTACCTATTAGTCAATGAACCTATCGCTTTAACTGAAATTGTAATGATCACATTGGCACATATAGCTGCCCCCCACCCCATGAACTGGGATACCATTAATCAAGGTAAAGTCGCATTTTTGCGCGGTTCAAAAACCATAAGAAAACAGCTCAATTCAGAAAGTCGTGTTGCAGTTTCCTCCAGCAAACAGGTATTAGAAATGGTAGCGAATAAACGCGTAGACTCTGCGGTGATGTTTGCATCCGTTGCAAAAAACTTGCTAAAGCAATATCCAGAATTAAAAGATAACTTAGTAATACAAAGACCGGCAGTCATGTCATTTCAGCTCTTTACCTATCTCAATAAAAAACACGCTCAGTTACTCCCTAAGCTTGAATTTTCGCTAAAGCAGCTTAAAAAAAATGGTTTTTTAGCACATGCCGCAAACAAATATCAGATAATCCCCGCAAACACTTTAACGCAATCAACGCTTGGCCAACTACCAGAAATCAGCTCCGATAAAGTCATACAGCTCAATAAATAAAAATAGTCCTTGATTGAGCAATCAGCTGAACAGTGCGGTAAAAACACTATATTGATTGAGCTGTAAGACAGACTCAGGACTGGCTTAACTTGCGCTATGACCAGCTAACAACCTCATTAAAACAAAGTAGGTTAACCTTGCAGATTTACGGCAAGAACAACGCTATCAAAACCTGCTCTACTTTTTTTATTTCATTTCCTTGCAGACTAACTGCCCAGATAACGATAACACTCGGCTAATTCACTCACACCAAGGCCGCTGTGTTTCGTTACTTCTATTTGTACATCAATGCGCTTTTTTAAGGCATCAACATGGCTTATTACCCCAATCATTTTGCCACTGGCGTTTAATGAATCAAGTGCTGTCAGTGCTATTTCTAGCGTATCGTTATCTAACGTACCAAAACCTTCATCAAGAAATAGCGAGTCGATACTGGTTTTTGCACTGACCAAATCAGATAACGCCAGTGCTAAGGCTAAGCTGACTAAAAAGCTTTCACCACCTGATAAGGTTTTGGTATCACGGACACTATCTGCTTGCCAAGTATCAAGTACTTCTAGTGCTAAACTGTCTGATTGTTGGCGTTGCAATTGATAACGGCCATGCAAACGATTAAGTTGCTGGTTGGCTAAATACACTAAATGAGAAAGTGTTAGCCCTTGGGCGAAGCGTCTAAATTTAGCGCCATCAGCAGCGCCAATTAAACCATTAAGATGAGAAAGATCGTCCAGTTCACTTTGTTGCTTAGCTATTTCTGCTAGTAATGATTGCTGTTCATTACGTTGCTGCTGGTCTTGCTCAAGTTGTTGGCTTAATTGCCCTTGGCGAATTTGCAGTTGCTTCAAAGCTTGCTGGCAAAGAGATGCTTTATTATCAAAGTCATCAACCGCTAAGTTATCCGCTATTTCAACACCCTGAGTAAACAATAAAGCCTTCATCCGTTCATCGTGATTACCCACAGCGAGTTCGGCCGGCTCAATAGCATCAACAAGTTGCTTAGTCTGCGTTTGCAACGCGATTTTTTCTTCTGCAAACTGCAATAGTTGTTGCTGCACTTGTTGCAATTGTGCATTGGCTTGTTGTGTTTGTTGCTCGATAGTTAACTTAATTGCCTTGAAGTTATTACGCTGCTCTTGGGTTAATAACGCCGCGATAAAATCCGCTTCATTGTCGAAATTGCTATCCGCTAATTGCCGCTGCCAAACTTGCTCAGCAGCTTGCTGTTGTGGCATCAAACGATCTATAGCGTCTACATTGCCATTGAGTTTACCGGCAAAATTTTGCTGTATATTTTTCTGCTCGTTAACCGCATTTTGCAGCTTAATTAGCACTTGCTCTTGCGCTAGTTGCTGTTGCTTTAATTGTTGACGCACTTGCTGTGTGTTTTGCTCACCGAACAGTATTTTCCGCTCGGCTTGAGCACCATGATACTGTTTCTCTATTAGTGTTAACTCTGATTTAATGGCTTGTTCCGATTCGCTGAGTTGTTCCATTTTACTTTGCATTACGGCAAGTTGCTGTTGCACTTGTTGGAGTTGTTCATTGTCGGTCGCCACGGCATTTAGCGCGGTTTGATAAGCACGACTTTGCTGCTCAAGGTCACTTATCCAGCCTTGCTGCAATTGCGCCGTAGTATTAAACTCGTTAAGGGTAATAGGATTTTCTATCGGACTAGAATCAGCATGGGTTTGACTAAAAACAGCAAAGCATTGTGGCATGACCAGCTGACACTCCTGCACCAACAACTTTAACTTCTGCCATTCTTGCAATATTTGCTCAAGTTTATGGCTAAGGCTTTGCTGATGTTGCAAAATTTGTTGTTGCAGCTGACTTAACTGCACCGCTTTGTTTTGGCGCTGGTTAGATAAATTTAAACATTGTTTTTCTAGCCCCGAAACTAATTCAACCTGTTGCTGCTGGTGCTGTTTTAATTGCTGCAATTGTTTATTAGCATTATTTAGCTGTTCAAAATGTTGTCGCCGCGTTTGAATATCGCTATTTATGTGCTCAAATGCCGATAGTTCTACGTCTATTTTTAATAACACTCGTTGCGCTAACCATTGCTGTGCAAGATATTGCTGCTCTTGTTGCTTTGCGGTTTGATTTTGGCTTACTAAGCTCAGTTTTTCTTTTAGCCGGTCTTGCTCTGACGATAAGGTTTTACCTTGCTGCTCAAGTTGTTCTAATTCAATATTGAGTTGCTTTAAGCGCTGCTGATGTTCGCTTTCAATGGCATGATGGTCACTTAGGGCCTGGTAATCAGCAATGGCAGGATGTTGCTCTGAGCCACATAACGGGCAGGCTTCATCGGCTTTCAAATTGGCTCTATGCGCACTTAGTGACATAATCGTTTTTTGTTGCTCAACAATGAGCTGTACGTCATTCAACTCAGCTTTTTGATTTTTATACTGTGCACGCAAAGGTGTTAGTTGCGCGGCTAAACTTGCTAATTGTTGATTGTCAGCTTTAAGTGTTTTATCAATATCCTGTAATTCAATGACTAAGGTCTGATAACGCTGAGCATTAAGCAGTGCTTGTGCTTGCTCATCAATAGTCGACTGCAACTCATGCAAATGCTGGCTGAGCGCCTGCTCATTCTGACAATGGTGTTGCTGTAACAACTGACTTACATCATTTTCTTTTGTAGCAAGCGTTACTTGTTGGTGCTTAAACTCAACTTCAAGATCAACTAATTGCTGTTGCTCTTTGGTCAGTTCATTAGCCAACAACTCCGCTTGCTGTTGCATAACTGAACTTTGCTCTATCAACTCAAAACTCTGCAGCTTTTCACTAACCATTTGAGCGATAATATTGCGCCACAACGGTAGGTGTTCAGGTAAGGTAACTAAGTGTTCTTGTTGCTCAATAATGGCTTTTGCCTGGCTGATTTTATCTTGCTGTAATTGCAATTGTGCGGATAACTGGGCTTTTTGCGCTGTTGTATGAATTAACGCCTCGCTTGCCGCATTTACGCGAGCGCTTTGCTGGCTTTTTTGCTCAGTTAGCTGTGCAAGCTTGCTATCAAGTGGCAGTACCTGCTCGACAATTAACTGCTCAGTTTCATGCTGCTGAGCAACAAATTTTTCATGTGATAACAAGAAATCAGCTAATGATTGCTCAGTATTATCTACCTCGACTTTACTATTTTTAACCTTTGCCTCAAGCAGTTTAGCTTGCGCGTTAAGTTCAATAAGCTGCTGATTTAAATAGCTTAGCTGTTGGTACCCGGGCCGTAAATTTTCTGCAGGCTCCGACAAGGCTAACGCTTGCAATTGCTTGGCATTTTCATCAAACGCTTGTTGTGCTGATACTTGTTGCTGCACCGCGAGCTGCTTTTGTTTATTAGCGTTTTGTACATTCATCAGCCAACTACGCACGTGTTGCCAATGTGCTAGCTGTGCTTCAAAGGGTTGCTGGTGCGCACTAACCTTGCTTAACTCGACATTAATTTGCTGTTGTTGCTCAGCGTTTAATAATTGCATGCCCGTGCTTTTAGCGTGCAATAACTTTAATTCGTTGCTGGCGTCTTTATGTTGCTCAAACACCGCTTTAGAAATATCACCATAAATTTCACTGCCGGTCAGCTCTTCTAATAAATCCGCACGTTCATTGGCAGGGGCATTTAAAAAAGCCGCAAATTCGCCTTGCGATAGCATCATCGATTTTCTAAAACGAGAAAAATCTAAGCCGGTTAAGCGCGCTATTTCCGCGCGAATGTCGGAAACTTTCGTCGCGATAACTTCGGCCTCCCCAAGCGCTACTTCATGGTCAGCACCTAGTGGTTCTCTAGCCGTTATCTTTGCTAATTCAGCGGTCGGCTTTTGCAAATTGCCATCAATACTATTTTTTGCTCGGCGTTGACTCCAAAAGGCTCGATAGGCTTGACCTTTAACCTCAAATTCAACTTCTGCTAAGCAACTGCTGGTATGGCGAGTCATTAACTGGTTTTGCTTATCTGAAATAGTTAAGCGCGGCGTTTGATGATATAGCGCCAAACACATGGCATCGAGTATGGTGGTCTTACCCGCGCCCGTTGGACCAACTATGGCGAAAAGCGCACTGGTGTCAAACGGTGATTGGGTAAAATCAATTTTCCAGTGACCTTTTAATGAATTTATATTTTCAAAGCGTAACGACAATATTTTCATGATTTTTGCTCCGCCTTAATCTGTGCGCCGCTGTTTTCTTCGCTAGCGTCCTCAAACGAATGTTTTGCTGAACGGGCAAGTTGTGTTTGCTCCGCAATAGTAAGGTATAAATTATTTAAGCGGATTTTTCGTTGTTGTTGCTCGTCACTTTGCCACTGCTCTAGCGCTATGCGCGCTTCAAATACTTGTTGAACACTTAATTCACTTAACGTAACTTTTTTCTCATGACTTGGCATTTGTTGCCGCGACTTTTTACTGCGTCTGACTAATAACACCTCAACAGGTAAGGTTTTTACTATTTGTTCAATCCGTGCGCTTAAATCTTGTAAGTATTCTGCACTTTCAATTTCAATATCGAGCCAAATTTTTTCCGAACTTTGATGACTATTATTTTTCAAAGCTTGATTTTTTAAGTCAATATTTTTAGCGTCACTAACTTTCGCTTCGACAATTGCCGACTTAGTAATTTTCGACTCGACAACGCCAATAATATCCGCGGATAAACTTTCTAAATGCGTTTTTACCATCGCCAAAGGTTGAAAACAGGGCACGGGGCATAGTTCGACATGGCTCAGTTCGCCATTTTTAAATTCGACAATCACTATGCTCTTTTGGGTTTTAGCTTCATCAAAACTTAACGCTATCGGTGAGCCGCTATAACGAATATGCTCGCTCTTAGTGACTTTTTGTGGCCGATGGATATGACCTAAAGCGATATAATCCGCGGCCGGAAACTCACTGGCAGGAAAGGCTTCTAGCGTGCCAATATAGATATCGCGCACAGAATCACTTGTTGATGCGCCAATGGTAGTTAAATGTCCAGTCGCAATGATCGGTAAACGTGCTCCTTCAGCTTGCTTAAGCTGCGATAATGCTTTTGCTTGTGTAAATAAAGTTTGGTAATGGCCGCTAATGGCCTGCTGTAGAGAGCGTTGTTTTTCACTGGCGGATTGCCCAGCATAACTTTTGACAATATCGCGCGGTCGAATAAACGGAATAGCACAGATCACCGCCTGTTGCTCGGTTTTAAGACTGCTAAGCACAAACACTTGCTCGGCCATGTTGTCGCTGACCGCAGAAATAACCCGAGTGGATAATTGTTGTAATAAATTTTGTGACTCACTGAGCATGGCAACCGAGTCATGATTACCCGCAAGTACCACTAATTGACAACGCGTTTGCTGCAACTTAGCGATAAAATCAAAATACATTTCACGGGCATAACTCGGCGGTGTACCGGTATCAAAAATATCACCAGCCACGATAATCGCGTCAATCTGCTGGCTTTGAGACTGCTCGACTAACCAATTTAAAAATTGTTGATGTTCACGCGCTCGACTTTTGCCATAAAAATGTTGGCCTAAGTGCCAGTCAGAAGTGTGAATAATTCGCATAAGTTAGGTGTACGCCAAAGTCATAAAAACCAAAGCAAATATTCTACCGACTCTGCGACAAGCTTACTACTAACCAAGAAAGAAACCTGGATAAATGTCGGTAATTAACTGAAAGCTAAATATTCGAGCTAAATTTAGCCTGAACTATAGATAACGAATATTTAGTCTTTCGATTACACCAATAACCTGATAGGTAAATAAAAACGACGCCAAGATCAAAGTCATTGTCTAGGTTATCAAGGTTGCATTTTATTTCATTATCAAGATAAAACGTTTATCAATCGTATGCTAATTAACGACGTTTTAACGCTAAAAACAGGTAAAAGTCAATTTGGCAAAAGTGTAGTTTATCCAGAATTGAGCTGGGTTATTAAATTCTTCAACTATACTTATCAACAGCGTCAAGATGGTCTTGCTCGAGATTATTACAACAAGTAAAATATACATAGCAGAGGAAAAAACTCATGGAAAATCAGATTGTTTGGGTTGATATTCCCGTTATAGATTTAACTCGTGCTATTGAGTTTTACAGTGCACTACTTAACGGTGAGGTTAAAAAAGAAGAATTTGAGCATTTTACCGTTGGCATATTACCCCATGCCACCACTAATGTTTCAGGCTGTTTAGTCCCGTCTGCGCCTGAACAAATATTTACCTCTGGGCCACTGATTTACTTTAATGTTAATGACCGACTTGACGATGCCATCAAACAATCAGAAATGCATGGCGGCCGGCTGGTTGAAGATAAAATATCGATGGGAGGCCATGGTTTTCGCGCCATTATTCATGACTCAGAAGGCAACCGCATTGCGCTGCATAGCAATACGCCATAGCGCAAAATGTACCGATAGACTGATGTGAATAATACCCTACATGACCTGCACGGTTACATAAACGGCGTTAGCTAAAAATAGACTATTGTTTAGCGATAAATTTTTCATGTGCTTGACGAACCTTATTCACCAAAGCTATTGGGGTTTGTTTACTTAACGCCATACAGATAGGGGCATAATGTTGTGCCGGAATGATGGATAACGCGGTAACTATTGAATTATCCAACTCTTGGGTGGTTAACGTGTGCTCCATCGAACTTGCTAAGTCCGCTAACAAGTCGACTCTACCCGCAAAAAACATTTTGGTTGCAATTGCATCACTTGAATTAATTTGCAAATTCACACCATCAACAAATCCTAGATTTAACATATATTGATGCAGGAAAGTGTCACGGGTAACACTGATAGTATATTTTTTTATGTCTTGCTGTGAGTTAACCACTATATCCATTCTGTTAGTCAGTTTATAAATTTTATGTGGTTCCAGCGAACTAATTGGACAAAACCAATAAAACAATTTTTCGCGCTTTGGCGTTCTTAAAATAGAATAGATCAAAACATTAGCTCGGGTAGTTGCAAGCTTAAATGCTCTCGTCCATGGATAGACTTTAATGGAATAATCAACGCCCGTAGCCGACAAAACCTCTTTGACTTTGTCAGTTGACTTACCGACAACATTACCGTTTTTATCGAGATAATTATAGGGGTACCAGCTTTCTGTAACCACCTGAATTTTATCTTTAGCATAAGCTACATTAACCATGCAACTTGAAATAATAAAAACAAAAAAACAAAAATTACCCACAGTGACATTACTCGATAGCTTTGAATAAACAGTTAATGACTAGGGAATACTATAAAGGTGTTGCCAATTAATGTCGACATCTGCAATCTAAACAAATAATCCACTATGGCATCCATGTTAATTACCAGTAGTAAGGGCCCCTGATTACCGCATTTATGGCTAATAACACCCGCTTTATTAACTAAACAGATCCTTGGTTAGCGTTTGCTACCAAGATTTACCACAACGTTAAATACTAATAAAGCCTCCCTACCAGTAAATTAAGTGAAAAAAACAACTAAAACCTCTGATGCCGGCGATGTTAATAAAACGTAGTTTATTGATATCAATATACAGTCGTTAGTATGGCGGTTCTTATATAAAGTAGCCTTATATAAAACAATAAAGGCTAAAAGAGATATCTCCCCTAGCCTCATCGCTTAATGTCCATTAAAGAAACAATAAAAAATAGCCTGATATAAAGCTAAAAGTCTCGAATCTCTACCGTATTACTATTAAACTCAAATTTATTGATTTTACCACATTCAGCGAAATGATTACTCGAGGTATATGGCGTACCAGCTTGATTGATATCGCCTTCCCAACCTTGGCCGTTTTTAACATAGGCTTTCACTTCAAAGCTATTGTTAACCGCTTTACTGCAATCCATATCTACATCTAACATCCAGTAGTGTTGCCCCCAAATATTTAATGGCTCTTCACCATAACCGTCATTAGCGACCGTGCGTTTAGTGCCCCAAGTTGATGGCCAAGTATTGGTGGTCCAATCAAGTGCAGTTCCTTGTGCGCTGCTGCTTTGACCTGCTTCGCTGCCATACCAATCTAAGTAACTTTCATTGTTTTTCCATGGTGTTGTTGTCGCACTTTTTAAATTGTTATGGCTAATAGGCATTGCACAAGCAAAATTTGATATTTGACAATTTCTACCCAAGTTATTATTGGCATAGTTATGATCTATACCACCGCGAATAAACATGTCTTGACCACTTTGTGTTTGCGCTTTAATAAATATCACCGTGCGTTCTAATGGCCCAGGAGTTACAACAACACCATCAATTTTTGCCGCTTGATGGATTGCAAAAGCGTCCCATGCGCCAACATTAGCATTAATATTTCCACTGCTATTTACGGTGATGGTTTCGCCGCTACATGATTTTGCATCAGCCGATAATTGCCCCTTTAAAACGTTACAATAAACCCCAGCACTCATGTCAGTATTGAGTGTGGCATTTAAATTATAATCTTCTTTATTAATCGCAACAAAACCAGTATTTCCTCGACCAAAAGCTATCTGGTTATTGCCGTTATCCCACCAGTTTGTTGTGCTCCAGTTACCTGCGGTATTATTTCTAAAGTCAACACCACCGGCGATATATGACCATCGATGTTCACACTGCCAATTACTGCCAAAGCATTCTACATTACCATTATTGTGCACTGGAATACTTGGAGCGCCAGCATCGGTATCGCCATGAAAGTTATAACTCGACATTACTTTTGGGTATCCGTACGGGTAAGCCAGCATAAAGACATTGGCTAAGTCATATAAGCGACCATCAGCAAAAGTAATAACATTACCTCCACCACCGTGCCCCCGTTGATTGTCGTGGTTATCGACAAAAACTACCGCAGAACTACTGGGTAAAAACCCCCAAGCTTCACCAAAACTGCTCAGTGAAGCAAGCTGGCCATTTTTAAAAACATTACCTAGCTGAGTAGTGTATTTAAACTCGGTAACTAAACCCGTACTTTGATATTCACTGGCAGTAATCGCTTCTCCGCCTTGATCAATGACTTCTTGAAAGACCAATGGTGTACCATTAACTTTTGATAATACGCCCTGAATATCACCTAATGCCATATGTTTGGAAGCATCAAAACGAAACCCGGCAACACCAATATTTTGTAAATCATTTAAATAACCTGCTAGCGTTTCTTGCACATAAGGCGAACTCGTATTGAGATCAGCAAGGCTAACTAACTCACAATTTTGAACTTGCCAACGGTTGTTATAATCGTTAATAGCACAGGTAGTATGAAAATCTTGCGGGCCAAAATTAGGGAAGTTTTTGTTACCGTAACTACTACCTGCAGTGCCTGTGCCACTGCCTGCCGCCATATGGTTTAATACCGCGTCGACATATATTTCAACGCCTACCGCCTTACAACGATTAACCATATCGATAAACTGGCCGCGGTTGCCACCACGACTTTCGAGTTGATAGCTCACGGGTTGATAGCGAGTCCACCATTGCCCGCCTTGAATATGTTCATTGGGCGGCGATACTTGTACTGCCGCATAACCTTTAGGACCTAAATAGTCTTCACATTCTTGTGCAACATCTTGCCAATTCCATTCAAATAAATGCACAAAGGTTGTTGGTTGTGCTGCCGCTTGAATTTGATAGCTTATGCCTAATACTAAACTGCTCGCTAATAGGGATTTTATTATTTTAGACTTCATTTTTATTTCATTCCTAATGTAAGGTTAATGTAAAGTTAATGTTAATTTTTGCTCATTAAATCGCCAACTCAGGTTGCATTAAATTCTCGCAAAGATATATATCAAACAAAATGAATACGTATTCAGGAAAATACTTATAGGGTTTTTACTAGCAGGATAACTATACATAGATAAGGAAAATTATTATTCACCATGGAGGGTTATTAGCCCCCTGTGTCAGGATAGTTGTCGCCTCAATAAATTTTATAAATAAACAGAAAGTAGCAACCTTAAGCAGTTGAACTGCCAAGAGTATTCAAGTCAACTTAAAGAAGTGATATTAAACGAGTTCAACCA
>TARA_R110000737_G_scaffold298162_1_pt1 | contig 12310 bp, 9 predicted proteins | sample TARA_R110000737 | Tara Oceans TARA_R110000737 (sample SAMEA4398027) | marine metagenome | biome: Polar Biome; feature: [SRF] surface water layer (ENVO:00010504); material: water (ENVO:00002006), including particulate matter (ENVO:01000060) such as... | depth 5 m
CGGAACAGTTTGACATGAAACCAGAAGAAATTATTGCTTTCGATGAAAGAATTATTTTTAATGTCATGAATAACAAAATAGCTAATGGTCTGCAGATTAATAATCAGCTATTGACGGCTGATGAAAAAAATATTTTAAAAGTACAATTGGAACTGTTGAAAATTGAGAACACACATTTGAAATTTATCATTGAAAATCTGCTGAAAAAATAACATCGAATCACTGGTAGACTTTTTTTGTGCAGCCTAGCAACATTTTCGTAATAGGATAGAAAAACGAAATAAAACCTAATTTTTAAAAGATTTTCCGCTTTTTTAATGGCTTAATTTTCTACACTGTTTAGAATTAACCGATAACCGATAAGGATTGTTCTCACAGTATGAGGACATGATTTTAAATTGATAATCCGTTTACTTGCTCACCGCCAAAAATTTTTCTATTTGACTCAACGGTTTATTGCTTCTTACTACTTGTTTTTACTATTTTTCGCATCATTCAGCGCTCATAAATAGTGCGTCTTTACTGTTTTACTATTGGGTTTTCAAGGCTCTAACCTGTATTGTTTATGTTGAAATCAGGCAACAATCATTGTAAATTGTATAATTCCTACATCAACATATGTGAATAACGCATATTTAGTTTTGAAGTATTAACAGTAATTACCAGTTTTTTAATAAATTTGTCCGTTGCAATTTTTAGTAAAACTTTTCTCATGTATATTAGTGAAATCGCAAGTGCTGTAAAAAGATACAGGCAAAATAGAGGTCTTTCTCAAGAAAACATGTCTATGGACCTGGGGTTGAGTCAATCTCAATACTCCAGGAGGGAAACTGGAAGAATACAATTTACAGCGGACGAAATTCGAAGAATTTCTGTTATACTAGACGTTGATATAGATACACTTATCAGTAAAAGTCGAATAAAAGTAACAGAAGCCAAAGCTCCAGCCAACTACAAAGAAAAGGATATGGGAAGGCTTATTACTCTATTAGTAGAAGTTCTAATTACAAGTGAGGAAAATTCAGAAGTCAGGTTGGGTTTAATCCATAGTTTATCTGATAAATTGAAGAGTTTGTGAAATTTAAAAATCACGAATAACTTGTGAAGAAATCGTGAAATTCTTTTTGTTTCAATAGGCTTTTGTATAATTTAAAAATATCTGAAATACATCCTTTTTACCCGATAATTAATTTGTGCATTTCGTTACGTCTATTCAATTTTAATTGGATAATTGAACGGAAAGTGCATGATGCGCTGTTTGTGCGAATATTGAGCACCGCTCGAATACTGAATAGTTGCTTTTCTTATACCGTCCTCGGTGATTTTGTATTCATTGACTTTTTTTCATCTCGGATCATTTTATGTGTTTATCGCACACGAAAAAATATGAATAAATACTGAATAATGAATGAAACATCAATTAAGTCGAATCTTACCCACTGGTTTATTGTTGGTTGAATGGAAAATATGGCACGCGATAATTGCATAAATTATTCATGTGATATGTGTTAATCACATTGGAATTAGGATTTTTATGTCTGTACTTTGTTCCCAAGATCTAGCAGATGCGATACAGTATACTGTTTAGATTTTTTAAATAGACGAGCTCCTTAAAAGTGATAAATACAAATTGCAGCTATGATTTTCGAATGCTTTGTGGAATTTCTTGAATACCCGCCAATCAGTTTAAATTCAATTGGTTTTGAGTGACAACTTTCAAACAGAAAATAATGTGGAAGAAATTTGAAAAATGGTTTGACCTAAATCTAGGATGGTTTTTTATAAAAGGAAGAAAACAAGAAGATTGGTACAAATACCTTAAAGAAAAATATCAGGATAAATGATTCAATGTTACAGCATGAGGTTTTTGAACAAATGAATAACAGACGATTTAGTTTGATGCGAATATCATTTTTATAGAAAAACAATGAAAACACACATAGAAAATTTCCCCCAGGACATAGTAGATGCTTTTCAAATCATTGAAATAAATCAGCTCAAAAAGTTTTATCCAAATTTTAATAATATTCTAATATGTGGAATGGGAGCTTCTGGAATTGGAGGATTATTGGTGTCTCGATGGTTTCAAAATGAGTTGGTTATTCCTGTCAATTGTTGCCAGGATTATAATCTACCTGGCTATGTTAACAAATCAACGCTCGTAATTGCCTGCTCATATTCAGGCAATACCGAAGAAACACTTTCTGCAGTAGAGCAAGCACATGAAAAAGGAGCCTCTATTATTGCAATAACTTCTGGCGGGAAACTGGAAAGATTCTGCAGCGAAAATAATTACGAAAGCACAATCATTCCAGGCGGAAAGCCACCACGAACGCAATTGGCCTATATGTGTGTTTTGTTGACCGATATTTTTTGTTTATTCGGTTTCATCGAGGAGGATCGTTTGGTTGAAATATTTAATGCCTCGTCAATATTAAGAGGTGTAAACGAGAAAATACATAAAGAAGCAAAAAGAATTGCAGAATCGTTATTCAAAAAAAATATCGTCATCTATTCGGAATTAAAAGACGAAGCTATTGCGGTAAGAGCTCGTCAACAATTTCAGGAAAATTCGAAGGTACTTTGCTCTCATCATGTGATTCCAGAAATGAACCACAACGAATTGGTTGGCTGGGCAGGAGGTAATGAAAAACACGCTGTAATTTTTATTGAGACCGCGTCCATGCATCCTCAAAATAAAAAACGATTTGATTATACAAGAGGTGTTGTAGAATCAAAAACTGCGCATAGCCTAACGATTAAATCTGACTTTGAAAATGAAATAGTTTCCTCACTGTATTTAATTCACGTTTTGGATTGGGCATCCTACTATTTGGCAGAATTGAGAGATGTAGATGCCACTGAGGTTGACGTAATTGACAAGCTCAAGATTTCATTGGTTTAAAATTTCCCAAAAAAACGATAAAATGAAAATAGGAATACAATTAATTATATAGATAATATTTTCATTCAGAAAAGTCGTGAGGTTTATTGCTGTCGGTAATGCCGAGAGTGGGTGTTTTCAGCAATAAATGAAGCCAATATATTTGGGAGAGTATAACCTGGTTTTATCGCGACTTTTCTGATGATTTTACACAAGTACTTTCGATAGAAAATGCCGTGTAAAACTCTAAAATAAACTCCATATCCAAATTTTCACAAATGAAAACAAGGTTCTATTATAATGAATATGATATCGTGAATTACTTAAAAAAGAGAAAAACGGTCTTAAACCTATTTTTCATCTTCATTTCTTTCTTTTAACAACTTGTTTAGAATTTGTCTATGAAGGAATAACGATTTCAAAAATAAACGATCCAAAGCAAAACATGACCCCGTGAATCTGGAGTTCAGATGGAAATGTTGTCACCGCAGTATATGAAAATCAAGGACAACGCTTAATTATTGACGGTGGATTTACACGTTTGTTCCACAATTGGGATACCGCTGGAACTGGTCGTTACGTGAAAAACGCAGCTGCTTGGTTGGTGAATTACGAGCGATTTGGTGAAGCTGTTGTTAGTGAGAATTTAGAGAAATAACCCTTGCCTTCGACTCCGCTCAGTCTGCGCTTTAATATCATTTTTGAATTGTAGGTTGAGCGGATTAGTTCGTAGGCTGAGCGGAGTCGAAGCCTACATTTCCTCAACTTCCTTCACCGAAGCAAACAAATCAAACGCTTTTTGCAAATCCTTAACATTGTTGAAGACCATGCGCAAGCGATCGTTTTTCTCTGAAAGCGAACAAGGCAATTGTCCTGTTTGAATGCGTTTCAATAAGACTTGAAAAATTGCTGACTCATAGAATTTAGATTGTGGGTCGGGAATCATGAATCCAACCATTTTTCCGCCCTTGATAACGAGTTTCTCTACACCTAAATCTTGCGCCAACCATCGCAATTGGAAAGACATAATTAGTTCATTCACTTCATGTGGCAAAGGCCCAAATCGGTCGATCAAGTCTTTGGCGAATTTCTCCAATTCCTCTTCCGTTTTCAAATTGTCCATGGATTGGTAAAGCGCTAAACGTTCATTTACGTCGTTCACATAATCATCTGGAATACGAACTTCCAAGTCCGTTTCCAAAATACAATCGCGAACAAAAGTTACTGGTCCGTCGCCTTTTTTAGCAAACAGATCTTTGAATTCTTGTTCCTTCAATTCATCAACAGCTTCGTTCAAGATTTTCTGATACATTTCAAACCCAATGTCAGAAATGAAACCACTTTGTTCACCTCCCAACATATTTCCAGCTCCTCGAATGTCCAAATCCTTCATGGCAATATTGAAACCAGCGCCAAGGTCGGAGAATTGAACCAAAGCTTCCAATCGTTTTCGCGCTTCGGAAGTAAGAACCGTAAATTTTGGAGCAATTAAATAGCAGAAAGCTTTCTTATTGGAACGACCAACACGTCCACGCAATTGGTGCAAATCACTCAAACCAAAGTTTTGGGCGTTGTTAATGATAATCGTATTCGCATTGGAAATATCAATACCACTTTCGATAATTGTTGTAGCAATTAGAACATCGTATTCGTGGTTGATGAAATCAAACATGATTTTTTCCAACTTCTCGCCGTCCATCTGTCCGTGACCAATTCCTATTCGAATACCAGGGCAAAGTCGTGAAATCATGCCAGCAACCTCTTTGATATTTTCCAATCGATTATGAACGAAAAACACTTGTCCACCACGACTAACTTCGTAAGCTATTGCATCGCGAATTGTTTCTTCGTTGAAAGAAATTATCTCCGTTAAAACCGGTTGACGATTCGGCGGAGGCGTGTTAATAATACTCAAATCTCGTGCACCCATTAAGGAGAATTGCAAAGTTCTTGGAATTGGAGTAGCCGTTAAAGTGAGCGTATCAACAGTAGCGCGAAGCGTTTTTAATTTGTCTTTTACCGACACACCAAATTTTTGCTCTTCGTCGATTATCATCAAACCTAGATCCTTAAATTTCACTCTATTGCCAACCAAAGCGTGTGTTCCGATTAAAATATCAATTTTACCTTCCTTTAATCGTTGAAGCGTATCGGTAATTTTTTTAGCCGATTTAAATCGATTGATGTAATCCACATTGCAAGGAAAATCCGCTAATCTTTCTTTAAAACTGCGATAATGCTGCATGGAAAGTATGGTTGTTGGAACCAAAATTGCTACCTGTTTACTATCGGCTACGGCTTTAAAAGCTGCTCGAATGGCAATTTCCGTTTTCCCGAATCCAACGTCCCCACAAATCAATCGATCCATTGGCATTTTGGATTCCATATCTTCTTTCACCGCTTGCGTTGCTTTGAATTGATCGGGTGTATCTTCATACATGAAGGAAACTTCTAACTCATTTTGCAAGTAGCTGTCTGGTGAAAAAGCAAAACCCTGTTGCGCTTTTCGTTTAGCGTACAGTTGAATTAGATCAAAAGCCAGTTCTTTTATCTTCTTTTTGGTTTTATTCTTTAATGTATTCCAAGCTTGTGTACCTAACTTGTTCATTTTCGGCGCAATACCATCTTTGCCGGTAAATTTCGAAATTCTATGAAGTGAGTGAATGCCCACATACAAGACGTCTCCATCTTTGTATATAAGGCGTATAGCCTCTTGAGGCTTACCATTTACGTCGATAGTTTGTAGACCAGAAAACTGACCGACGCCATGGTCTATATGCGTTATATAATCGCCTTTTTGCAGGTTGTAAATGTCTTTCAACATCAAAGCTTGCTTGTTTTGACGGAAACCTTCTTTTAATTGAAAGCGATGGTAACGTTCAAAAATTTGATGATCGGTATAACAGGTTAATTTCAAATCAGGAGAGATGAAACCTTCGTGCAAAGCAATCGGCATAGGAATAAAATCTACCTCACCACCTATGTCTTCCAAAATTTGAATCAGTCGTTCAATTTGTTTTGGTTGATTAGAAAAGATGATGTTTTGAAATCTATCTGCTGTTTTCTGCATCAAATTATCGCGCAGCAATTCAAATCGTTTATTGAAACTTGGTTGCGGTTGAAAATTGAATTGGAAAGTTTTTTCAGCTTTGAAATGATAATCTGGACCCCATTCTAAAATGGAAAAATCAGCAATTTCTTTTGCCAATTGTTTTCCTGAATAAAATAGAATTTCAGGTAAAGTTCGTCGTGTATCTACTCCAAAACTAGCATGTATTTCCTCAGCTTTTTCGAAGGCCTTGTCTAAAATAGTTTCTGTATGCTCATAGCTCGACATCCATACATTTGTCGATTTTCCGAGGAAAGTCAATAAACTTCCCGTTCCCTCATTGGTTAAAAATTCATCTTGAATATTAGGGACAATATTGAAGTGCTGATGCGTTTTCACGGAGAGTTGGTCAACCGGATCGAAAACACGAATCGTTTCTACTTCATCACCAAAAAATTCAATTCGAAAAGGAAGGTCGTTGGCATAAGAGAAAACGTCCACAATACCTCCACGAATGGCAAACTGACCGGGTTCATAAACATATTCTACACGATCGAAATGATATTCCAGAAGCAATTCGTTCATGAATTCTATGGAATAGGTTTTTCCAACCTCAACGCGCATGGTATTCTTCACCAGTTTTTGTTGCGTCGGCACCATTTCAAAAAGTGATTCGGGATAGGCAACCAACCAAACATTTTTTTGGTTGTTTATGGCTTCCAAAACTTCAGCTCTAGCGACAACGTTGGCATTGTCTGTTTCTTCAATATCGTAAGGAACACGATAAGAGGCAGGATAGAAAAAGATGTTTTTGTTATCGGGATGTAGATGTTCTAAGTCATTAAGAAAATAAGCCGCTTCTTCTTTGTCTTGCAATAAAAACAAATGATGTCCCGGAATTTGGTTCGCCAAAGCAGATGCACAAAGAGCCCGAGAAGAACCAATTATCCCTTTCCATTGTATGCGAGTTCCTGCAAATTGCAAAGCATTCGCCGTATCATCTATTTGGGGTATCTCTTTAAAGCGATTAATTAATTTTTTCTGATCCATTTCTTACTTCTACAAACGACGAAAATGCCCTAAGTGTTCTTAGGACATTAAAATTTTGTGCAAAGATGGGGAAAAAAGCAGACTTCGACTCTGCTCAGTCTGCGTTTTTAAACTAATTCTAAAGAGAAATTTAAACCTAGGTCTGAGCGGAGTCGAAGACCGATAACCATCCAAACATCTCCTCAAAAGCTTTCTCACGCACTTCTTTTTGGGATAAAAACAAATCATGCATTCCATTTTGGATTTCTATGATTTTCAGATTACTGCCCAGCTTTGGTCCTATATTTTTCATGTGCTCAACATTCAAAACAATATCCGCTGAGTGTGCAGCTTCTTGAAATTTCAACATCTTTTTTGAATGATGAGAATGCAGAATCAAAACAGGAATTTGAATAGAAGATTTCCTAAGTTTCTTCTGTGCTTTGTCAATAGCGATTAACCATTTGAAATAGGTTGGAAAGCCTTTTATCGGCTTCCAGTCTAGGTTAAAATCCCATTCACCGTGAAAATCTTTGTGCAAACTTTCAGGATAGGATGGCGGCAAAGCACCTTCTAGTTTGCCATATTGCAAAGCCTGTGAACTAAACTTTGCCAAAACTAAACCTGCTTTTTTCACCGGTTTAGGCACATTGAAATCAAAGAAAGGAGAATTTAAAACTAGATTTTTTACCAGTTTTCTTTCTGCTCCATCGTTCATGTAATTGCAGGCAATAAGTCCGCCTGTTGAATGTCCTAAAAGTGTTATATCTGTAGAATTATTGTCAGAAATTGTCCGCAAAGCAATGGAAATTTCTTCAAAGTATTCCTCTAAATTTTTGCAGTAATTTGGGTGTTGATGAGGTAATAATGATCGGCCATATTTCCTCAAATCAAGCGCATAGAAATCGAAGTTATTTTCCAAAAATTTGGCTGCGACATGCGGGTGAAAAAAGTAATCTATAAAACCATGAAGATAGAGAACCGCCTTTTTTCTATTTGAGTTTTTATTTGCAGAAATAAGCGTAGCAACTACTTCTCCTTCGTAATCATTTTGAAGTTGGAGTGTTTGAAACGTGAAATCTGAATTGAGGTTCATAGATGGAATTTACGAATAATCTCCCACAACTCAATCGTATATTAACTAAAGTTGTGGTTGAATAAAGTCGTTAAGAATTTTCAAAAAAGCTTTATGTTGATCTACCTGCGGACCATGACCACATTTTGGGATGGAAACAAATTTGGCATCTATGGCTGTGGCAAATTTCTGTCCTTCTTTTAAAGGAAAGATTTCATCGTTTTCGCCCCAAAGGACTAGGGTTGGAATTTTTTTGAATGTAGAAAGATCCTGCATTTTTGATTGTTCGGCAGGTAAGGAAGTCATCAATGCTATTTGTTCTGCATTGTTTTTATGAAAATAAGCGTCGAACATTTGTCTGCGCAGGAATTTAGGAATGTGTTTATCTGAATAGGTAGCAGCATTCATTAGTCGCTGAATATTATTTGGATCTTCAAGCACAAAAAGATCAGAGATAGTATTCAACTCGAAATTTTTACAAACCGTGTCTAAATAAGAAATATCGAAGGTTGGGCCAGGAGAATTAGCGATAACTAGTCTTTCAACTTTATCAGGAAATTTGTATGCAAAATCTAAGGCTACAAAACCACCATAACTTTGTCCTATCAATGTTGCAGAATCAATTTGTAAATGAGCTAATAATTTCTCAAGAGCCGATGTTTGGGTAGATAAATTTGCAGGTTCGTTAGAGTAACTGTCACCAAACCAAAGCAAATCATAGGTGATAATAGTATTTGTTTCAACAAAATGTTTTAGCTCTTTTTCCCAAGTCACCGTTCCGTCGCCGCCAAAACCGTGAATAAAAACTAAGGTCGGTCCTTGACCTCCTTTCCAATACTTTATAGAAAGTGAATCGCTTTTGAATACTGAGGAATAGATTTCATTTTTGTTGAGCGATTTTACAGTATGACGCCCACTCATTTTCACCAAATTACAGGATGAAAAAGAAACAAGTATAGACAATAGAATGACTAAGTAATTCATGGTATTCGATTAAATTAGAGTTTACTATACCGAAACAACTCCAGACTTCCTTTGGTTTAAATGAAGTTCCGATTAATCCTTCAAACAACCCATAGCTTTCTCCATCATATTTTTTGAGCCCGTATAATATGGCACCCGTTGATGAAGTCTTGTTGGTTTAATTTCCATAACTCGCTTACGACCGGTTGTGGCCATTCCGCCAGCTTGTTCTGCAACAAAAGCTAAAGGATTACACTCGTACAACAAACGAAGTTTACCCTCAGGGTTTAAAGTGGTATCCGGATAAACGTAGATTCCACCTTTGATTAAATTTCGGTGAAAATCGGCTACCAAAGAACCAATGTAACGACCAGAATATGGGTGCATTGGCGTAGCATCTGCTTCTTGGCAATACGAAATATAGTCGCACAATCCTTGTTCACAGATTTTGATATTTCCTTCGTTCATGGCATACAAACGCCCATCAACTGGCATTTTCATATCTGGGTGAGATAGGCAGAATTCGCCTATACTTGGGTCTAAAGTAAATCCGTTGACTCCTTTTCCAGTCGTATAAACTAACATGGTAGAAGAACCATAAAGCACATATCCAGCGGCAACTTGATCATCACCTTTTTGAAGCATATCTTCCATAGTTGCATGAGTACCAACTGGTGAAACTCGTCTGTAAATGGAGAAAATAGTTCCTATAGAAACATTTACATCGATGTTTGAGGAACCATCCAAAGGATCAAAAAGAACGACATAATTTCCGTTTTTGGATGTTTCAGAATCAAAAGCTAAGAAATCATCATTTTCTTCAGAAGCAATTCCGCAGACTTCACCGCCTTGCTCAAACATTCTAATAAATTGTTCGTCAGCAATGACATCCAATTTCTGTTGTTCCTCACCTTGAATATTGATTTCACCTTGAGCACCCAGAATATTATCGATCAATCCGGCACGACGAACATCGCGTGTTACAATTTTTGAAGCAACAGCAATATCATTCAAGATACGCGACAATTCGCCCGTTGCAAATGGAAAGTCTGCCTGACGGTCTAAAATAAATTCGTTAAGGGTAATCAATTTGGACATCCGATATTTTTTTGGCAAATATCGTGATTTTCAAAAGAACTATAAGTTGTACGTTCGGCTTTCTTTAAACTCTTTTGAAATCGTATGTAATTACAGTGTCTTTTGTGACAGTAACATTGTTCCATGTTGGTATTTCCTGCGTATAAGTGATTGTAAAATTATCTCTTGAAACAATTTTACCTTCAACTTTTCCGTAATACGGACTATTAGGTGCCAATGGAATTATTAAAAATGGAACAATGGAGTCAGGCATTGCCATTGACTTTGTCGACCAATCAATTAAAAAAGAAAAATCAGTTTTAAGAAAATCGAAAGTACCACCTTCAACTTTCATATGTGATCTTTCAAAAGAATAGACTTGTGCTGTATCAGAAACAGTATCGTTGTTTCTTAAATACGAAAACCGACCTTCCAATCGAGTTGAGGAATATGAACAAGAGCCATCGTCTTTTTTCACAGCCTCGAAATAATTTATTGCCAATTCGTCTGTACATCCTTTTTTCTTACAAGATGTAAATACAAGCATTAATAACAAGGTTGATCCAGTGGCAAGCAACATTAAGTTTTTCATTTTCTCGATTTTATTTAGCGAAGCTACTACTAATTTTTTTTCTGTCAAAAAATACTTTCGCTTTATTAACGAGTTCTTGGAGGATTATTGCTTCTGTTTTATCTTTTTATTTTGTGAAATCTCAAATTGTCCAATTTTTAGATAAAAGCCTTTTCTTTCGCTTTTTGCATCTTCACCCGATTTATAATCTACCTGCGTTTTGATAATATCTGACAACTTGTTGGTCAAAGGCTTCACAGGGTTTGTCATGGCCAATGCATTAGAAGGAGACTCTAAAACTTCTGTTTGGCGGTATGCGACAGCATCAGGGTTCTTATCTTGAAGGGCTCTGTTAAGCACAACATTTTCTGCAAACAATGTCTCAATTTTTTCTGCTTTTCTCATAGAAAGATTTCCTGAAATAAGCTTGGAAGCTGAACCGTTTTTATTTACCGATGGGTTTATTGCTTGTTGAGCAACAAATTGAGTAGCGTTGTTCGAAGAATTTTGATTTAATTCTATTTGAGTCGAATTGTTTTTTGGAATGTCATTGGTATTTCCCTTTACACGAATAGTTGGCACACCAGCGGCAGAGCGAATTTCACCATTATATGGAGAATTTGGAATTAGCCAAATAACCAAAACCGCACATGCAGCTGCAAGGACAGATAGCAGTGGCCAAAGGACAATTGTTTCTCGTTGTTTTAGTTTTGATTTGTCTTTAAAAACTTCATTTTTATCTGCTTTTAATGTAGATAAAGCGTAAATTTTTCTATCCAATTTATATTTCGGATGAGCAGAAATGAAGGAATCCAATTCAGCCAATTTTGTTTTAGAAAGTTGGTTTTCTTTTTCGGCAGTTAAGAAATATTCAATGTTTCCAGTTGAAATAGTTGACGAGTTTTGATCTTGTTTTAAATTGTTTTTGAAATCATTGTCCAATACAAAAGCGGAGTCCATTAATTCTGGACCCAAATCTTCCACTTGCAACTCAGGATTATCAGCCAAAAAGGCAAACAAGGCCAAGGTTGCGTTTTCATCTAAATTTCCTTCAAGGTAATCGAGATAAAAAGCTTCGTAATTTTCTATATTTATTTGGTCTTTCATTCTTTATTAAACAATCAATTCAACACTTTTCAAATATGTCTTCAATGCCTGTCGAGCTCTAAAGATATATACTTTCACTTGAGATTCTTTCAGTTTGCAAATTTCGCCGATTTCTTCGTACGAATAGCCTTCATAATCACGCAGAAGGACCAATGTTTTTTGAATCTCCGGCAACTGATTTAGTGCTTCATTAAGGATTTCTTGTAAATCGAAATTCGTTTCAGGCTGCGTTCTAGCTTGTTTATCTTCCGCAGGCATCTCGTAACTTCTTTTTTCCTTTTTTACAAAATCCATAATCGCATTGTATGCAGTAGTAAATAGATAACTCTTTACTTTTTCTACATTTATCTCATCGTGTTTTGCCCAAACTTTCATGAAAGTTTCTTGCACAATATCTTTTGCAGACATCTCATTTCTAAGATGTTTCATCGAAAATCGAAAGATATTATCCGAAAATTCGTCTACAGCAATATTGAATTCTTTAACCGTCATTTTAGTTTAGCACATCTGTAAGACTGACAAGTAGATGAAAAGTTACAAATAACAATTAAAAAA
>TARA_R110000737_G_scaffold147237_1_pt1 | contig 12306 bp, 23 predicted proteins | sample TARA_R110000737 | Tara Oceans TARA_R110000737 (sample SAMEA4398027) | marine metagenome | biome: Polar Biome; feature: [SRF] surface water layer (ENVO:00010504); material: water (ENVO:00002006), including particulate matter (ENVO:01000060) such as... | depth 5 m
AAGATGTTTCCTTTAAGGTACCCCTCATATTCGGCAGGTTTCATACTGCCTCTTATCAAATCAATAGTCTCCATCGTATTACTCTTGTAGTGAGGTGGGTTAGTAATTTGTTCCCATTCAATTTTCTTAGGCTCTTCCATAGTTAAATTATCCTTTACTCTGGTTCATCTTCCTTTATTTTTTTCTTAACAGAAAAAGGTATAACATTCCCTTCGTAGTTAGTATACTCCTCCGTTGGTGATTCTATACCCTGTAGATAAATAACATCAGGATTATCTTCTAACACACTAATGATACCTTGGGCTATTATCGTTGAAGTAGATTCTTCTTCCATTGCATCTATCACCCTAACTGTAAATTCACCTGCATCCTCATCATCTGATAGAATAATTAAGACGGTATCTTTCCTGACTAGAGACAGCAAGTTAAAAGCAGCGTTCAATTCCAGGAGAGCTTGGGTTTTGTCATCCGTATCTTTGTATTCCATGCTGTTTATTTTTTAATAAAATCTAAAAAGTAAGAAGCATCCACTATTGCAAGTGGTTTTTCTCTATTCATTTTAATAATCAAAACAGGTTCTCCTTTACCTTCATGCTTATTTGCTTGTTGATAAGAATCATATATACCTTTATAACTTTCTCTTGCTTTGCATTCTATCTTTATTGGTATACATTTAGCAGCTAACGGAGACAACTTAATATCCGCACCTGTCTCTCCCATAATAGCGCCTCGTATATCTCCTTCTTCTAAGGAAGGAAATCTGAGATAGAGTTGATCTCTAACCCAATCTTGTAGCCGCCGACCTTTAGCTTTTCTTGATGCTATAGAAATAGACATATGTTACATCCAAAAATTAAGTTTATTATAATATTTATTGTGTAGTCTCGAAAATTCTTTTACAAAAAACCGTCTAATTTTTTCAGTAGAGAATTCAATAAGTTCGTTTTCTACTAAGAAGCACTCTCTTGGGGAATAAATAACAATCTCGTTATGTCTCAGTTTATCCTCAATATTCTTAAAGTCTTCTTTCATTTTTTCTAAACCTTTTTCCTCTGTATCTTCCTGATAAAAATCATCCTCACTAAGAGAAGATAAATATTTTTTATATCTAACTACTAGATGATTAGTTTTTACTAGGTTCAACACAGGGTTCTTCATGGGCATAAATTTGACATACTTTGCCATATGGTTTAACACAATGTCCTCTTCTGTTATAACTGATTGTGTTAAGAGTGTCATTCTAAATCTCCTTCGTCTTCTAACACCTCTTGCATTCTACCACTTTTAGGATCGTAATACAACTTACATGCTGGCCCTGTCAAACCAGAGAACCTATTTTTTATAACACGTACAGTTGTTATGTTTCTTTCTCTCTCATCTTCATGCTGCCCATTACGCTCCAACCCAAAAACAATATCACTCAACTGTCCGATAGATGCAGACCCTCTAAGTTGACTAAGAGAAGTTACTGCACCTTCCTCATGTCCTGATCCTGATGGCCTACGCAGATGACTAACAAGAAACAGAACAATGTCTAGCTCCTGAACCAGGGTACGTAGCTTCGTCATAATTTCGTCTAAGGCTCTACGTTCATCAGAGTTTCCTTGATCAGACACAATGATTGATACATGATCCAAGCAAATGAACTTACAATTAAGGGCTTTAGAAAAATAACGTACGCTGCTAACTATTTTATCAATATCATTTGAACCGAAATGGTCGAAAAAGAAAAGCCTCCCAGTACCTAATGTCTCATCAAAGTATTTTCTAAATTCTTCTTTAGGTGTGGTTTTGTATACATCTGGTAGATGGAGAGGCTTATTTGCTTCTAATGACATCATAGCTAATCCAGTTCCCCTAACTGATTCCTCCATGAACATCATACCTATATTCTCTTTTGTATTTTTTAACACATGGTAAGTAAGCTCTCTCATAAATTGAGACTTACCTAGCCCTGATCCAGCAGTGACAGTGACAAGCTCACCTGTCCGTATGCCGTAAGTTAGTTTCTGTACACCAAGGAAAGGATAATTTATAATAGCTTCCGACTTATCTTCTTGGACAATATCCCACATGTCCTTACCAGCTATAATACTATCTGGTGTGTAGCTTTCTGCCGCCCACCAATCTTCTAAGAAAAATTTCTCACGATTGTTCACAAGATATTCATTCGCATCTTTGTGATGTTGTAGTTTAACTATCTTGGCTTTGGGACTTAAGAGTTCTGCAACCTTAAGTGCAGCAGAAGTTCCTGGAGAATCATTATCAAAACAAATTATGATGCTATCAAAAGACATGAGCCATTCATAGCTTTCTTTAACATCCTTAACTGCGCTCTCTGCTCCATTCTTTATAGATACGCAAGGCCATTTAGAGCCAAGAAGTTGATATGCGCTAAGAGCATCAAGCTCTCCTTCACACAAGGTAACAAATTTTCTACCACCATTAAATACTTGTTGTCCAAACAAACCAGAACCAATTATGCTTCCTTCTGAATAGAAAGTTTTAGAAGAAACATTTCTTACTTTGTGAGCAACTAACACCCCTTCTGCATTATAATAAGGATAGTAATGTTTATCATCATCCTGCCTAACATTATACTTTTTACAAGTGTTTTCTAAAAGACCTCTTGAAGGCATGGCAGCGATAAGCCCTTGGTTTAATATCGCCTTGGAAACTTTACTGGTGATAGGCTGCTTCTGTTTTTCTTTATCTCCATTGACATGGTGCGTACAATCAGGTGTGAAGCAGTGTTCTCCTTTGTCAGAAAAAACTACTAAGTTGTCCTTGCTGTTGCATTGAGGACAGGCTGTTCGTTGCGTTGCCAAAAGCATCTCCTTATAAATAAGTGGCGGTTACTTCAGGTACATTAGGTACTCGTACAACTTTGGTTAGGTATCGTAAACTATTTTTATACTTAAATACTCTTAAGTCCTTCCAACATTCTTCCTTGAAAGGACAGTACACACAGTTTTTATTGAGCTGCATGTTACCAGACTTGCCATCCTCTACAGGTCTGTAACATAGGGGAGGAGGAGTAGAAAGTTCTATTGCCTTTCTTATTTGAGTAATTCTTTTATCAGCATTAATGATACCAAAGTCATCTATCTCTAAAAGAGTTAGCTCTCCAGTTACTTTGTTAATGGCTAAGAAGTAACCTCTATTTTTCCCTTCTGCCATAGCATAACCACTAATCTGACCTATGTAACCAAAAGGATCGTCGTTCTCTAGCGTACCAAATTTAAATTTACGAAAAGAGAAATCACTAGCAGACTTAACATCCACTACCTCTCCATCAATCTTACAATCGATATGTCCTTTCACTCCGTTAAGTGTAACCTCTTTCTGTTCATCGGTTACAGAATGACCAGCTTCTTTAGTTAAGAATATAAGAAGCTCTTCTAAGATAGAACCATACAAAAATTTAATAAGCATTGAGCCTTTATGCTGAACATCTTTTTGAGGTTTCTTAAACTCCATCCATAGACGCCGCAAAGGTTTTCCTATAGATGACATTCTTAAGTAAGGTCGGGCTTTCTGATCTCGTTCGTTTTCAATACTATCTCTTACAGCTTTCTCCATTCCTTTTAAGAAAGAAGAAAGATTATCTTCAGATAACTTATGTTTGTTTTCTAGAGTAGAATAAATATCTTCAACCAGAGTTTCAATTCTCATCGTCATCTCCTTAAGGTGTATAGCTGCCCCACGGCTCAATGCCAACCTCGCCCACTATACTTCTTGGTAATGCAGATACTTAAACATCTATACCAAGCCCATACAATGCAACTATGTTAAGTTACAAATCCTCATCAAAGTCATTGTCACCACCAGAGTATTCAACGAGAGTTAGAACCTGGATTTTGTTAAGATAAAGTGAAGTACCATATTGGTCTACCATAGGATGATCTGGATTTGGAACAACTCGAACTCGTACATCAGACCCGTTACCAATCAAAGTGTTTTGAATATCAATTGGAGCCTTGTCAGCATCCATCGCTGTTACTTCGAACTTAGACTTAGGTGTGACAAACTCACCCCTATCATCCTGCTTGTCCTTTAGCTTAACACCATTATCTAAGAGTGTCTTCTTGGACCGTTGTGACAGGTTGCCAACATCAAGTTGGTACTTTTCACTATACTCATCAGGAACCTTAAGCTTAGTCCAATAAGCCTTACCCTGAATGATAAAGCTATCTACTTTTACTTTTAATGACATGGTTAGTCTCCTTGTTTATTGAAGTGTAAATAGTATCATAGGTTTTGTACGTTGTCAATAGAAATCTTTCTTGCCTTTGAGATTGGTATACTATAAAACAGTTCTCCCCTTGGTACGAACCTATTGGAAACTTCCACAACCTCTGCTTCAGAAACGGTTTGACCGGATATTTCCCAAGCTTCCTTACACATACTGTTTAGAATGTAGAAGGTAATGTTGTCTGCTCCTTTCCTTTCAAGCAGTCTCTTTTTCCTATACGCTATACGTACATCCCTCCAGGAGGATGGCCAATCTTCTTTCCAAGAGTATTTAATCTCCACCTCCCATCCTTGTCCATCCTTTCCTTCGATGTCACAAGCATACTTTTCTTCGTCATCCAAGAGAGCATGACCTTCTCTCTGTAAGTAAGACCGAATCAAATCCTTGGCCTTGCCGTCTGCCTTGTCATATAACTCTTGGCTAAATTTCTTTCGAACTACAGTAGTTGTTCTCATAATATCTGTATCCCTTATAGTCCACCCTTGCTCTGGTATGTATAACTCTCCACCATTATAGTGCTTTGCTCTATTACAATTACCACAAAGTACCTGAAACCTTTCCTGATTTCGTAATATTTCAGAATAATTATTTGTAGCACTTCCTTTTTGAGTACTTTTATTTCGATCATTATAAACATGATCCACTTCTAGATACATAGCATCTGTCTCTCCGCAACAGACACACCGTCTCCCTAGTGTATCAAAAATTTTTGCTTTTCTAACACCTTTAGCCTTCCTATTCTTTTCTCTCTCTTTCTCTCTACCTTCTTCCGTACTCATTCGTTTATAATAACTTCTTCTCTGTCTATATCGCTGTAGTTCTTTATCCTTACTTGCCATGTTGACCTCTCCTAATGTGTTTCAGCCCAAGTCCTGCCAATCTTAGCGTCAGCATTCAAAGGAAGTGTCATGTTATAATACTCTCCTACTTTTTGTATAGCATAATCTGCTACGAAACATAACTCTTCAGCGTCCTTGTGGCTACACTCGTACTGCTGCTCATCATGGATTGTATTAACTAGGTTTGCATCTAGCTGTCGGCTATCGATCTCTTCATCTACAAACACCGCCCACTGCTTACAGACGATAGCTCCTGCACCCTGTAAGAGCGTGTTAAGGGCAGCATGACGGTGCCTGACATACAGTCTACGTCCATCCAAGCCTTTGATATGTCCCTTCCCTGCCGATTTATTCACTGACTTTATAAGTGTGTTTAACTTAGGGACATTACTTAAAAACTTTGTCTTCAAAGCTTCCCCTGCTGAACTGCTACCATTAATTATAGAACCAATCTTAGCTGAACCAGCCCCATAAAGGAAGGCGTAGATGAATGTCTTAGCTGCTGAACGAGTAGGTAATCCTGCCGCCTTCTGGTTTAGAGTGTGAGGATCACCACTGATTACAGCCTCTGTAAAATCTTTATCATTCATGTAGTGAGCCAGCATTCTAAGTTCCAACCCTTTAGCATCCATACCTACCAAAACTTTATCTACCCCTGGTACCGTCCAGCATTCTCTACACTCTACACCAAAAGGCTTACCGCTAGACACGATGTTAGCCATGTTAGGCTTGGCATGTGTCATTCTAGATGTAACCGCTCCCATCGTTATGACTCTACCATGTACTCTATCATTCTCATCTACCTCATCCAACCAAGTTTCAACAGTTTTATATCTAGTCTGTAGCATCTTCCACTCCGCTAACCTTTGTATAGCTTTTGGTGCAGAGGAGGACACACTGGCTAAGTTTTTTTCATTTATCCTTGGTGAGCCTTTAGGTGTGTAGTCAATAGGTTTCCAGCCGTACTCTTCCATATGTTCTATGATTTGTTTAGGACTTGCAAGATTGAAAGGCTCAAAGGATACTAAATTAAAATCTCCACCTACCACCTTCTGCCAATTATCAATCTGTTTTAAACCAATAGAAGACATACCCCCATCCTTCTTCGTTCTAATATTAACCGTTCTCTCTTGCTTAATACTGTAAGGAATTTCTTTTAGAACATCTCTCTCTATTAAATCTGCCTTTTGTTTAACCTCACTCAAAAGGAAGTGTGCCTTCTTTACATCCAGCAGGAAACCTTTATCCTGTTGCTTATTAATGATACTTCTTATCTTATGTTCGAGAAGTACACTCTTATCACTAAACTTTTTTGTTTTTATAAGTTTCACTAGATATTTGTACAGTTTCCCTGTGATATTCACATCTTGTGTACAATACTTTATCATTTCTGGAGAGAGGTTTTCAAAATCTTCAAACTCTATCTTAGGATAGTTGAACCTTTCTCCCCAGCTTCTTAAGCTATGACCACCCTTGATGTCCGCCCGTACTAAGTAAGAAACCAGCAGCGTATCAAAAATTTTATCTTCTTCTATCTCCATAGACCATAGCCTGTTTAGTATAGGGATATCAAAGGACAAAGCATTATGTCCTATGATTGTGTCATACCTTTTTAGATATTTTTTTAAGCTTTCTTTCTTATCTTCTTGGAAAGATAAAATAATTCCTGTATCTAAATCTTTGGTTACACACACATGTATTTTACTTGGGTGTAGGCCATCCGTTTCTATGTCTAGTATTAAAGTCATCAGGTTCGTTTTCCTTTAATAGAATAGAACTTGCTTCCTTGTGTGAATAACCAAGAGAAACTAATGTAGAATGTGCAGCATCATACTTAATCTTATCAGAAGAATAGAGAGATACAGTTTTCTCTATAAGGTCTATGTTATCCGCTAACTTTTTCAACATTATCTTTTTTAGTAGATTTTTTATGAACACGAAGAGTTTCTTTAGCCTTCTCTAATTCTTCTTGCTCCTGTTCAAGGTCAAACATACGTTGGTTCAAGTATGCAATTATAGACTTTCTCTGATGCCTATGAACTACATGTGGATTCTCTTCCAACCATTCAATTTCTTTTTTTAATACTGATACATGAGCTAAACTCATTTAGTTTCCTCCTTCAATTTTTGTTTTTCTTCAGCATCAATTGCCTTAATACGATCCGCTTCTTCAGAAGAACCAAACATACCAAGACGATCAAGGACTATGGCAGGGAGAAGACCGGACAATGCACATTCCATTGCACTATCCATTGTGCCATACGCTGCCACTTTGTTTCCATCATAAAGGTAGTTACCAGTAGCCTCATCATAGCCACAAGAATTATAAGATACAATCCCGGTGGCAAGACTACCAGTGACTACACCTGTTACAAGAGTTACAACTACTATCAATGTTTTCATTTCAAATTCCTTTAGTTTGTTTCTTCAAACAATTCTAGGATATACTCTTCAGTAAAACCCATAAGAACCCTGTTGCTTACGAACCGGGCTAGTGTATCACGAACACACTCCAATACCAAGATAAATCTATCTGCCTTGGCCTCCCAGAAGTCTTGCTGCATCTCTAGGACATCAGACATAGAGGATACTTATCATGCAGGATAGAACTAGTGCCCACAAAAATCCTAATGTAAAGTCATGCCAGCTAGCCATCAAGCACCTCTGTTATCATCCAGAAGTAAGGATCACAATACTCTTTACTTTTTATACGTTCATAGTCGGGTACCCGGTCTGGAAGAAACCTTTTCTCCCAGACTACAGTCTTTCCATCATACTTTCGTACAGCTTCCTCTCTACCTCTAGCTTGTATATTTTTCACTTGTTCTTCTCCTCATTCAAAAGATGTTCTTCCATCCCGTCAGTAATACTCTTTGCACTCTTTTCGTATCTCTCTTTAGGTTTTTTGACACGCTGGTGATACTTAGTTGTGTGTAAATCCTTAACAATTCTGTCGTATTTCCATTGTTTCTTTTTAGATTCTTCCTTCATTAGATTGCCCCGACTATTTACCCACGCTATGTGTTACAAAATCCCTGGTTCCTACACGGGAATCAATCCGATAAAGATTATGAAAAGGATTGCCGAAATATTCTACCGAATGTCCGTTGCGAACTTTTAAAAACATCTTAGTCTGCTCCACACCATAACCTTGAAACATATCCGTGATGCGGCGAATGCTAGACTTGCTGCCCTTCTCACTAAGGTCTTTGAGAAGGGCTGTAACCTTCTCTTTTTCGGAGAGGATGGTTTTCTCTTTCTTGGTATCCACAAATAACTTAACGATATTGCTTAACATTTTAATTCTCCAATAAAATCTAATTTAAGAGGGTCTTAAAGGTTCCTTATAGAAAACTTAGATTATTCTTAATCCTTTCTTATCTTTACCTTAAGGAGACGTATAGTATACACATGTATTAGCACCTTGTCCATTGTTTTTTTGTACATCTTTACTTTTTAAAACAGATGTTGTATTTTTGCATCATGTTTACAGCCATAAAGAATCTGCGTATAGACTACTCATCCCGGCAATTTGTATACCATAATAAAAAAGCATCTCTTTACTTGCTTCTTCAAGCTCTGTTTCGAGATGTTCTTGATCAAACATAGTTAAGTCTTTACTTTTGGTATTAATATTCATGTTCTGTTCTCCTTTTCTAACTGTCGTATCATGTATGAGTATAATAGTTTATCTTCGGCAGACCTTACAGCCTCATCCCTATCTGATGTGACTAGCATCGGCCTGTCAGGGTACAATCCTGGGTAGGTTATATAATACTCATCGTCACTATCGTGATGTACTATTGCTACATCATTTTTAAAGATTACATTCATAATGTCGAATCCTTCTCTATTGTGTCGAATTGTTGTCCATTTCCTGTCCGTGTGTCGAATTGCCGACGCTCATTAGTTAACTTAGCGTAGATGTCGGGCCTACCTTTCTCCAGGTTCCTATCAAATCTTGCAGCAACGATAGCCTTCTGGTTGTGAGACATACGATCCCATGCTTTTTGTATCTGTTCCCATGTTGCATCTTGTTTCAACATCTAGAAGTCCTCCTTAGTTCCAAAGACATCGTCTTGACAGGTCTGACACATGCCAGATATGCTGTATTCTTTACGACTAAGATCATCCCTAAACAGCTCCGGCTTGTCGTTACATGTAGCACACAGGCCAGCATCTACGTGCGCCACCTCTCTATGTAGACCACACGCAATCATAATATCTCTATTCATAGTTCAACCTCCTTCGTTATCTTTTACCATGAAATACCACGACACCGTACAGAGTATCGGAAAGACAAACAATAACCCAAAGTGTAGGTAACCTCCGCCAAAACTCATTGCCTTGTTGGCAGTGTAGAGGAAGCCCAATAAAGAACTGATTAAAATTATTGCGTAAACTGATCTGATCATTGACTTTTCCTTAATTTGTTTAATAATTTTCAGTGTGTTCTATCTCAATCGTAACTCTTACTGTCTCCCATATCATCACAGAATACACCTAAAAGCTTGACCATCTTCTTGTCATATGAATCCGCTATATCTTTAGCCTCATCGTAATAGTTTCCGAAGTCTACAATATCCCATGTTTGTTCGTTATAGTTCCAGCCATACACGTGATACAAGACCATGTGCCTGTCTTCGCAGGGTATCATTAGGTCATACCAATCGTTATCATCTACTGCTGTATCATGGTCATATACAGGCATGACGAAGGCAAACTTTGTAACTTTTCTGGTTATATATCTAGGCATGTCATAGTCCTTTCTAGTTTTGAATTTCATTACGCTTGTGTTCGATGTATACACGCAAGTTTTTAGACAGAGTTATCGGCTGACCATTAGACCACCTTCTCCAATTAGTTTTCTCACTATCAAGCAAATGCTGCCCTTTCATCCGCAGGGTATAAGTATCTTTGTTTAGATATTTTCGCATCAATCTGACAAGTTCCTGACCTTCCTCATCATTAGGAATTTCAGAGAATACATAGTTGAATTTAGGCATGTCATAGTCCTTTCTAGTTTTGGATGTTAGTAAGTATGCTAGCAATCACATCCACCGTGAAGCCATTGCCAAGCATCTTGTAGCGTTGTGTGTTGGATACCTTCTTACCATCACTGCCCATAGCAGTGTAGCCTTCCGGCACCGTCTGTAGGCGTTCACATTCAGTCACTGTAAGCTTGCGCCATGCTTTAGGTTCAACAAAAATCTTTGGCTCATGGTACCCGCCACCTTTAGCAGTTAGTGCGGGAGATTTACCAGAAGAATGATAGACACGCTTGGCCATATCATATGTATTGAGGTCAGCATCTCCAACATGGCATAGGCCATCGTCAGAGAATACCAGTTGCCTACGGTGCTTCTCAAAGTAGGATTTAAGGTTTCCACCCTTCCAATAGTTTGCATCAAGGCAATGTGACTTATCCCGATCTGTGCAACCATCCTCAAGGATATCCTTAAGCATGACACCCTGATCAGTTGGCATATTAAATGGGATGTTAGTCCAGTATAGGCGTTGCCTATTTTGGGCAGAGACAAGACTGCTGTTGATAAAGATAGGTTCCACACCAAGTTCATTGGTGATCACGTCCATACTTTCCTGCTTCATCTTTACATTTTCCAACAGGAAATACCTAGGCTTCAATTCTTTTAGAAGCCTGACATATTCAAAGAATAATTTTGAGCGAGGATCATCAAAGTTTAATTGCCTACCGGCAAAGCTAAAACCTTGGCAAGGTGAGCCACCTATCAGCAGGTCAATCTGTGGCAGGTCTTCCGCCTTCACATCAACCACTGATCCAAGGTGGTGCGTGTTAGGAAAATTATTCTTGGTCACCTTGATAGCGTAAGGATCAATTTCAGATGCAAAATAGTTGTCAACTTTTACACCTGATTTTTGCAATGCCAGTTGTGCGCCTGACATACCGTCAAAAAGAGATAGAACATTCATAATTATTTCCTTACTGTGTATGTGTAGAAACCAACCCATTGGGGGCTGGTATGCTCACAGAAACCAGCGCATTCAGGATAGAGCGAACCGGCCTCCGTTCTGGTAGGACCAAAGCGCAGTGCCTTCTTGTATATGTTGACGTTGTAATGTCTTTGACCCACCGTCTTATACAACTGCATCATCTCCGTATAGGTGTCAGAAAATACCGTGACCTTGACGATGCCGTGGGTGTAGTTGTCTTCCGATATAGCTATCATTATGCGACCTTCTCAATAACGCCTTTTTTCATTGTGATTTCCGCAAAGAATTCTTTGCCAGCAAGACCTGTAATAGCTGGACGGTGAGCACCACAGAACGTGCCATCTCTTTTATATTCCTCCCCAAAAAACGAAGTTTCCTGATAGTCCAGCGCCTTACCTTTTGACGCAATCAATTCTTTTTTAGAGGTGTAACCAATAAGTAGCATCATTGTATTTATCCTATGTATGTAAAACCGCATTGTCTACGATGTTTTGAAGCCTGCACAATCTTTAAAAGCTTGTCAACTAAAATCGACATACCGTGGAAACTTAATTGATTAATTAAAAATTTTTATGCTGGCTGCGCCTGCCATAGCCAAGCCTTAGGGCAAGCCTTAGGGTAAGCCTTAGGGCAAGCCTTAGGGCAAGCCTTAGGGCAAGCCTTAGGGCAAAAAAAAAAGGCCGGCAAAATGCCAGCCCTTTGATTTTAGGTGCTTGGTTTAATGATCATAAAATATCACAGGCTTGGCTGGCATTGCCCAACACAAGGTGCAAGAAGCGCAACTCGTCGCTTTCTTTAATTGGTGCGGGCAACCAATACCCTCCGTTGAGACATGCTCAGATTGTGCCGACATGGGATCATTCGGAAAGGAACTAAACCGAATGGCGAACCTCGCACCGTACAAGTCACGGACCCCACGTATTGCCAAGCCTAACGGTTTGGTTGGGTGGTGCCTTGTATAACCGTATATGTTAAGCAAAGGGCGCTTATCTAATTGCTTCTGCCAAAATTTAACGTATTTTAGATCAGGAAAATCGCCTAAGATATGTAAGCGGACTAGGTAGGCTTTGCCCTTGGCGTCTAATTCGTCTAGATCACGCACTATCGATACCATTAAAGCATCATTGACGATGAAGCGATGAGCAAAGGGCATATTATTGCCATAGCAATCTAGCCAGTGTTCACAGGCGCTATCGCATGTTGCCCGTTCTTCAAGTGTCAAAATATAAATCTTGGCAC
>TARA_R110000737_G_C14623611_1_pt1 | contig 12290 bp, 7 predicted proteins | sample TARA_R110000737 | Tara Oceans TARA_R110000737 (sample SAMEA4398027) | marine metagenome | biome: Polar Biome; feature: [SRF] surface water layer (ENVO:00010504); material: water (ENVO:00002006), including particulate matter (ENVO:01000060) such as... | depth 5 m
CGCTATATAATCGGAAAGTTGACGGTTGATATTTTTATAGGTCTTATTCAACTTTGCGTACTTAGTTGGCATTATTTTCTAGCTACTTATTAGACTTTTCGTGATTTTCTCACGATTTTTGACACAAGAACTTTATTATTTTTCCCAATCTAGCTACGGCCACAAAAAATGTGGTTCAAAAATTCTCATAATTTGTGAAAATCCACACTGGTGCTTGGGGTGTAATTTTTATTCAATTTTTTCAGTGTTCCTTGACGCTTATTTATACTCCAAAAAAACAAGGTCAATCCATTGATAATGTTCATTTTATAGAGGCTTAAAAAGTAACATTAAGTATTTGTAGATACAGTTTTTATGTCAAAAATATACCTATCTCAGACAAATATTATGAAGTCCATTTTGTTAGCCTATTAAAATCTAAAATGAATAAGGCTGCTAACTAGTAATACTGCCATTTTTTACTTCTTTTAAGTATTCCACGTGCTGTTTATCCGTCTTTTTGCCTTGAGCTAACTTGATGTTCTCAATGAATGAAATGATTTGTGTTACTTCTTGATTATCAAACATGTTTTCGTTAAAAGATTTGATGTAAACCATCATTTCTTTCAAATAGCCAACATTCTCAGGCAGCTTGGTTTTTAACTGGGCATTGGCTGTGAATACCACTACCGAATGAAATAGCTCATGTGGCATATCAAGTATAAACGCTAGTGTTTTAGTGTGTTTATAGTTTTGTCTTAAAGGGTTTTGAAACGGGAATTTTGAGCGATGAATGGTCTGTGTCCATTTGGCCTGGTGCTCACTGCCAAAGATCCAACCGCTCATGTTTTTTGTTTCTATGACAAATACGCCAAAATTTGATATTACAATATGGTCAATTTGCGTAGTGCCGCCATCTTCTAATGGCAGTGTGGCATCATTAATAATGGTGTATTTAGTATTGTCTAAATGCTTTGTTAGACCATTTCTAACATGACGTTCACCGATACGCCCTTTGATTTGCGGCAATTTCTTTTTGAAATAATAAATCGCTATCAAGCCAAGGAACAACAAAGTGAACATCGGCATTAGCATTTTAGCCAATTGAGTAAATGGATTAGGTTGAGTCGATAGTGGTTGCGCATTCCCTGATGAAACTTGCCGACGTGATAACGCTTCTACTTTAATAGGGCTGTTGTTCATCTGATTTTTAATTATCGATGATGATTTTGTCGGTCGCTTTACTTGTTGGTTAGAAAGTAATGCTATATTACTGGATTGGGGTGTTATCGGGTTTTGGCAGTGAGTATCAAAGTTGGTTTTTTCTTTACCATATAAAGAAGAATTTTTACCTAATCTGCGCTGATAGTCGGCTATTTGTTGTTTTAGTAATATACAGGCTGAACCAGTGTATTGTTGCTCAGCATTGGCGCTGAAAAGTACCATAACTAAACTTAAAAAAATCCATTTCATTTTATTTTCCTAACCGTAAGAACTGCCTACTTCACTAGAAACTAAACTCCAATAGCCAGCTATTGATCTCTAGCATTCACTGCAAACATTATCTTTAACCATCGCAAATCTTCAGGGCCAAGACATGCTTGCTTGTGTATAGAAGGGGTTTCATAAGCCTCTTTATATACGTGACATATGGCTACTTCCGTTAGCTCGCGCCACCTTTCACCATCTAATTCTGGAATACTACCATCTGCCAAATTAGGGCCTGTTAACGGGTCATGCTGAGACTCCGTTGTACGTAGCAGCAACTCCAATTCTTGTAATATAGGATTAATAACCTGAAGCGTATTGGCTGCTTCAAACTCTTTGGCTATATGCTCTTCTGCTTCTTTAATTGATTTTTCAAGCTGATGTTTAGCAAGCCTCTCTCCAGTCGGACGTAGTCCATATTTGTTAAGTAGGCCACTAACACTCGGTAATAATGCCTTAGCTGCAATTCCAACACCCAACAATGGATTTACGATGGCCGCTAGTCCGCCAACCAATAACATGCCATAGGTGAGTTTATTATCGAGCGAATCAATTTGGTTAGCTAATGCCTCAAGGCTGTTTAGGTTACCGTTACCTCTAACCATTTCCTCTGCGGATTGTCGCATGTAGCCTTTAAGCATTTCTTCTGAATGTTCATTAGGAAAATGAAAAACACGCCTTTTAGGCAGGTTATTAATTTCAGGAACTGCGTTTGGTAAACACCGCATGGTATGTAAAGCAAATTTATACTCTGAAAGCTCGTAAGGTATAACGAAATAGTGCTTTTCGTCATATTGAATATCGTCATATTTGTCTGAGTTCTCGGCTGACACAAATATTGGCAGACCATTCACTTTTTCTTTAACAATAGAATAGCTAGAAGATAGTTCTTCGGTTGCTTTATCTGCAACAGAGCGAACTACATCCATTCCTTTTTTTAAGAAGTTTTGCATTAGCTCTTATACTCCATTAAATATCCCTTTCAATTTCATTAAATCCTTACATAGCATATCAAAATCCACATAATAGTGCTCATCATGTCTTACCCATAAACGTTTTTTAGAAAACTGGATAGGCTTTTTAAGGTAAGCACCGTATTGTGTTTTAAGAAAATTGGCTTGTAATTCTGTGGGGAAAATCACCTGCTATAACGTAACAACTTGGACTTTCGCTGGTTGCTCTTTTTTTAGAAATTTATAGGCATTGACGAAAATGCTATTTACTTGATAGTGAACATAGGTGCGCTCGGCCAATCGAGCAATATGGCTGTGAGCAACAAAGTTACCACCAGAGCTGGGCAGTTCAATACCGTTTTCAAGTTTTTGATTAGATGTTGTGCCAGAACACATACTTTCATCAGCGCTTACAGCAGAAGAAATTAGATAAATGACTAATAAAAGGGTTTTTAATAAGTTCATGTGGTTCTTCTTAACTTCCAACCAAGCCGCAATATAAACAAATCTTATGTAGCAAGGGTCTTGAAATGAAGCCTAAAAATTTGTTGTCCAGTGTAAATGGAAAAAAGGGTTTAACATCCGAAGGCATAATACTATCAAGTAAAGCATGACAAAAATTGCCAGTAAACGCACTCAGAAATATAGCCCACTAAACAATTAAGATAGGCAAAAATTTTGATCAGATTCTGGTATGTGATCTTCTACAGGCGAACAAACTGACATTAGAAAAATGATATAGTTATTTTTCTAGCTAATTTTAAAAAACTTAGTGTTGAAGTTTTTTTGAGTTTTACTCATGTGATTTTCATTAATTATCAATACTAAATTGATAATTAAATATCCTTTATTTATATATCAACTACTATGTAACGCTTTAAATTTAGGTGTTTCCCACGGGCGCATCGCTTGAAGTAAACCAATATATTGCTAGTAATTTATTTTAATCAACTACCACCTCATCTGCACTGTTTGATCTGTTTTCGGTCAATTCTCTACTGATTTTTTGAATATGTGTTTCAGAGTTTTTTACTGATTTTTCAGTAGTGAAATTTAATGTTTTTAACGTATCAAGCATTTCAAGATCAAGGTTTTTATTGCTTTGCAACGTTGTAACCAATGGCGTTAAAAATGCTTCCATATTTTGAGTAAATAAAGAAAGAGTTTGCTCCAACTCTGAATTATCTGGTTTTTCAACATTCACTTGTAGCTTCAGGCTTGCTAGAGTTTCATTTAAGACAGCTAAACCATTTGATTGCGGCTGTTGTAATGCTTGTCCAATTTGATTCAAGCCTTTTTGTAGCAAGGATATTTGGCTCGCGATTGTTGCGATAGGGTTATCATTATCACCAAGGTTTTGATGCCTAACAAAGTCTTCTTTAATCTGTTGCCAACGAACGGCTTGTTCACTTGTTTGATTTTCAAGAAGTTCTGCCAACTTTAATAAGTTTTCTTCCGCCCCAATGGTCAGTGTTTGAGCTTCTCCACGGTAATGATCAGCGATAAGTTGTTCAATCTCTTCATCTGTCATCACAGGAACGACTTTTTCAGCCATCTTATTCATGTTGCGATAGCTCCCTTGCAACTTAAATGGCGGCTCGGTTCTATATTTATCGTCTTGTGCAGCAGATGCTATATATTGCTCGTTGGCTTTTAATACTGTTTCTTGGATCTTACGAATACGTTGAATAACAGCAACAATTTCATTAATTTCGGCTTGAGAATATCCATGTTTTAATTCAGTTGTCGGAATAGGGTCACCATCGGCAATTTTGACCAGTTTATACAGATCATCCATATCACGTGTAGCAAGTGGTGCCATATAAGAGTTACTCGTTAAACTGTTTTCAATAAAGCTTAATGAAAACTCATGCTCACGGCCACCTAAGGTATCACCCAGATTATATATATCTGCTCGGTTAGCTAACATATCTGGAATAGAAAATGCCTCACCAGATTCTGTGTATGGGTTACCCGCCATAACAACAGCGAACTTTTTGCCGCGCATGTCATAAGTTTTACTTTCACCATTCCAGACACCATCAACTCTTCTTGAACCATCACAAAGAGAAATAAATTTTTGTAAAAACTCAGGGTTCGTATGTTGAATATCATCAAGATACAACATGACATTATTACCCATCTCAAAAGCTAAGTTGATTTTTTCAACTTCATTTCTAGCTGTAGAGTTATTCGCTTGTATAGGATCAAGTGATAATTGGTCATGACCAATAGAGGGGCAGTTTATTTTAACAAAAGTCATACCTAATTTGCTGGCTACGTATTCAATAAGTGTTGTTTTACCATAACCAGGAGGAGAGATAAGTAACAATAACCCCATTAAATCTGAGCGTTTATTGTTACCTGCTGCACCAATCTGTTTAGCTAAATTGGTACCAATAATAGGAAAGTAAACATCATTTATCAGCTTGTTTCGAACAAAAGAAGATAATGCGTTAGGCTTAAATTCTTCTAAACGTAACCGCTTACGTTGTTCTAGCAATATACTTTGTTTCTTCTGGTGAAATTGATTAAATGCAGGAACGTGTTCATTTTCAAATTGACGAAGTCTAGTGATAAATTCCTGGTAGTTTACTTCTATCTTTCTATCAACAATTTGAGGATGCTGACCAAGTAAACCGTCTACTACACCACCAGTATTTGCAGTTGAGGTATAGAAATCACATTGTTCTTCCATAGTCATAAGCATTGAAGCTTCAATAAGAACATCTTGATGGGCACTTATTTCTTGATGATTAACAAAAGATTGCACCCAAGCTAGGTGAAGTTGATATCTTTGCTCTAGTGTTGAACAGCCTGATAAAGCGCCACTAATTTGCTTTTCTAGACTCTTATGTTTGAGCTGAGTTTTTAGCTGCCTTGTTAACTCTAAGCTTTCTTCTTTAACAACAAATTTTTGCTCTGCTAATGCCAACTCTTGCAGGAGGTACGTTGCTGCCAAAGTGGTGTCACAAACTAACCACGGCTGGTTACCGAGGTAATCGCCCAATACCACTGCAAGTTCATTAATCAGTTGTTGACGTAATTGAGTGCCACCAAAGGTTTCTTCCATCAAATGTAAGTTATGACAACGATGTATCAAATCCTGACGTTCATTACTTTCTAGACCTATAGAAAAGAAGAACACTGCTAGCCTTCTCTCTGATGCCGGGTAGGCCAATAATCCTATCGATTCTCTTAACGATAATAATTGAGTTAAAATTAAAGCCGCATCACAGTCGTGCACACCTTTATCATAGCCTTCTTGATATCTAGGCTCAGCCGTTTTTCTTACAGTATCAATCAGTTGAGTGTTTTTAACTGCTTCTTTTAGACTATCTAGTGCGACTTTACCTGCGGTCTCGGCTTCAAATAATATGGTTGCCGCTAAATACTCTCCTCGATAAACGTTGTCACATTCGGAGATAAGCTCCTGTTGCCATAGGTACTCAGTGCCAGCAAACAAAGCAGGTGCTAGCGTTTCAAAATACTCACTTCCGCTAATATGTAAAACCATAGCATCATCACGAGGGAGTAGTGTCAGTTCTAACTTTTGTCTGTTAACCGAAAATTGGTGTTCACCTATTTTGACTAAACTACCATCAGCAGAATAAATATCTGTCTTATCTCTAAGTGCTCTGATCCCCTGTTCTTTAGCATTCTTTAACTGGGCATCAATGTCATCAGCTCTAACATTGTCATCAAGCTCACGTAATTGTTCAATAAGCTGCTTAAGTTTTGCAACCATAGGATCGCCAGCAAAATAGCTGTTTAATTTATCTTGATCATTAAATGATTGGCTTCGACGAATAACGCCTTCAATAATACGTTCTGCCGCTATCATTAAATTAAGGCATCGACGTTGTTGTGCATCCATAAGCTGTTGCTTATGTTGTTCGAAGTTATCGTATATTTCGTCTCTTTTAGCTAATATTTCATTATAAAATTCATCATAATCGCTAAATTGACTTTCCAAGTTTTCAAGTTGAACGAGTATTTGGGACAGTTGCTGATCACAAGCCTGCGGTGTATCACTAGCATTTAAGCCACTAGTAACACTTTGACTCAATAATTTAAAACGAGCACCGAATTCAGCACGAGCCTCTTCACTACCAACACTTTTAGCAGTAATATCGGCATTCGCCTTAACCCGATTAATTTGACTAAAAACACCTGAAATATCTTCCAAAATGCGTGTTCTTTGTCTGCTATCTTCAATCGCTAAAGAAAGCATAGTGCGGTTTAAAAGATCTAATCCTTGAACCAGCACTTCGATTGAACTGCGGATAGGTTTTAACGCGGTAATTGATTCACTTGCTTCAACAGCAGACTCTAATTCACTAATCGTTTGATGATAAGGTGTGAGAGCTTCGTCTTGTTGGAGAAAGTCTGCTGTTGCTTGGCTAAGACCTTTAGTTAACTCATCTAGGTTAACCTCCATAGCCTCTATTTCGTCAACATCAACATAACGCAATTCTTTATGAGAAATTAACTCACCTTTGAATTGTGCTAATTCAGCTAAATTATCAACAAATTGCTTAACAGTATCAAACCCTGGAATTTGTACATGTTTGGTTAGTTCAGTAAGCTTATCCTTTGCTCCAGACATAATAGCATCAGATTTTTTTTTAATACTAGCTACTTTTTCAAACTCATCCAACACCAATTCAGAGGTGGTTACTACTTGTTTTAAAAATTTATTAAGTGAAACCAATTTTTCATCATTAAGCCAGTGATATTTATCAAAAAGCTGCCTAGACTCTTTAACCAAGTCATTAAAATGCTGGGTACTAGGTGCTTGCACAGAAATAAGTTTAACTACGCCGTATAAATCAGACACTCCCCGCACAAGTTCAGGATTACCTATTTTTCCAAAAAAACTATTGTCAGTGGGCTGATTACTCGCATGCTCTTCGCTACAAAATGGCGTTTGCCATATTTGCATTGCGTGCACTCGTGATGGCTCAGATTCCGCACTAAAAACAACTGCTCTGCCGTTGTTATATAAACTTTGGCCGTGACCATAAATAGGATTTTGTAGTGTTCGGGTAATTAAATTGTAGCCAAATAGAGCATATTGGCCTTCATTTGGTTCATAAAAAATATAAAGAAAATCTTCACCATTAGGAGATTTAACTACACGATGTAATTGAAGGTCTTCAGCATTATCTTCAAAACTCTTATTCTCACCATTTTGAAGATAGTAGCCACCAGGGAAAATAATACCGTGATCTTCCGGTAATTGAATACAAGCATGAGCAATTGCATCTTGTCTTAGCACTTGTTGAGTTTTACTGTTGAAAATTAAATGACGCGTTTCAGTTTCGCGATAAGGTTTTATTTTTAACAGAATAAGTTCGCCAACTTTGGCGTAATGGATTTCTGCGTCATCCAGTGATTGATGTTCATCAACCACTGGCTCCGAATATATTCCTTGTCCTTCTTCGGTATTATTCTCGACTTTTAAGGTAATTGAACCACCGATTGCTTCAACAAAAAGCGTATCAAATAAATTAAAGTGTGGATGCTTTCCTTGCTCTTGTTGTTCTCGTGTGACTTTATGCCATTCAAAATCAAAGTTATCGGGTTGTTTTATGTCTCTTTCACCACGGTTATCTATATAGGTAACCTTCTGATCGGCATCAATACCCCAGCGAAAAACCCGTATATCATCAAGACGTTCTCCAATACGAAATACGGCAAACACTTTACTACCTTGACGATATACGTGGGCCAAAAAAGTTTTGTTATAGTAGGTATACAGCTCATCAAAATCGCGCACAAAATCGGGATGCTCAAGGAAACTACCCTGAATAGGCACATCGACAAATTCTACTTCACCATCGCTATCTTTGATTTGGTGTAAGCTGAAAACATCAGCAACTGTGATGTTTCGTTTTAAGCCTAAAAAGACGTTGTAGCCAAAAAGTAAGGTATCTCCAATAGCGGCTATATCGCGAGCAACACAATTATGCTCAGTCCTAACTCGCACACGAGCAACAACGGCCATATCAGTAGAGCCAAACGTAGTAATACGTTCGTCATTAAGCTGTTTAATTTGTGAATTGAGATCACTACCTAAAGCCGCTAATCGGCGCTGAATTAGTTCGTATGAACCTCCTTCGGCAACGGCTTGATTAGTGACGCTTTCCTTATCTGTCATGTAAGACTCCATGAAGCTGCTATGTAACCAACCAATAATAGATGGCTACATAATATCTACTTAAACTATTATGAATTTACTATTTTACGTCTGAAGATTTTTGGCTACCTAAGTTTAATAAGCTAGCTAATGCACCTTTTTGTGTCTCATCAGCATTATTCAATGTAGAAAGTAGTTTAGACATATTAAAGTTTTTCATTGTTTCACTAGTTTGCGAAGCTCCTGCTAGCACACCACCTAAGTCATCCATAATATTCCTATCGCCATTTAAATGATCTTTAAACAGTTTTTGGACAGTCTCACTTTCGTTTACTAGGCCATCTAACGATTTACCGACAGTGATCGATTTCATAAACTGACGTAAAAACTCACCGTCTCCACCCATAATATTAATGTTAGCTTCACTCAATGCTGTAGCTAATACTTCAGCTTGCTTCTCTGCTAAATCAACGCTGTTGTCTAATTTCGCTAACGTTAATTCTCTTTCTTGATTTAAACGTAAGCCGAAAGTTTCAAACTCTCTAGCTTGCTCTGACATCGCATTAAGCACGTCTTGTTTTGCTCGTAAACCTGTAGCTTCAGCTAATGCTTTTTCTTCAATACCTTTTGCCTCAGCGGTAAGTTTAAGTTCAAGTGCTTTGGCTTCTGCCTCACCTTGTCTTTCATGAGCATCTGCTTGAGCTATCGTTATTTGTGCTTCAGCTAAGCCTTTAGATGCCGCTTCTGCTTGATCGCCTTCTGCCATTATTTTCTTAGACTCTGCTTGTTTGCTCGCAGCTTTCAATTCTGCTTCTGCAAGTGTTTGCATTTTTCTGGCTGTGTGTTCAGCAACTTGCTCTTGCGCTTTTGCCGATTCAATATCCTTAACTAAGGCTTCTTCTGCTTCACCTTTTGCTTTAATAACCAACTCATCTTTTTGACGATTAGCTTCAGAAACAACTCGTAAATCTTTAATAAGCTCTTCTTCTTCGGCAACTCCCTTTTCAACAACTATCCGTTCTCGCTCTACTTCGGCAATATTTTTACGCTCAACTTCTAATGCTTTTTCTTTATCTATACGCAATATTTCAACTTCTTTTTCTCGGTCTATTTCTTCAACTTGACGCGCACGTTTTACTTTCTCTTCCTCAATAGCAACTGCGCGGAATCTATTTTGCTCTGCAATATCAGCTTCTCGTTGTTTGTTTTGCTCTGAAACCGCTAAAATTTGGTCAGTGGCAATGCGAGCTTGTTCTGATTTACAACGTTCTTCTTCGACAATTTTAGCCGTTTCTGCTTCTTCACGCGCTTGTACTGTAGCGATCTCACGTGTTTGTTTCGCTTGAGCATCAGCTAGCTGTCGGTCAAGTTCTAAACTTTTTTCTTCAGCATCTATATCTTGGCGCTTGATACGGATCTCTTCTTGGCGTTTCAAATCATTCGTTTCAACGCTTTGTAGAGCCGTTAATTCAGTAATGCGTCTAATGCCTTCAGAATCCATAATGTTATTAGGATCTAAGTCATTAATTGACGTTTGCTCTAGGAAATCAATTGCAACATCTTCCAGAACATAGCCAGATAAATCTTGGCCAATAACTTCTTTAATTTTGTCTCTAAATCTATCTCGTTGCGTAAACAGCTCAGTAAAGTTTAATTGCTTACCTACTGTTTTAAGTGCTTCAGAGAATTTAGCCTCAAAAAGCTCTTGCAAAGTTTCGGGGTAAGAAGAACGCTCACAACCTACTTGTTTGGCAACTCGTAAGATATCTTCTTTCGTTTCATTAACTCGAATATAGAAAGTGATAATTATATCTGCTCGAATATTATCCTGACAGATAAGTCCTGAGCGCCCTTTACGTTCAAGCATCATACGTTTTGTTGAAATATCCATAATTTCTTTCTTATGGATTATGGGAATAACCATACCTCCAGTTGTACTGATTTCGGGTTCAGCCCTTAATTTATTGATGATCAATGCTTGGCCTTGCTCTACTTTGTTATAGAATTTTGCGACCATAATTAAAAGTGAAAAGACGAAAAGTACGCCAATTCCAATAGCTAAATAAAGTGGTTCCATTACCATGTGTTTTTCCTCTTTTTTAAAACATGGTCACACAAAAGTGACCAAATAAATTGCAATTATTGAAAGTAAACTAAACTAATGTAATGTGTTAAAGCGGGTGTGGGGCGACGATATAAGCATGATTTTCTTGCAAATATTTTATAACTAAGACTTTATCGCCTAGTTTGAACGTATGTTCAGGATCACAACGTACATCAACAAGGATTTCCGCTCCATTATTAAATAAACGCGCTTGACCAAATGTTTCACTTACCGTGCCTGTAGCAATTGTGGCATCACTACCAACTAAATTATGACTTGATGTAGTGTTAACACTTTTAAACATCCCCTTTAAAGGGCGAATAACAATTGCAGTAATTGGTAGGGAAATTAAGAAAATAATACAATCACTTATGAAACCCGCGAGATAGTAAAGCCAGCCATCAGGTAACCATGTAAGTAGATAAAATTGCAGATAAAAGCTCATTAACCAACAAATAAGAATAACGATACTTATCACTAAGGTAAAAGGAACCCCAGTTAGCCCAAAGGTTAGAAATAACCCTGTTAGACCGCCAGTAGAAAAGTTGACATCACTGTCTACATCTAGATCTGCACCTCCAGAAAAATCTAAATCAATAAGCCCTAACATACCAATAAGCCAATAGACGACCACGATACCAAGGAGAGTGGAATATATTACAGTGGGGAATTGTGAAGCGACTTCAAGCAGTTGTTCCATTGTTCATCCTTAAAACAAATAGCCAACAATAACTATTTTTTCTGTCTAAATACCATACGATCTTGACATAATATGTCAAGTTCGTATGGTATTTAACAATTTTATTACACAAACATTATCATAACCCCTGCTAGAAATCATCTAAATCAAAACAAAACTACTGTCATGATTTTATAGGCTTTTCTAGTGACATTTTTTAACGAATAATTATATGATGGTTGTTATTATTTCAATGTGTTGGTAATTTTAAAAAAGGATTTAGTGCGTATGAAATGTACAGGCTGTAAACAAGGTGAATTAATTCCAAGCTTCATAGATGGACAATTTAGAGCACACACTTGTTCAAATTGTAGCGGGAACTGGATTTTGATAGAAGACTATGTTGCTTGGAAAGAACGTAATCCTCAATATTCTTTCGATGAAAACACTCATTGCGAATTGGATGAAACCAAACAAGCATTGCTATGCCCAGTGACTGGTACAATCATGAGAAAAATTCGGCTTTCAACAACAACAGAGCACCGTATTGATTATAGCGCAAGCGTCGGTGGTGTGTGGTTAGATAAAGGTGAATGGGAGCTGCTAAAAGAAGAAGGGTTAGCTGGCTCATTAAATGCTGTCTTAACCGCTCATTGGCAACGCAATATTCGTATTAATAGTACCAAGGATAACTTTTCTGAAATATATAAAGATAAGTTTGGTAATGAATCATACGATAAAATTAAAGAGCTTAGAAAGTGGTTATATCAGCAACCGAATAAAGCTGATCTAAGAGCCTACATTTTAGCTGAAGACCCGTATTCAGCTGAAAAATAACAAGCAACGCGAAGGCGTTTATATGAGAGGCGCAGGCAGTATGTCAGGTGGTTTAGGAGGTTTTTTATAGGTCTTATGATGATGTGTGGTGGATTTTACATGCTGCTC
>TARA_R110000737_G_scaffold34888_1_pt1 | contig 12290 bp, 16 predicted proteins | sample TARA_R110000737 | Tara Oceans TARA_R110000737 (sample SAMEA4398027) | marine metagenome | biome: Polar Biome; feature: [SRF] surface water layer (ENVO:00010504); material: water (ENVO:00002006), including particulate matter (ENVO:01000060) such as... | depth 5 m
ACACAGAATTTTTGTTCCAGATTGGAGCAGTCGTAGCTTCGTTGTCTGGTGCATGGGCGTTAGTAAGATCACAAGTATCTTCATTAAAAGCTAACCAAGCTGAAATAAAAACTTATGTAGATGAATTAAACAGAGAACTAGATACGGCGGAGAATGCTGTGTCTGTACTCAGAAGTCAGATCAGGGTGATGACAGATATCCTAAGTCCTGACAACTTAAAAAGTCAACACGAATGGCAGGGCGAAGTCACACAAAAATTAAATTATTTTGAAAAAAGTATATCTACCTTACAACACATGCACAACGGCGTTCATCCCTATGTTGAAGAGGTTAGTGCAAAAAATAAGGCTTAAAAATAGCCGTACAGTGCAGGTAGACAATACCCCTGCCACCCTGCCACCAGAATATAAGGTAAGTTCGTGTGTGTTTGATTATCAGGCGCACAAAGGATTGTGGCTATTTTAGTATATGTCCTTCCCTAGATTTCAGGTATTCTTTCCTGACATTCCTTTTAGGGATAGATTCTATCTTTTTTCTTATGTGTTCTGCCTCATCAAGGTCTTCTTCTTGTTCTTCATCAGAAAAGAAATCACATTTTAAAAAAAGTTTTGCTGTTTCTTTCTCACCTAATATTTCAAGATACTTAACTATGTCATCTTCTATTTCAGCTACGTTTTTAGGTGCTTCGTCTTCCTTACCAGAACGTATGCGAGACAACACTTCTAGTGCTTTGATAGCACTGTTTGTATGTCCGTTGTTCTTTGCGTAGGTATATTGGTTTTCTATTTCAGAGACAACATCAATGCGTGTCTCTACTTCTTTCTCTAATTCTTCTATTCTTTCTTTGACATCCCCTCGCTGCATAAGCCTATGACCCTGCGTATGTGCAGAACCTTTAGAGTAGCCAGCTATCTTGGCTGACTCCGTTGCGTTGCGATACAGAACATATGCTTGACAGAACTTCTCCTGTCTTATTTTTAATTCAGTCATAATTAATTACAGAACTTATCCCATGTTTCATTATGGACAAGGATGCGTCTTGCCGTTCCGTCAGAAAGGTTATCATTGTCGGAAATAAGGATAGGCTTTACCCAACTACAGTAAGTCTTTTCTCCTCCAACGGTTCCGCAACCTGTTAAAAACAGAGTCATTAGACAGACGGTCAATATCTTCTTCAATTTTATCTCGCTCCCTATTTTTTTCTATTGCATCCTCAAGTTCTTTTTTCTCAACACTATTCTTACCTGCTTTATATGCAAATAAGAGAGGTAGTATTTTAGTGAAGATATTAACAACTGAGGATACAATAGAAGATATCACAGGCATTTTGTTCCTAACCCTTTTCTTTAGCTTTACCTACCGTTAGAGACAAAAACTCTACTACTTTATAAATCTTACCCATAATAGTGTCAGAAGAAGGTGTTCGTGTACCAGCTACAATAATACTAGCTATGGTAACGATACCTGTTAACGTACTTAGAATTACATCGCTATTGTCTATGATAGTTTGAAGCATGTTAAATCCTTTCTTAGGTTACTTGTTTCTCTTCTATATATTTAGTGTAGTGTGTCGGATTACTTTTCTTAGAAAGTTTATAAACCTCAGATACTAATGTATTCTCTCCATAAAAATTGACCATCATTTCAACTTGAGGATTATCAAACAACTTCTCACAGTCTTGTGCCATTGCAAGAAGTTCGCCAGTAGTCCAGAAATTACAGTCGTTTATTTCTACTGGCATATATTTAGGTCTTACACCATCGTCTAGCTTTTCTTTTTTCTGTTCATCAGAAAGACTTTCCATTGAACAATCAAAACCAAACAGATGAAAGTTTCTAAATCCAAATATGTGCATCATACCAATTGATCGCATTGCTGCACATGTACCACCACTAACAAACGTAGCGTTTTCTTTATCTATTTTTAAACTATAGTCTATCTCAACCTTGCCACTTACTATATCAGCAACAGCTTGAGAGAAAGCGTGCCACCCATATACATTCTTTGTCTTATCCAATATGAACTTAGTAACACTAGGGTCAGTCATAGACGCAATAAAGAACTTAGTAACTGGGTCAATCTCCTTAAACAACTCTGTCCGCACAACACCGTGCGTACTTGTCCCAGTTATCGGACGAGGGTCAAGTATAACACATGCCCAAGGCTGAATACCAGCCTCTAAAAGTAGCGGATAACTGTGCTTCACACATACTATTTTAGCATCATACTTTTTCTGAACAGCTTTTAACTCTTCAAAATCCATAGAAGGACCGGCAGATGCTACAATTATATGTTCATTGTTAACATCACAGTTTTGAACAAAGTCCCAGTCTTTTATTAACTCTACATTGTCATTTATATTACCTAGTATTTCTTCTTTAGGAACACAATCTTTAGGCTGTACAATGATAGGCGTTCTACTTAATACTTTAGGCAGATCAGGAAGGTCATCTGTTTTTAGTCTGACAGCTAAATGAACAGTACCGCCATCCTTTACTCTGTCTTGAGAAGGTAAGACAAATATCCTTGTCTTTTCCATTGACTCTACAAGACGATTAGTTCCTAAAAACTCAGCACCAGGAAGTTTACCATCCACATCTTTACTGTAATAATCATCTAGGACTACTACAGGAACATGTATTAAATTTTTATAATCAGATAAAATAGTTTCTTCACTATGACCGCCATCTATAAAGGCAAAGTCAGCTTTCTTTAACTCTTTCTTTGTCTTCTGCATAGTTTCTCTTGAATCACCTTTTATTAAACTAAAGGTGAACGTCTTCTTATCTTCTTTCATCTTGTGAGTAAAATCTTCAAGACGTTTCTTTACAGCATCTAAATTATTATGAGGCTTAACGTTTTGTTCCTTGCGATCTAGTTCAAAGGTTGCGTCTTCAAACAAATCAAAACCCGTGTAGTGTACTCTCTTACTGTTCTCAAAAGCAGCCAAAGCCATTTCTATAGCTCTGCCGCCATTCCAAGTTCCAACCTCTACAATTCTTTTAGGTTTGTATTCTCTAATAAGAACAGCTAACTGATGATAACGAGGTAGGTTTACATCAGGGGTAACAGTGTCTTTATCTATAGTGTTTTTTAAATTACCTTTATGATGGGTCATAAAGTCAGCTAACTTAGACTGTGGAAAAACAGCTAGACCAGAAGCACCATCACTTAAATTATGAACCTTCATACCATGCGCTGCATATATCTTAATAAACCTAGTCATAATAAAAGCATCAGTCCACTCTCTGTATGCTAGTACTTCACCTATATCGTAACAGCCTCGTATGTCGGCTAAGAAGTAATGACTATGCATTGTGTCTAGATTAAAACCAATAAAGCCTGTCTCACTAAAATCAATGTCTGTTCTTCCTAGATGTATTAGTTCTGAATCTTTAGGAAAAGCCTGGAACAAAATTTCTTCAGACAAAGGAGAGGTAGTCATTACATCTGCATCCATCCATATAAGCCAACCACCCTTGGATTCATTCTCTGACACCTCAAGAAAGTAGTCTGTGAGAGCATATACTTTGTGGCAGAAACGCAGAGCATCCATACGAAAGTTGTAAGGCATCTGACCGTTAGATGTACCGTCATATCCCTTCATCTTCTCTAAGAAGATAGCTCTGTCTTCAACTTTATCTAAGTCTCTGTATTCAATAATAGGTGACTTAGGAAAGTCTTTCTTCTGTTCTTCAGTCACAGTGTCATAATAAACAATAAGTTTTAAATCATCTGCCCAATGTTCAACGACAGACTCCAACATTTTTTTTGCGTAAATGTCGTAGTGTTTACCTGAAAAAGATGTTACAAATCTAACCATTTACTTTAACCATTTCTGAATATAATTCTGACCACTCTGCAGCATATTTATTATCTATACTCCTTCGTCCATCCCAGTTGCTGTATATTGGACCGCCCGTAGTAAAGTGTACACACTTAGGTTTTAAGTTAGTAGAAGAATGTCCATCTAACCAGTTCCATTCTTGAGGTATAGACCCTATAAGATTATTCTCATACTCTCTTTCAAGAAAAGAAAACCTATGTAACCAAGAACCATTTTTTGTATTTACATCATGCACAGTAAAATCTTTTAGTGTTTCGTGTCCACAGTTCCACATAACAAAACTAGACCAGTTCTTTCTCTGATAGTTAGACTGAACACGGTTATCCATTTTTAAACCACCTTCTGTAATGTGGTCATGCTTTACACAGCTAACAGCAAATGAAGGATTACAATACTTTTCAAACAATTCAGAGATGTCTGTCTTCACAAACATGTCGCAGTCCATAAATAAAGCATACCCTTCAAATTGATTTAAGAAAGGAACTAAAAATCTAGTGAAACTAAATTCAGTTGAGAAGGGTTTACCATCAAAACAATCTACAAATTGATTGTCTTCGTTGATTTCTTTATCTCTAAAGTAAAGACCCGCCCTTCGTAAAGCATTCTGCTTTAGGGGGATTATGTCTACGGGATGGTTTGTATTTTTTCTTATGCTGTATGATAGAACATCAAAGTAAGTCTTTTCTTTTTCGTCATACCCTACATATATTTTGTATGGTTTATCTAACATTTTTATGTGATGAGGGGTGAGAACAATACCCACCCCTATACTGCCTATTTTATTGGAATTACTTTCTTATATTGATCGTCGCCTTTAAGCTCTAACTTAATTTTTAATAGTCTGTCTGACACATGTTATGTCATAAAAATATTACTATAAAAAGAAGCTACAGTCAAGAAAATTTTTCACCTCTGAACCAACAAGTCATAGCAGACCTTTCTCCTTCTGACACTGTAGTTATTCTGTGAAAAATAAAAGAAGGGAAGACGACAATACTTCCTTGTCTTCTCATTTCCTTTACAGTTCTGAATCTATTAGGTGCTTGAGGGTGAACAAAATTCTGTACTTGGAAATCACCCCCTTTAAACTCATCGTTGAGTGTTATAGAAATAGCTAATTTTCTAAAGTACGGATCACTTTGTTTCTCTACTCCTGTATCTACATGCCAATTATAGAACTGACCTTTACCATAAAAAGATATTTGAGGAACTTCAAAAGAAGTTAAACTAAAATCCCAACCCGCTCTTTCATTAGCTATGTCTACATATAATTCTAATATCTCCGACAACTCGTCATTAGCTAACCAAGCAACTCTGTTGTTTCTTATCTCTGACAATACTACATCATCGCCTTCTTTAAAAACTTCTGCCTCTTTGGAATCTAGTTCTCTTGCAACACTAAGCATACCATCACAAAATTCCTTTGGTAGAACGTCTTTGAAGCAATAGTGAGTTAGCATTTATACCCCACAACTACCCCCATGACCTGTAATGTCGCAGATATCATGTGTTTCTACACCTTCCTCAAACTCTTCTCCTAATTTATCAACAGCCTCAGAATAAGGGACGGAGGTTAAAGGTTGACCACCTCTAGAAGCATCAGGATAAACGGTAAAACCCCTAAGCCTAGAAGCGTAAGACGCGAGAGTATTTGTAAAATCATCCACTGTATCCTCGTTGTTAAGTTTACTACCCCACGCTGGTAGGTTAATGGTTGAGGAGATGGACATATCAACGTAGTCCTGTACATCAGCTTGGAACTTTATCCTACGCTTATAGTCGTCTGCTAAATCTAAAGCAGACTCGATATTGCTAGGATCAATACCGTATAAATTAATAAGTTCTTGTGCTGCGCTATCTACTACATACTGATAGTGCCAACGTGTACCACCTTTCAAATATCTGCGCTTGTACGATACAGCAAATATAGGTTCTACGCCTGTACTTGTGCCAGCTAATATGCCTATTGATCCAGTAGGAGCGATAGCACGGTTAGCTACAGGACGGCTGATGTTGAACTTATCCGCAGTCTCTTTAGATACTGAACCACTCTTGCCTTTATAGACCGAGAGCCACCGATGAAGTTCTTCTGTTACCTCATATTTGTAACCCCGTTTAATAAGCCACTCATGGATACCCATTAAACCAAGGCCAAGCCTACGATTTTTATCTCTTACTTTATAGACCTTATCGTAAGGCAGCTTCGCTCTTAGCGTTCCGCACAATAAAAACTTAGTCGCTAGTTCAGTGATATCGTTTAGTTCTTGTAATGTTTCTATCCGGCCCAGGTTTAAAGAACCAAGATTACAAACATCACTATCGTCACCACCGTCAGCCGCAAAGCAATTATTAGCAGTAACTTCAGTACAGGCATTGCGTAATGTTTCGTTTTCTTTCTCAAAGAAGTTGAAACTAAATCCTGGTTCAGCAGTCTTTAATGCTTGAGCAACATTCTTTTTAAATATTTCTCCTACATCTCCGGTATTCCAATAGTTTAACAACCAATCAGTATCATAATTAACACTTATGTTTGTCATGTCTAAGGGAGCAGGGAAATTAAAATCTTGTTCTTTAAGCTGACCAAGAGAAAAACCTGTGTTTCCTACTGGCGTTTCATACCAGTTCTTACATTCTAAAAATTTACTTACATCAGCATGTTTCCAATTAAGACTAGCGTAAATGGCTGAACGCCTACTACCGCCCTGCATAACTCGACGGCCTATCTCGTTCAGCATCTGCATCTTAGGTATAGGTCCAGAGGACAAGCCTCCAGTGCCAGCAAGTAGGCGTCCTTCTTCTCTGTATATGGAATAGTCCACACCTATTCCACCGCCCGTCATAAGGCACGACTCGGCTTTCCAAGATAGGTTAGCCCAATCTTCTCTTGTATCTTCTTCAGCGCAGAGCAAGTAACAATTATTGAAAAATTTATTAAGGCGTCCAGCGTAATATAAATATCTACCGCCAGGAATAAACTTTAACTCTGTGATATAATTAGAAAGAGCAGCCTTATCTTCTTTGCTCATCTTATCCTGACAGACATCCTCCACTAGAACGCTGGCTAAACTTGACCACGTTTCACATCCAGTATGTGCGTATTTGTGTTTAAAGATATCTTCACTAAATTTAGAGCGGAACATAGGATTTTCATTTGAGCGAAACTGTGCCATATATTAGCGTCCTTCCTCTTTCTGGTCATGGATGTGGAGCATAATTATTGCATAGTGAATTACCTTTAACAAATCTTTTCTATTCCTACCTTCCTTTTTCCCGTACCTCTTACAGTATTTCAGTATGTTACCTAGACAGAAACCTTCTCCGTATCCTGCATCTAAAATCACATCTGTGGCTTGGTACTTACCTTGAGCATAGTGTTGGCTATAAGTATCGTCAACGTAGTGATGTATCTCTTCTAAATAATGTTCTTCATCAAACTGGTACATAAGTCTTTTCCTAATTAAAAGTTAAGACAGTGTTTATTCTTTTCCTAACAAAGTCAATCTCTTTTGACCGCAGGACTTTATAAGCGAATGATCGCACATAGTCAGGATCAAGGTCCGCTATGTCACAGACAGTCATGAAATCATCTACAGCCACTCCCACAGAGCAGAAGAACCAAGACATAGATGTCTCTCTGGCTGCTACAGCTTCATCTGATTCCTTTGGTGTCATCGGTTTAGTGGCGTCAAGCATAGCCTGCAATATAACACTCATAAACAGAAGCTGTTCTGGATCAGCCTTTCTTTTTTTTATTATTTCTTCTATCTCTAGAAGAATTTTCGTTTCTTTTTTTTCCACTTGTCCACCATTCAGGAATACCATCAGATAGTTTGCAAAATAAAAAATCCTGCTTGCTACACCAGTTAGCATAGGTTGATTTAGCCCCTTTGTAAAGCTTAGTATTAGGGTTGTCGAATACAAACCTAACATCTAAATCTGGATTACTCTTCCTAAGAAAGAGATGCTTCTTTCTATCGGCTAAAGTAAACCTGCCTTTAACTTCTAAAATAATTCCATTGTCTAGGACAAAATCAGGCAGATACTTTTTATCTTCAATCCACATATATTTAACATAGTAAGGTTCAAATTCAAACGAAACTTTTTTCTCCTTTAAAAAATCATTTGCTTTCTTTTCAGACTTTGATCTAAATCTCTTCATGTATTTCCTCTACATTAGGAGTACGGTCTACCCTGGTTAAGTACCTCGGACCAGTAGAGTAATTGAATTTTTTAAGACCCGCGCCGCCGTTAGCATCAGACCAACAAACATGCTTAAAAGAACAATAGACACAGCCAATATGAAGCTTATGGTTGCCAGACTTACCGTCAGGAATATCACTATAACAGCGAGGGGGAGGCACATCAGACTTAACAGTTCTTCTAAGAGACTCAATCCTTTCTTCTGCATTTATCATCTCCATAGAATGAACAGGACAATAACAAAGTTCACCTGATGATTTATCTATAACTACAAAGCCAGCCTTATCTAAGTTATTTGCTTGAGCATAAGCAGATATCTGAGCTATATAACCAAATGGATCATCCGAATGAATTGTATTTTCTTTAAATTTCTTAAACCCATAACTTGATGCACTCTTGAAATCAACAAGGACATTATCAACCACGGCATCTTGATGACCGACCACACCATTAACAGTAACAGTCTTCTGTTCATCAGTAACTGTATGACCGGCAGTACGAGAGAGAAAGATAAGAAGACACTCTAGGATATGACCATACAAGAACTTTATTTTGTCTTGCCCCTTTAACTTTTCCTTACCAATCTTGTCACCATCTCTAACAGTGTACCAAATCTTTCTGTCAGGATGACCAATAAGAGATAGCCTTAAATGGCCTTTTGATCTTTCTCTTTCTTTAAGAGAGCCGGTAACTGCATCAAGTATACCTTTTGCTAATTCATCCAAGTCTTCTTTGCTTACCTTTACCTCTTCATCACACTCAAAGATGTTGTATATATCTTCAACAATAGTATCTATAGTTTTTGTCATTTAGAATGCTCCTGAATTTAAAATACTTTGTTCACTAAATTCACGGTCTAAAACTTCACTAAGGCTTTTTATAGCTGGCTCTAAATCCATAGGATTATTTCCTAAGAATAAACCATTGTCATCAATATTAGTAGCCACCACTAGTGACGAACCTCTTTCCATATTAGCAGAATACTTTTCACAAACTGGTTGTTTGAAAAAGTTACCCGTGCATATAGGTCTGCTATCAATAGAATAATTTTCAAGAATTTGTTTTGTTCTTTCTCTAAATGCGTTCTTCTCGAACACAATTCCAAAACCAAACCATGAAGAGATACTATTCTCTTCTACCTTCTGTATCCTACAATAGTCTTTGTTACCAAAATACTTTACAAATGTATCCGCGTTTTTAATTCTTTGGTTGTTCATATCCTCTAGCTTTTTTAACTGGACAGAACCTAAAGCACCGTTTAATTCTCCTGGCCGCACGTTGTATCCTAGAGTGACAAACTCAAAAGGATTGTTTGTGTAGTACTTCGTACCTCTTGTCCACCCATGTGACCTAAGACTGAGCAACGTGTTGTATGTCTCAGGATCATTACAGACAACCATACCCCCTTCCATAGTTTGTATGTGGTGACTGAAGAATGTACTAAACGTACCTATGTCACCAAATCCCCCACAGTTAGTATCTCCTTGTTTCGCACCCATAGATTCACAGTTGTCTTCAAACAATATTAAATCATATTGATCACACAGAGAGTTAAGTTTTTGAAAGTCACAAGGATTACCTAAAATATTGATAGCAAGGATACCCTTTACATCGTCCTTTATGTTGTCCTCGATCTGATCTACATTAATATTCCAAGTATCTTTATCAACATCTACAAAAACTAAGTCAATGCCGTACTGAATAAATGGAAAATAAGATGTACTCCAACCAATGGCAGGGACAATAACTTTATCTCCTCTAGATATCCACCCTCTTTCAACAGCAACAGCCACCATTAAAAGGTTAGCGCTGCCGCCACTGTTAACCTGGACAGCGTAGGGAAATCCAAAGTACTCACAAAATTCATCCTCAAACTTTTTTACTTTTTCTCCGAAAGTAAATCTACCAGAAGCAATAACTTCATTCATTGCATCTCGTTCTTTATTATCCCAAGTATCATGGGCTAAAGGCCAGTTAATTTCAACAACCATTAGGTAACTCACCTCCGTTTATGAACCAAGCTTTTTCTGGTTTGTCTGCTAGTAACATCAGTACTCTCCTGTTAAACAGAAAGCGTATCCGTTATCTTTACAGCAAGGCCAGTCCCTACAGCCAAGGTGTGAGTCTAGTCCTTGCTCCGTATCTGCACACTCCAGCTGCCACATAGACTCTACGTAAGACATACCTAACCTATCTTTCATTAGATATACAGCCTCTTTCGTAGATAGTTTCTCATCTATGTACTGCTGTATTATTTCTTTTTCATCTTTTAACCACTGATCTTTACTCATCCCCCTGACTCCTTATCCAGTGCTTCGCGGGCTAAAGGCCAGTTAATTTCAACAACCATTAGGTAACTCACCTCCGTTTATGAACCAAGCTTTTTCTGGTTTGTCTGCTAGCAGCATCTCTTTTATTAGAGACATAAAATTATAATCACATGTCCATTTTAATTTTGTCTTGGCCTTGGTGGAATCTCCACACAAAACATCTACTTCGGATGGCCTGTAAAAATTAGGATTAACTACAACCACTAAATTTTTTTGAGGTTTGTTGTGTGCGTCAGTGTAAAAAACATATCCCTTCTCATCAAGTCCTTCCCCTTCCCAGACAATAGACCTATTATAGGATATCGAGAAACAACCTTCTACCAGTTCGCGAATACTATTCTTCTTACCTGTAGCTAACACATAGTCGTCAGCCTCTGGCGCTTGTAGCATAAGCCACATACCTTTAACATAATCTTTAGCGTGTCCCCAATCTCTGAGGCTAGAAAGATTACCTAACTCAAGTGGTTCGGAATTTTGATTCCAGTTAGCTACATACTTAGTTACTTTTCTAGTAACAAACTCTTCACCCCTTCGAGGACTTTCATGGTTAAATAGTATCCCATTACAAGCAAACATACCGTATGCTTCACGATAGTTCTTCACTGCCCAGTATGCATAATACTTTGATACGCCATACGGTGAGCGAGGATGCATAGGAGTTGTTTCATTTTGAATTGGTTCTTGTACCTTGCCAAACAATTCACTAGAAGATGCCTGATAGAACTTAGGTGTATTGGCACCCTTAATGTTGCGGCAAGCCTCTAACAGTCTCATAGAACCAAGACCGTTTATATCTCCTGTGGACACAGGTGTGTCAAAAGATACTTTGACATGGCTTTGAGCAGCCAAGTTATAAACTTCGTCAGGTTTAATTTCATTAACCAGCTTACTTAGATTAGAACTATCCGTCATGTCCCCTAAGTGTAAAGAAACTCTAGGGTTATCAACTATATGATCTATGTTTTTTGTGTTTGGTGTAGAGCTACGTCGAAGTAAACCGTGTACATAATAGTTTTTAGACAGAAGTAACTCAGCTAGGTATGAACCATCTTGGCCGGTGATGCCTGTAATGAAAGCGTGTTTGGTCATTCGTGTTCTCCTTAAAAGTGTTAGTCTCCCTCCCGCACTACTAACTCAGTTGCCGCATTTCACCAGAGAAGCAACCCCTTATCGTAATCTGCTCTAGAAAGGAACGTCTTGAGCAGCCTCACTACCACCACCAACTACGAAGCCATCTTTAACAGGTTCAAATTCTAAACCACCACCCCCGTAGGGAACTAAGTCAACCACCTGAACAGCAAGAAGAAAAGCGGCTACGCCTTTTTTATTGTTGTAGTTCCAATTGTAAGTAGAAAATTTAACATTAACTAGACTACCATTCCCGATAAGCCTATCATCCCAATCGTTATTATCAGAATCTTGAACAATAGGAGCAGTTTGCTTTGTACCATCAAGCTTGTCTACCTTACGCTTTACTTTAATAAAGTCACCTTTCTCACCGCCTTTGTTCTGAACAGTAAGACCAAGACTTTCGACCATACTTTTACCGTCCTCATCAAGACAAACATCAACTTGCCACGCAGGTTCGTAAGTTGTGTTTGGTTTAATAACACTTGCCCAGTAAGCTTTACCAGAAATAATGTAAGTATCCATAGTATATTTTCCTTTACAATTTACTAAGCCTAGCTACTTAGTTTGATGGTTGAGTTTATAAAATACTGTTATGACTTTACAGTGTCAAGATATTTTTTTAGTTTTTTCACGGCAGTTTTATAACAATATAATTCATCTTGTTGAGCCACGTATGCTGGTCTTTTAAGTTTACCAGCCGCTCTGCCAAACCTATCTTCAACTATAAGTTCAGCCGCAAGCATGAAGCCTTTTAATTGAAACGTATCTTCTCCTTTCTTTA
>TARA_R110000737_G_scaffold201428_1_pt1 | contig 12278 bp, 6 predicted proteins | sample TARA_R110000737 | Tara Oceans TARA_R110000737 (sample SAMEA4398027) | marine metagenome | biome: Polar Biome; feature: [SRF] surface water layer (ENVO:00010504); material: water (ENVO:00002006), including particulate matter (ENVO:01000060) such as... | depth 5 m
ATTGTGAGTAATCAATTGGTTACTTACGGAAATATCAATAAAACACTTGATGCAGCGATTGTTCAAATAAGTCAACCGACAAATGCAGTTGAGTTCGAGCGATTCAACTCAATTTGCCATACTCCGAAAGCGACACTGAAAAATTTAGGTTCAACTGTTTTGAATTCAGCTACGATAAATTATTGGGTAAACAATGCTACAACACCGCAAGTTCACAATTGGACTGGGTCACTTGCTAGCGGAGATGAAATTGAGGTTGATTTGCCCTCTTCTTATGCGCTTTGGTCAACCTTGTCGCAACAGGCAAATGTATTTCATGTAGAGGTTAAAAACCCGAACAGTGGGACCGATGAATACAATTTCAACAATCATTACAGAACGAACTTTACAATTCCAGATGTATTGCCATCAAACATTATTATTGAATTCAAAACGAATTTGTATCCTGGTGAAAACAGTTATCAAATCATAGATGAACAAGGCAATGTTGTACTCACCCGTTCTGGAATGTCAGCCAATACAATTTATAAAGACACATTGAATTTGCCTATGGGCTGTTATACCTACAAAGTAGCAGATTCTGATGATGACGGTCTATCATGGTGGGCGAATAACGATGGTACAGGCTATACTCGAATTAAAGAAGTCGGTGGTATTTATGTGAAATTGTTCAATGGTGATTTTGGGGACAATATCAATTATAATTTCACAGTGAATTTCCCGCTTTCGTATGAAGAGTTGAATGAGCTGCCAGAATTAAATATCTACCCAAATCCAGCTCAAAACGAATTGAACATCACCTTGAGAAACTTTGAATCTAATTTAACTGTTACCATTATCGATAATTTAGGCAAGCAAATACAAACTCAATCCTATGAATCGTCATCTGCTGTATTTAATGGAAAGATGAATATTTCAGACTTGCCAAATGGAATGTATATTGTTTCCCTTACCGATGGGAACAAAACGTCGCACGTTAAAGTGATTAAAAACTAAATTAAAAATCCCCGATAAAATAGTATCGGGGATTTTTTTTAGCTGCTTTAGCTAAAGGATTGATTTGTTTTAATCGGCAATAACTTTGATTTTATCGTCTTTATTTTTTTGCGCATCGTCTTTCCACTTCTGAAAAGTTCGATTGAGTTTGGTGTCTTTCTTAACTGCAACTTCTTCCTCAATTTCAGTATCTCCAGCTTTCTTGAAACTTATTTGAATTTCTTCTTTCGGTTTTTCTTTTGCTTTGAAAGCTTGAACTGTCGTGTCTTTTTTAAATAGCCCAAAATCGGCTTTAAGCATTTCTTTTGCAGTTTGCTTGTCTGCTTCAATATTGGCTTTCGCTAACTCGCGTTTCGCTTGCTGATCCCATTTTATAGTAGGATTGTCCATAGGACCAAACATGTGCGCAAATAATTGCAGTCCAGTGCCGTCGTCAATAACTTCCCCAAATTCAGTTTTTGAGTTAACTTTTTTAATATCTCTTAAGTTAAAGTCAAAACGATAATCAACTTGGTTGTCGAAATCATGAGTTCCTGAAAGATTAACTGTCAGCGCATTAGATGCAATAGTCATTCGAGGTATTGTCAAACGGCCATCTGAAATGATGAATGTGTTTTCGATACTTGAGAACTTCAAATCCAACAAGTTGTTTTCGAAGTTTTGAATATTGTTCTGCTTCAATAACATCCGTGTCATTGTTGATTCACTCAAACTTGAGGTGATCGACTTAAATGCTTCGACATTTCTCAATCGACCATCGTCAATTTTGAGTTTTATCGTTGCCACAATATCTTTCGATTTTATTCCTGAACGCAAGTCGAATGGAGCAGTGAACTGAAGATCCGCTGAAACTTTTCCACTAATGTTATTCGCTGAAATTACACTTTGCTGAAAATTGTCCCACTCGGCAAAAAGAGGTTGGAAAGAAATATTATCAGAGTGTGCATTGGTGCTGATCGTAAATATTTCAGGTGATTTTTCTTGAATCAAAACATTTCCTTTTATGTCAGCCTGAGAGTTTTGAAGAGATAATTGCTTGAAATGCAAGTTTCTTTCATAAATGACCAATTCAGTACTAAGCTTTTTAAATTGGTGTTTGTCGTACGTCAAGTTATTTGCCAAAAGATGTAAGTTTCCATCTATGTTATTTGGTAAAACATAGTTTCTTCCATTTGCGATTTCTTCCGCTTTTGTAGATGATGAAAAATCTTGAACATCGAGGAATGCACTTCTAATTTTCATATCGGCTTTTAATTTGCCAGTATTATTCAAATAGGCTTGAAGCTGTTCGAACGTTCCGTCTAAATACAAGTCTGATTTACCCACTGTTAAGCTGATTTTTTCTAAGCCAGCTATGTTGTTCTTCCAATAAAATCGTCCTGTTATATGGTCAAAATAACGCTTGTCATTTACAAGTTGACACTGCACATTTGCAAAATCAACATTACCATCACAATTTCTAATTTGCAGACCACTAGGGTTTGATTTCAAATCAAATTTAGAATCCACAGCTATTTTTCCAGATGCACTTTGTACGGATGGAATAGGGAAAATCGCGTGTAAAATTGCCATATCAACTTTTCCTATTGCCTTACCTTGAAAATGTGGTTGGTCAAATTCTGTAATCGTCAAATTACCAGCAAAAGGTCCAGCGATAGTTTGGAAATTGAGTTTTTCCAATGCAAGATGCTCTCCCAGTTTTTTGTTTGTATTTCCATAATAACCATCAACGTTAATATTAGAAATCCGCAAATTCTTATTGGGTTCAACGATATTACCATTTTGCACCCCAAAGTGACATTCTATTTGCGCAATTTCATTTTCTTTTCGCTCATTATGGTAGTGAAAATCGAATTGAACTGCACCCGTTCCTTTTAAATCTGAGATTTGTTTAGTTCCCTCATGTTTTATATTTTTTGCAACATCAACTAATTGAAGGTTGTTTGCTTTCAAACGCACATCAATTAGATTTTCATGAACGTCAAGGCCAAAGATGAAAGGTAAATTTTCAATTTGAATCGGAGAGTCAGGCAAACTGACTATTCCATTTTTTTGATCTATACGCAAATTTAAATCGAAATGAGCGGATTTATTGGTCACCAATTTCATTTCGCCACTTTGAGCAAAAATGATTTCCAGATTACTTTCTGCCGTTAAGTCTGTGATGTTTTCAGTAAAATCACCTGATAAACGAAAATCATCGAGACGTGTTGAATGATATTGATTTGCACCAAAGTGAGAATAGTCCATTCTGAAATTTTCAAAATAGAGTTCTTTTAAAGAGAATTCGAAGCCTGTGGATGTTTTATCACTTGAAGGTTTCAGGATATCGTAATTCGACCGACCATCCGCGAAATGCTTCACATGGCCATAACCAGGGAAAACTTCAATTTTCTTTACTTTATAATTCTTATTGATAATATCAATTGGGTTGAACTTCAAACGTATTTTCTTCGAATAAAATAAAGTGTCAGACTGTTTTGCTTCAGGAATCGCATCGTGAATATAAACCTCGTTAAAGTCGACACTTAAATTCGGGAATGAGCCCCAAAACGTCAAATCGACGTCGCCAACATTTACTGGAGTGTTTAAATTTTTATTTACTTCAGAAACCACAATTCGAACCACACGGTCGCGCAGTAAGTATACGCTCAATGTAATCAATAGGCACACAACGAAAAGTGAAGCAAAAATCCATTTGCTCCAGCGAAAAATCCGAGAAAGTCCTTTTTTTGACATTTAATTATAATGTATCTCTGTGCCTATGTAACGGGAATACAATACTTTTTGTTACGTTTTTTGTGTAATGGATTATAGTTTTAACATATCAGCGTTGAGAGGATAATATTTTTTGGCTCTATTCTTGAATGTGGATCATTATTTTTGAAGATGCATTTTTGGTTAATACTTATTATCTCTAGTCTACCGATTTTCTCCTTTGGGCAGATTCTCGCGAACAAAAGTGGCGAACAACTTTCTGAGGATATGGTATTTAACCCAGAATTCATTAAATCGAAAAAGATTAGAAGCATCAACGGTCGATTTACATATAAGCGACCAGGTTCAGTAATGCGAGAGACAAATTATTGGCAAATATTCGAATTTGATACTCTTGGGAGAATAACGCAATCCTATGAAACCAGAAAAGACGATGGGACAACAGATACGGTTTGGAACAAATATTTTTATAACGACAAAGGCTTATTAATTTATCATAGTGTCGGAGATCAACAGTTTTACAACTATAGGAGTACCGTTTACGATGAGGAAAAGCGGATTAAATCTATTGATGAATACAAAAGACAACCTGATATTTATGGTATTCCAGTTTCTTCGGAAGAACAACTAGATCGCTTTTCTTATGAAAATGTGAACGGAACCGTTGAAAAAACAAGAATTAATAAACACGGTACTCCTTACGCCAAGATTATTCCGTTTTATAATGAAAAAGGTCAATTAATTCGTGAAGAAGATAGATACATTACAACACATGAGGGGTTAATTTATCATTTCGATTATGATAAAAATGGTAATCTTTTGCAGAGAAGAACCCTTACGTCAAAGCAAGAAATTAATAAAGAAACGATTTCTTTCATTTACGACGTTCATGGAAATATGATGGAGAAAAAGGTATACAACGAAGACATACTTAAAATGGAAATTCAATATCTTCATAGTGAATCGACAGGTTTACTGTCAGCTGTTCTTTATCAGGAGGGCGGAAGTTCCAACATCATTATCCTTCGTATAAAGGAATACGAATTTTATTGATTTTCTCGACCTTTTATCATTCTATCGACTCTTCGCATCAAATACATTGAGATAACCATTGTTAGAATAACCGTAGCTCCAAGCAAAGGGTAATTCATCAATTTTCCGTCAATTGCTTGGTAAACTATTGCCCCCGCTAGTAATGAAGCAATCGCTCCAGAAACTTGTTGAACGGAAGAGTTTACACTCATGTATGCTCCTCGATCTTTTTGTTCAGGAACAGAAGTTATTAAAGCGGAGGAAGCTATTATTCTTGAGCTAATTCCTATAAATAGGAAAACATTTAGCGTAATTACTAGCCACAAAGGTGTTGTTCCAAGGTTTGTGTATACTGCAACGAAAGCGATTGTAACCAAGGTTCCAAATATAAAAATCTTGAATTTCCCAACTCGATCACTTATTCGCCCAATGATAGGTCCAAAAATGAACGAAAAAATCCCAGTAACTAAATAAAGAAATGGCAGTTCGTCTAAGGAGATTCCTAAATTCTCATTAGCAAATTCACTTCCAAATGGCATCAACATATAACCACCAGTAGATAATAATATCGTAGCCGAAAAACCAATAAGATAATTCTTATTAGAAAGAATTTCTTTTATGTGAGTTATAGCATTTCGACCTTTATTCATTGCTATGTGCGCCGTAATCGGTTTTAGTTTTATTGCAACAACCACGGCAACAACACAAGAGAAAATCACAATTACATAAAATGGGGCATGCCAGTTGATTTTATTGGCTAGGTAAAGTCCAATAGGAATCCCTAAAACTTGGCTTGCTGCAAAAGCAGTTTGGACAAAACCCATTACGCTACCGCGTTTTTCTATTGGGAAAAGGTCGGTAATTATAGCATAGCTTATAGAACTCATAACGCCTCCAAAAATCCCAGTGACAATTCTTGCTGCTAGTAAATATTCGTAGTCGGGAGCCAATGCGCAAAATAGTGTGCCCAATATAAATCCTCCATAAAAGAATAATAGAAGACGTTTGCGATCAAATTTATCTGCGAATCCAGCTGCTGCAAGTCCAGACGCTCCAGCACTAATGGCATAGGCAGAAACAACTAATGCAAATTGTTGGGTTGTTATACTTAACTCTTCAAGTACAATTGCTCCCAAAGGCGAGAGTACCATAAAGTCTAAAATCACCGTGAATTGCACAATTGCCAGAATCGCAATTACAAATTTTTCGTAAGAGGTGAATTGAATTTTTATTCGTTTTTTGGACATTTACTTAAGTTAAGCCTCAACAAGTGATTTCCCATCCATCTCGATTGGGGCAGCTATTCCCATTCTACGTAAAATAGTTGGAGCAACATCCGCCAAAATTCCTTCGTGTAATTTCAAATCTCGGTTATCCGTTACTAAAATTGCAGGAACGGGGTTCATGCTATGCGCTGTATTTGGACTTCCATCAGCGTTGATTGCGAAATCCGCGTTTCCATGATCGGCGATAACCAAAAATTCATATCCTTTTTCCTTTCCGGCTTCCACCACTTGCTTTAAACAAGAGTCAACTGTTTCAACTGCTTTGATAATTGCGGAGAATACACCTGTATGTCCTACCATATCAGGATTCGCAAAATTCAAACAGATGAAATCAGGAGTTTCAGTATTTATGGAATCAACGATTTTATCTTTAACTTCTATAGCACTCATTTCAGGCTGAAGATCGTAAGTTGCGACTTTTGGCGAGTTGATTAAAATTCTTGATTCGCCTTCAAAAGGTTTCTCTCGTCCTCCACTAAAAAAGAAGGTAACGTGAGGATATTTTTCTGTTTCAGCAATACGAACTTGAGTCCTGCCGAGTTTTGAAAAAACTTCCCCCAAAGTATTTTTTAGATTGTCTTTATTGAAGATGACATTCATGTTTTTGAAATTCTCATCGTACATTGTCATGCTAAAATAGTGCAAATTTAGTGGGTGCATATTTTGCTCGTGAAATGCTTTTTGCGTAAGTGCAATAGTTATTTCACGGGGTCTATCCGTTCTAAAATTGAAATTAATAACAACATCATCTTCACTTATGGATGCGTTAATTCCCTCACCAAGATTGATGATGCTAGCCGGTAAAAATTCGTCTGTGATATTTTTGCTGTAATTGGCTTCAAAAACTGAATCTACAGTATCGTAAACTGCCCCAGTTCTGCTGACCATTGCGTGATAAGCTTCAGAAATTCTCTCCCAACGGTTGTCTCTGTCCATGGCATAATAACGTCCAACTATCGTAGCAATTTTAGCGTTTTTATCCTTAATTTCTTTCTCTAATTCAGAAAAGAAATGTTGCCCGCTTTTTGGGTCACAATCTCTTCCATCCGTAAAAGCGTGAATGAATACATTTTTCAATCCTTGTTGCTCAGCTAAGTCGCAAAGTGCATACAAATGTTCTTGCGAACTATGAACCCCACCTTTAGAAACTAAACCTATCAAATGGAGTTTTCGGTTCTTTTCCTTTGCCAATTTCATGGCTTCCAACAATCTCTCGTTTTTGAAAAAATCTCCTTCTCGAATTGATTTATTTATTCTTGTTAACTCTTGGTACACAATTCTACCTGCACCTATATTCAAATGACCAACTTCAGAGTTTCCCATTTGACCTTCAGGCAGTCCGACAGCTTCCCCGAATGTGGTTAAACTGGTATTCGGATAACTCGCCATCAAACTGTCCATAAATGGAGTTTTGGCTTGATATACTGCGTCGGATTGGTCCTTTTTACCCAATCCCCATCCGTCTAAAATGATTAGTCCAAATTTGTTCGTCATTGTTTTAATCTTACTTCAAAAATAGCTCCTTTTGGCGAGGCATTTTTATAATTGATTTCACCTCCATTTAAAGTGGCGAATTCCTTAGAAATGTATAAGCCTAGTCCCGTTCCTTTTTTTGTCCTTGTTTCTTCGTTCCCAGACCGCATGAATTTGTCAAATATTTCTTTCTGAATTTCTTGAGGCACACCAGGACCATTATCTTCAACCGCAAAAACAACATCATTGTTATTTTTTGAGGCGGATAAAATAATCTTTGCTCCCTCACCTGCATATTTAAGTGCATTTTCGATGAGGTTAACAACTATAGTTTCTATCATCAACATGTCTCCAATTATTTGTATATCCTTATCTATTTTGGTTTGAATGTTCGAGGCTTGATAGATTTTTTCGAACCGATCAACGATTTTTAGAAGCAATTCATCCAAAAGAAATTTTTCGCGATTTAAATAAATAGTTTGATGCTCCAATCGAGTGGCATTAAGAATGTTGTCGATCATGTTTTCCAATCGAACGTTTTCAGAAATAGCTTTATCCAAAAGATCGTTTCGTTGTTCTAAATCAAAATCTCGTTTACGAATTGTTTGCAAGAAAAGCTTATTTGCGGCCAGTGGCGTTTTCAATTCGTGTGTAACAGAAAGTAAAAAGTTCTTTTGACGTTTGGCTAATTTTAGCTCCTTAATAATTGATTTTCGGATTTGCCAAAGACCAATCATTATTATCAAAAAGAAAACCAATCCTTCGCTCAAAATCATAAAAACTTTTCTCGAAACGCCTTGGTCTTCAAAGGTTTTTATCTGAGTTAGCTCGATTAAGTGATATGCCCACCAAGCAAATTGCAACAACACATATCCGCCCAAAAGGTAAAAAAATATGGCTGTTTTTCTTTTCAAAACTTACTTGATTTAATAGGCTCTTTCGTTGATGCCTTCTTTCCAATTTAGAAACGCTTTATTTACTACTTTGTTCCCGCCAGGAGTTGGGTAATCGCCGGTAAAATACCAATCACCTAAATTTTCAGGACAAGCGAGATGAAGATTTTCAACCGTTTGATAAATGATTTGCACCTCGGCTTTTACTGACGCAGGTTTTAGCAATTCAGATATTTTTTGAGAAATCTCATCGTTTGTGAAAGGCTCGTAAATCTCCTTTACGTAGTTCTTTATTTGCTCTTTCGGTAGGTCTTTTTGATTGACACATTTCGTGTAAATGTCTTCAATTACTTGAGTCATTCCACGCTCATTTAGTAGCGCAATGGCCGCTTCAAAAGCAATAAAATCCCCCATTTTCGCCATGTCAATACCATAACAATCTGGGAAACGAATTTGAGGTGCCGAAGAAACAACGACTATTTTTTTAGGGTCCAAACGATCTAAAATTCGAAGAATACTTTGTTTTAAAGTCGTTCCACGAACAATACTATCATCAATAATGACCAAATTGTCTTTTCCACGTACAACTGAACCGTAGGTTATGTCATAAACGTGAGCCACCAAGTCGTCACGAGAATCATCTTGTGTAATGAACGTTCTCAGTTTAGCATCCTTGATTGCGATTTTTTCTATTCTCGCTCTACGATAAATTATTTCTTGCAACTTTTCAGGAGTCACATCCTTACCAAGTGCCATAATAGCCTTGAATTTTTCATCATTCAGATGGTCTTCCAGTCCTTTTATCATTCCGTAAAATGATACTTCTGCAGTATTCGGGATAAATGAAAAAACGGAATTATCTAAATCGTAATCAATCGTTTCAAGGATTTGAGGAACTATATTTTTACCGAGTTGTTTTCTCTCTTTGTAAATGTCAATATCGCTACCTCGCGAGAAATAAATTCTTTCGAATGAACAACTTTTTCGATCACGTGGCGTGTTGATTTCCGTTTCACTCACTTCACCATTTTTCTTAATGATTAGTGCATGACCTGGTTTCAACTCTTTTATTTGCTCTTCACGAAGGTTGAATGCCGTTTGAATAACTGGTCGTTCCGATGCAACAACGACTATTTCATCATCTTCATACCAAGAAACTGGGCGAATACCTGAAGGGTCACGAAGAACGAAGGCATCACCGTGTCCCATTAATCCAGCCATTGCATAACCACCATCCCAGTCTTCAGAAGATTTTTTCAGGATTTTTACAATATCTAAACGCTCGGCTATTTTGTCGTAAATTTCTTTGTTGGTATAACCTTGGGGTTTAAGAAGGTTAAACATTTCTTCATTCTCAACATCTAAGAAATGTCCTATTTTTTCCAAAACAGTAACTGTGTCTGACACCTCCTTAGGGTGTTGACCAAGTTTTACCAAAACTTTGAAAAGTTCATCAACATTCGTTAAGTTGAAATTACCCGCAACCACAAGATTTCTTGTGATCCAATTGTTTTGTCTCAAAAACGGATGACAACTTTCGATAGAATTACGACCGAATGTTCCGTAGCGTAAATGACCAAGAAATAACTCGCCAGTAAATCCAATATTTTTTTTCAAATAGTCGATATCCGTCAATAATTCTGGATTCTCCTCTTCAATAGCTTGAATTTTTTCGCCGATATAATTGAATAGATCCTCGATAGGATGTTTAGCAATACTTCGGTGTCGAGAAATGTAGCGTTCACCTGGTTCCATGTCGAATTTAATATTCGCTAAACCGGCACCGTCTTGACCACGATTGTGTTGTTTCTCCATCAAAAGGTGCATTTTATTCATTCCATAAAATGCGCTCCCATATTTTTCGAGGTAAAACTCAAGTGGTTTTTTTAGTCTTAAAACTGCAATACCACACTCATGTTTGATAGGATCACTCATCGAAAAATCGTCTTTAAAATGTTTTGCAAAATTACATTATTTCGATGGATTTGGGGCGATATTTCCCCAATTCCCTTTGATAAGAAGCTCTAATTCTCATTTTCTTTCGAAAATTAGGCAACTCTATCTACTTTTCATTGTTTTAATAGTAAGGCTTTCAGGTTATTGTTCCTAATTGTTTTAATTGAAAATTTCTTTTAAAAGCCCTATGTTTGTATGTGATGGTGAAAAGTGTTATTTCTATTCTATTTATTTTCTTCGTTTTGACGTTATTTGGTCAAGAGGAAAAGGTATGGATGGAAGCGAATGAGGGCCAATGGGAAGAAGAAGTTCTGCATAAAATAAAGCTTGACGCCGGTGAAATGTTCATTACAAACACTGGTATGACTTTTCACTTTCACACAGGTTTGCATTCACACCACGAAACTCATCACGATGAAAATGGGAGTGATTTTAAAGGCCACGTCATTCGCGCAACTTTTCTTGGCTCTCAATTCATAGGAAGTCCATACAATACTGATGAGTCGGCATTTTACAGCAACTATTACATTGGGAATGATCAGGCCAAGTGGAAAAGTTTTGTTCGTTCGTATCATAAAACTGAATTAGATGATTTCTATCAAGGCATTAAAATGGTTTATGATGGCGATTATGGAAATTTGAAATACTCATTCACTGTTGCACCATTTGTTGATGCTTCCGTTATCCAATCAAAGATTGAAGGAGGAGATAAAATAGAAATTTTAAAAAATGGTGATTTGAAAATCCATCATAGTTTCGGAACAATTACTGAAGAAAGTCCTAGTGCTTGGCAAATTATTGATGGTAAAAAGAAAGAGGTAAAGGTAAAATTCAAATTAGAAAATTCAATTTTGAGTTACGAGCTAGGTGGCTACGATAATAATTATGAGTTGATTATTGACCCAAATCTGAACTTCTCAACTTTTAGCGGATCCACAAGCGATAATTGGGGGTCAACCGCAACTCCTGACGATGCCGGAAATGTTTTCGCAGGAGGAATTGTTTTTGGTACAGGATTACCAACAACTGCAGGAGCATATGACCAAACTTTTAATGGGACAACCCTAGGAAATCAACATTTCGATATTGGTATTATGAAGTTTAATGCGACTGGCTCCGCATTAATTTACTCTACTTATTTAGGAGGTGCAACATCTAACGAGTTTCCGAGTAGTATGGTTTGCGGCTCCAATAATGAGTTATATGTGTTCGGAATGACTGGTTCAAGCGATTTTCCCACGCTAAATGCTTATGACAATACTTTTAATGGAGGCGTATCCTTTTCACCTCAAGGTGGTTCTGCAATAATTCCAGGTTCTGATATTTTTATTGCTCGATTTAATCCAAATGGTACTGCTTTATTGTCTTCCACTTTTGTAGGTGGAAGCGGAAATGATGGCTACAATGGGGCTACTGCTCTAAAATTTAATTATGGTGACACCTACAGAGGTGAGATTACACTTGACGCTTCAAATAATGTTTACGTTGCTTCTTCTACCACATCGGCAAATTTCCCCCTTGTTGGAGCTGGGGGCCAAGTTATGCAAGGAGCCCAGAGCGCCGTGGCATTTAAAATGAATCCAACTTTGACGAATTTGTTGTGGTCTCGATATATCAGCGGAAGTGGAGTAGATGCGGGCTACTCAATACAAGTTGCTTACAACGGAAATGTTTATGTAGCGGGTGGGACAACTTCAACTAATTTGAGTTTAACTTCAGGAAACGACTTAAGTTTTAATGGAGGTCTTGCCGATGGTTACTTAATGAGACTTAATCCAACTACTGGGCAAACAATCAATGGTACTTATGTTGGCCAAAATGAATATGACCAAGTCTATTTTGTTCAGACAGATGTCCAAAATGACCCCTATATTATTGGGCAATCAGAAAGTAGTTTTGCCATTTCAACGGGTTGTTATGGAAA
>TARA_R110000737_G_scaffold25813_2_pt1 | contig 12263 bp, 8 predicted proteins | sample TARA_R110000737 | Tara Oceans TARA_R110000737 (sample SAMEA4398027) | marine metagenome | biome: Polar Biome; feature: [SRF] surface water layer (ENVO:00010504); material: water (ENVO:00002006), including particulate matter (ENVO:01000060) such as... | depth 5 m
GTATTGGTTGCTGCTTTGCCTTTGCTCCGCCCATTTCAAATTGCCCCGCTGGAATAGTTACCATACTAGGCTCTATTATTTGACCAGCATAAAGCGGTTGACTGCTTACAGATACACATAGGGTAATGATTAATTTTTTTAGTTTCATTCGGATTTCCTTTTTTATTGTTAATCCAGCATGCAGCGGGACAGCAGAAAAATCCTATTAAAAATCAACAGATAGCGAAAAATAGAAAAATTATAGATTATGAAAGTTAAGGATAGTGGTAAGGACAATTTTTATGTTCAAAAAAGCTGTATCTATTGGCATTGTAAAATTTATGCGGCATTTATCATTGCGCTGGATTTTCATCGTTAGAACGAACATTGGGTGCTATTTCTATTCAGCGCTAAAATTCTCAGTTACTAAACCATAACCCTTATTAAAGTCAGCGTTTGTTGTATAGACTAGGTATGTGGTTTATTCTTCTTTTCTTATAATAGTATCTGCAGTAGGTTTATGAATGTTGAAAACATTAGTCCGTGCTTGGTTAATTTTTACGGTGATGCTATTAATTGGCGTGACACAAAATGGGCTAATACCTAAGGTTGAAGCCCAAGAGGCAGGTCTTGAACATGACATCGATACCGCTATCGTTCGTGTGCAGCAAGCAACTGATTTGGACAAGGTTCAACGAACACAAACGCTGACTAAGCTTGAAGATGCCAAAGATATGCTCGCGACTGCGAAAGAGCAACAGCGCCTGACAGCAGATTATGAAGAGCGGGCGGCTAGTGCCTCGCAACAAGTTATTGCTATTCGTCAAAGTAACCAAGCATTGCTGGCTCAGGAAGTGAAAATAGATCAAAGCCAGTCACCTGATAAGCTCGAAAATCAACTGCTTTTACAGCGAGCGGAACAAAATACTCGGTTGTCAGCACTGTCAGATAAGCAAAGCCAGCAAACTAAGCTAAGCCTGCGGGCTAATGAAATTGCTGAACAACTAAGCGCGGCGCGGGCAGATAATACAGCGATTAACAATGCGATAGTCAAGCAAGTCACTGATAAATTTAGCCTTACTGACAAAGCTGATAATCTTGAAAAACGTGCTAATGCGCATAAACTCGCCGTTACAATTAAAACGCTCGAAAGTGAAATAAATACTATTCCCGCTCGCCAGTCACTGGTCGAAGCAGAATTAAGCCAGCTGCGCACGCAGAGTGCGTTTTATGAAAAACAGATCGCCTTGCTGCAATCATACTTAGCGGATAGTCGTAAGAGTGAAGTAGAAAAAACAGTGGAACGTAGTAGCGCAGTGCTGGCTAAGTTAAAGCAACAGCCAGCCCTTGAAGCGATAGCTAGTGAAAACTTGTTGCTCGCTAATCAACTGCAAGCATTACAAAGCCTAGCGCCAGAGAGCGAAAGCAATATCGCAAATTTGCAAAAAAAACTGGTTGAGGTTCAGCAGTCTTCAGAAACTGTTGACCGGGTCCTAGCTACCGGGCGAGTTACCGATGAGCTGGGCGAGCTACTGCGAAGGTTACAGGCCAGTTTGCCAGTAGAGTCACTGCTTGAACAGCGTAATGAAAAACTTGAAGAGTCGACCGTTCGCCAGCAACTCGATGTTATTTTGTGGCAAGATCGGCTGCGCAGTTTAGCTAATATTCCTGCTGCCGCAGAGCTTTTACTGGTTGAGAATAGTCCCGAACCGAGAAAAAAAACTGAGCTGAGCAAAAATACCGAGGTAAATTTATTCACCGCTCAAGAGCTTGAAAAGGCAGAAGAACTGGCAACGTCTCGTCGTGATCTAGTACGTAAGTTAATTAAGGCCTCTAATCTGCAAGCGGATCGTATTACTGACGAAAAACTTGCTATCAGTGCATTACTAATGGCGAGCTCTGATTTAAGAGCGTTATTAGAGCGACGTTTAATTTGGCTACCTTCTAGTTCCGGTATTGCCGGCGATTTTGGTTTAAATTTATTAATCGGTGTTGAATGGTTCTTTTCACCCACCGCCTGGTGGACTTTAGTCAACGACCTTTACATCGGTGCTATATCAGCTCCGTTTTTATTGTTGCTATTTTTAACGCTACCGCTGCTCATTTTAGCGAGCCGTCGCAAGATTAAACGTACTTTGCGATCCTTGTGTGAAAGCGTCGGCAACGTTGCGCAAGACACTTATTTTAGTACGCCTTTAGCATTGTTTTTAACTTTTGTTTTGGCATTACCATTACCCATTGGTTTATTTACGGTGGCTGGAATGATTTCCGAAGGTGCGCAGTCATTAAGTTTTTCTATCGCCATCGCGACAGGGCTGGCGGCAGTTTCATCGTTAAGCCTGACATTGCTCTTTTTTCGTTCGATGTGCCGCGAAAACGGCATGTTTGATAAACACTTTGGTTGGAGTGCCAATGCACGACTGAAATTACGCACCATGCTTTCATGGTTTGTCTGGCTAGAGTCTATTACCGGTTTTGTCTTTGCCGCCGCCATTGCTAGTGGTGAATCTGAGCTGAGATATGGTATCGCAATTTTAGCGTTTATTGTTAGCTCCATCGCTATTGCGGTATTTAGCTATCAATTTTTTCAACCAAGAAGTGGCGTGGCGACCAGTATTGTTGGTGAAACGCCGGCAAACCCACTGACGATAATAGCCTTTCCTATTGCGGTTTTAGCACCTTTGGCAATAGGTTTAATGCCACTATTTGGCTATTTTGATACCGCTGTAGAACTGCAATCTAAGGTCTTTATGTCGGGCACTTTATTGGTAATGGCTGCGGTTATTTATGGCATTATGTTGCGCATTTTTCTGGTGACATTTCGTCGCTATATGGCGCGTAAAAAGCACAAAGAAGCCAAAGAATTGGCGAAAAAAAATGCTCAACCCTCAGTAAAATCGAACGGTGACGCAAGCCCTGCCCCTATAGAAGGTAAGCGCATTGACGAAGCTGAAGTGAAACGTGAAAGTCAAGCCATCATGCGATGGGTCACCGGTTTGCTATTGTTGGCTGGGCTGTGGTTTATCTGGATGCCACTGTTACCAGCCCTTGGCATTGTTGATGACATTATTGTTTGGCAACAGGTGCGAGTAGTCGACGGTGTTGAACTTTCAAGCGGCGTTACACTTTGGAACATCATTTTGTCATTGGCCTTTGTTGTCGGTGGTTTTATCGCCGCGAAAAATATCCGTGGCGTCATGGAAGTAGGTTTCTTTGAGCGTTTTGAAATGGATGATGGCGCTCGCTATGCCATCATGGCTATTTTGGGTTATGTTATTGTTGGCAGTGGCATCGTCATAGGTTTCGCGCAGCTTGGTATTGATTGGTCAAAATTGCAATGGATTATCGCAGCATTAGGCGTCGGGCTTGGCTTTGGTTTGCAAGAGATTGTCGCCAACTTTGTCTCGGGGTTAATTATTTTATTTGAGCGACCCATTCGTGTTGGTGATTTAGTCACTATCGGCAATTTAAGTGGCACGGTAAGTAACATTAAAATACGCGCCACGACGGTAACCGATTTTGATAACCGCGAAGTGCTATTGCCGAATAAATCTATCATCACTGAGAATGTCATTAACTGGACCTTAAAAGATCCGGTAACACGCATCGTGGTCAACATCGGCGTGGCCTATGGCACCAATATCGAAAAAGTCAGTGAAGTACTCATGCAGGCGGTAAAAGCGCAAAAAGACGTACTTGACCATCCGTCCCCGCAGGTGTTCTTTATGGCGCATGGCGATAGCTCGCTCGATTTTGAGATCCGCGCCTTTGTAAGTCAGCCGACAAATCGCTTACCCCTAACCCATCTGATCAATTCGGCGATTAACAAAGCATTAGCGGAAAATGACATTGCTATTCCGTTTCCACAACGGGATTTGCATCTGATTTCGGGTCAGTTAATCGAGCAAGCTGAAGTCGAAGAGTGTGGCAATAAAACTTAAATTGTCGCCATGGCGAGTTATCGGCAATATTGCTAAATACGGCGAACTTAAGGCATTTACAGCTTAAGTTCAGCGTATTTAGCTGCAAAAGTAAAAAGAGTTTTTAAATACAGCAACGGTGCTTGAGCGCGATGCAGATATTGCCTACAATAGCGCAAATTTTAGTTACTACAGGTCACCAACATGAACGACACATCATCGCAACCCGCGTTACCCGATCGCCTTTCGATCAATCCTCGTAGCCCACATCATGTGGCGGCAATTTTTGAACATGATATTGGTATTCTACTAAACGGCAAAGAGCGTTCAGATGTTGAAGAATATTGCATCAGTGAAGGTTGGGTAAAAGTAGCTACGCATAAAGCGTTAGATCGCCGCGGTCAGCCACTGTTAGTGAAAGTAAAAGGTACGGTTGAAGCGTTTTATCGTTAAACGTTATCAATAAGCAACTGAGAACTAAGCTTCATTGCTAAGAGACGCCAATCAGGGTCAAATAAGTGTTGTATAACGCCATCTTGACCCTATAAAGCATATTAAACCGCCTGCCCACAAGCCACACCGCTGCTCCAAGCAAACTGGAAGTTATAGCCACCTAACCAACCGGTGACGTCTATTGCTTCGCCAATAAAAAATAAGCCTTTGGCTTTCTTTGCTTCAAAGGTTTTTGATGACAGTTCGTCCGTGTCAACGCCGCCTAACGTTACTTCTGCGGTGCGATAGCCTTCGGTGCCGTTGGGTTTTATTTGCCATTGATGCAGGTATTGGCCGAGGTAAGTAATTTCGTCATTGCTGATTTGGTTGATGGCTTTATCTGTTATATCTTTTTGTTTTACCAAGGCTTCAATAAAGCGTTTTGGTAGCACGGTCGATAGCATGTTTTTTAATGATTTTTGCCCGCTGCTCTCGCGCCATTCAGTAAACAATTCATCGATAGGACTTTCTGGCAATAAATTGATGGTTACCGCTTGTCCTGCACGCCAGAATGACGAGATTTGTAAGATGGCTGGGCCAGATAAACCTCGATGAGTGAATAAAATGTTTTCTTTGAATTTAGTGCCGTCTTCACTGCAAACTTCGGTATTGATGCTGATACCAGATAAACCATCAAATTTTTGCTTGTCGTGATCATGCAAGGTAAAGGGCACTAATGCCGCGATTGTTGGCAATACTTTTAAGCCAAATTGTTCGGCAATTTTATAGCCGATGGGGCTGGCGCCTAATTTCGGCATGGTTAAGCCGCCAGAGGCAACAATTAATGACTCACATTGATAGCTTTCGCCAGCGGTAATTACTTCATAACCCGAAGCATTTTTGTTAACCGCGATCACTTCGCTACGCATTGCCACATTCACGCCGGCCCATTCACATTCGGTCATCAAAATGTCAACGATATCTTGCGCGCTGTTATCACAAAATAATTGCCCTAAAGTTTTATGATGATAATTAAGGCCGTGGCGGTCAACCAACTCGATAAAGTCTTGCGCGCTATAACGGCTAAGAGCAGATTTAGAAAAATGTGGATTTTCGCACAAGTAGTTTTCTGGGCTGGCGTGTTCATTAGTAAAATTACAGCGACCGCCACCAGAAATTAATATTTTTCTGCCGGGTTTTTTACCCATATCAACAACGGTTACATTACGGCCACGATAACCAGCGGTTGCGGCTGCCATTAAGCCTGCGGCACCGGCACCAATAATAACTACATCAGAAAATATCAACGAAATAACCTAACTTATGCTTGAAAGGGCTGCATTATACGTGAGATAGCGCGGTAGCGCGATAAGATAAAATAACGGCTAATATTTTTAATGGTAATTTAATTTACGGTATTCGCGTCAGCACAACGGATACTAATTAACCGGATGAAATGGGAGCTAGTGTGCAAGCTGTATTGTTAACTGTAAGTTATGTAAAGAAAAGTATGGATAAGTAAAGAAGTGCAAAGATGGCCTGAACCTAAGAACTAATCCCTAAAGTGTTGTTCTACAAAGTGCTCATTCCGTTGTTTTCAGGGGCGAGCATTAATTCGCTGACCGTAATTTATGTGCAGTGATGGCCATTAACTTTATTGGAAAAATATATGAGCTCTAAATCCAAGCTATTTTCAACGATTACCACTTCAAAGATATTGTTCTTTTCATCAGTTTTATTACTTACCGCTTGTGGTGGCAGTGATGACAGCGCTACCGTCGGCTATGTGAAATTTTACAATAGTTCGAAAAATGCCCCCGACATTTCACTGACTATTGACCAAGACTTACAATCGAATGATGACGATAACGATAATAACTTTGAGGTGACCTTTAATGCTATCGCGTACACCAAAGCCCTAAGTAATTATGAACTTGCAGCTGAAAGTTATTTCTATGAAATGGCTTGGCAAGATGAAGACAGTAATGATCGTGATGATTTGGCCTTAGTAGCCCAAGGGCAATTTACGGTCAGCGCAGATACTATGCAATTGTTAGTATTAACCGATGATATTACCTCGCCGCAAGTAGCAACTTACAGTATTGAAATGCTCAGCGATGAAGAAGATGAGGATAATGACCTGTTCAATTTGCGGGTGTTAAATCTCCATCCTGATTCAGCCGGTGTTGATGTCTACATGTCAGAAGCTGACGAAACGTTCAATGAAGCTACATTAGTCGGCCAATATAACTATAAGCAGTTGTCAGATAATCAAAAATTTAATCAAGATGAATATGTTTTCTACATCACAAAGTCAGGCACCCAGGAGGTATTATTTACTTCCGATGATATTGACTATGCCTACCCAGCGCAATATGTCTTGGTGGTGCGGGAAAACACTGGCTCAGGTAATTCACCTTATGCCTTAGATAAAATGTCTAATTCGTCGATAGTTGAATACTTAGATACTGATTCTGAAGCACAGTTTAGAGCCTATAATGCGATTACAACACATGACCTGATACCTAATTATATGGGGACGGTTGATATTTATATTAATGGTGTTGATGATGAAGCTGAAATAACAGCACTTGAGCGCGGTCACTACAGTGCAAGCAAAGTTCAAGATAAAGGTGATTACAGCTTAAGCGTAGTCATTCCAAGTACCTCAGAGCCGCTATTGAGCAATCACTTATTAGGTTTGGCAGAAAACACCAATAAAACAGTGTTCTTTTATTTAAATGAAACTGATGTTGATCATGACGGCGATGGTGATGTAGACGAAAATGACGATGGTATTGTTGATGAAATTGCCGTAACCATTCATTCACTTGTGGTCGATAATAGCAGCCGTGAAAGTATTTACGATCACCAAATCACCATGATTAATTTAATCGACAATGATGACTTTAATTTTGTGAAATTTTATTTTGTTCGCAGCGATGAAACCGTAGCAACCGCACTATATAATCGCAGTGCAGTTTATACTCAGCCGGAAGCTATTAATCTACAAAACAATACTTATCAAGTTTTTGCAATAGCGGAGGTAGATAGTAGTGAGATAATATTAGCAAGTTTTGACATGGTGCTTAATGACACCTCAGATGAACTGTTTTTAATCGCTGAGACCGATATTAATGCGCCGACAGGTTATCGCATTGAAATAATAAAGCAAATTGACGACGAGTAAATCTGCTTTCTAAGCTTTATGGGGCGTTTTTAAATGCGCATATTAAGTGGTTATTTAGCAGGGTAACTAGGTAATAAAAAAGGGAGCATTTGCTCCCTTAATACGAGATTAATCGCCGTTATAGCTGATTTAGCACAGTTTCAGCATTACTGACTTCAAATTCTTTTGGTTTTTCTACGTTTAAGTTGGTCACCACACCATTGTTGATGATCATTGAGTAACGTTGCGAGCGCAAGCCACCAAAAGCTTCTGTGTCCATTTCTAGACCAAGAGCTTTGGTATAACTGCCATCACCATCAGCAAGCATCATTAAGTTTTCAGCATTTTGAGCTTTACCCCATGCCGCCATCACGAATGCATCATTGACCGATAAGCAAATAATAGCATCGATGCCTTTTGCGGTTAACTCGTCAGCTGATACCACATAGCCAGGTAAATGATCTACCGAACAAGTTGGGGTAAAAGCGCCTGGCACGGCAAATAGTACGATTTTTTTGTTGGCAAAAAGCTCGGCGGTATTGTGGTTGACCATCTCGCCATTGTTTAATTCTTGTAGTTGCCCAACAGGCATAGGTGCATTTACTTGGATCATAAAATCTCCGTTATCATTGAATAATATAAAAGGTATTTTGCTAAAAACATACACCGCGATTACTCTGCTATTTATGTTAGAAGAGTGTAGTGCACTGCGCTCGAGAATGCTGCAATACTTACTTGTTGTCTTGAAAGTATCGGCGTTCGTTCACTTATTAATTATTTTTTGGGATCGCTTGATTAACATAAACGTCAAAGCGATTTTTTTTCATGTTTATACTTGTTGAGGGGGTTATACCGGCTAGCGGTGGTGCATAGCTTGGCCGCTTAACCACCACGCGATATTTTGCCAAAGCAATCGCCGGTGCTAATAAGTTATCAGCATCAAGATCTTCGCCCACTAACGATTGAAATACCCGCATTTCTTTTTTCACCGCCGCCGATTTTTCACGATGTGGGTACATAGGATCAAGGTAAATCACATCAGGTTGTAGGGATAACGGAATATCTGCAATTAATGACGAGCTTATTAAACTCATGCGTTCGGTAATATCATTAATTTCAGTACTGAGTTTAGCGCGTTCTAAACCGTCTTCAAGCAAGGCCGCGACAATGGGCATCCGTTCCATCATAGTCACCTTACAACCTAAAGTTGCTAAGACAAAGGCATCACGGCCTAATCCTGCGGTGGCATCAAGTACGTGGGGAGTAAAGCCATGCTTTAGGCCAACAGCTTTGGCAATATCTTGACCTCGGCCACCACCAAATTTTCGGCGATGAGCCGTGGCACCATCAACAAAATCTACGCAGATAGCACCGAGTTTTGGTTCGTCAAGTTTACGAAGTTCTAGACGCTGCAGGTTAACTTGTAAGGCAAATAATAGTTTGGGATGATTTTTTACTGCCGCAATATCGCCGATATAATCAAGCTGCCACTTTTTGGCAATTTTTTTTGCTTTTTCTGTATCAACAGAGTCTACATAGGCAACGGCAATGTTATTCAGCATCAGCAAGATCTTCTAAATGAATATGATTGTCACCCGTGGCATAAGCGACTAATCGACTGAGCTGTCCTAATGACAAGTCACACTGTTGTTGCCAATGATTAAAGCTTGCCTGAATGGCGTTTAAGCTAGATTTAGTTTGAATGCCGCCAGTAATAATGTCATGGGCTCGAAAATAAGCTTCAACATCGCGGCTTAGAAGAAAAGTGTCTTTGCCTAGCGCACGCAGGGCATAAGGGCCGGTGTTGCCACCAAGACGTTGACCATGCTTTTTCAAATAAGCCCATAAGCCAATAATATCGTCACTGGGCCATTGGGCAATAAACTCAGCAAAGCTTTGACCTTGTTGCTGTGCTTCAAAAATCATCAAACCATTAGCTTTAATGGTTTTTACCTTATTAAAGTTACGGATAATTTTTGGGTCGCTGGCTTTTCGTTCCATCATTTCTTCTGGCATCATCAAGACTTTTTCGATATTAAAATTGAAAAAGCTTTCCTCGAAGTTGGGCCATTTATTTTGCACCACGCGCCAAACAAAGCCTGATTGAAAGACCTTTTTACTGAACTCAGATAGAAACCTGTCGTCAGGTATTTTTGTCAATAAATGATCTTGTTTACCGGCGCCCAGTAAGATGTTGAGTTTAGCGGTGCCACCTTTGCGCATAGCGGCACGTTGATAAATATCGTCAAATGTTTCTAATGCCATTGTTCTTAACCTGTGATGCCGCTATGACGTAATAATGCGTTAATTTCAGGCTCACGGCCACGAAAGGCCTTAAATAATTCACTGGGCTCTGCTGAACCGCCCATTTCTAGAACATTAGTTAAAAAGTCCTGTCCCACGTTTGCGTTGAAAATACCTTCGTCTTCAAAGCGAGAAAAAGCATCACTTGATAAAACTTCGGCCCATTTATAGCTGTAATAGCCCGCGGCATAGCCACCCGCAAAAATGTGGCCAAAACTATGTTGAAAACGATTGAATTCAGGGGCTTTAATGACGGCGTAGTCTGCCCGCACTTGATTTAACACCTGCTGAATTTCATCACCTTTTTCTGGTGAATATTGCGCATGCATTTTAAAATCAAATAAGCTCAATTCAATTTGACGGATCATTTGCATGGCCGATTGGAAGTTTTTTGCCGCGAGCATTTTGTCGAGCATATCTTGCGGTAAAGCTTCATTGGTTTGGTAGTGACCCGAAATAAAACCTAAGGCTTCTGGCTGCCAACACCAGTTTTCTAAAAATTGACTCGGCAGTTCAACCGCGTCCCATGGCACACCATTAATACCTGAAACACCCGCCGCGTTTATTTGCGTCAACATATGGTGAATACCATGGCCAAATTCATGGAATAAAGTCACGACTTCGTCATGGGTAAATAATGCCGGCTTGCCACCAACGGGGCCATTAAAATTACAAGTTAGGTAAGCTACGGGATATTGAATATCGCCATTGGCTAATTCACGTCGGCCAACGCAATCGTCCATCCAAGCGCCGCCACGTTTTTTCGCTCTGGCATATAAGTCTAAATAGAAGCTGCCACGCAGTTGTTGTTTACTATCAAAAACATCAAAAAACTTTACATCTTTATGCCAAGTATCAACATCGTTGCGTGCGCTGATATTCAAACCAAATAAACGATGTACTACTTCAAATAAGCCAGCAACAACTTTGTCTTCAGGAAAATAAGGGCGTAATTCTTCGTCGGAAATAGCGTAACGTTCTTGCTTCAGTTTTTCACTGTAATAAGGTAAATCCCAGGCTTGTAAATCACTTTCAGCAAAATTTTCTTTTGCAAAGGCAGTCACTTCAGCTAAATCTTGCTCACCTTGAGTTCTAGACTTAACCGCGAGATTTTCTAAAAAGCTGATCACCTCAGCGCTATTGTTGGCCATTTTTGTTGCTAATGATTTATCAGCAAAGCTCGTAAAACCTAATAGCTCAGCAAGCTCATGACGCAAGGCGAGTATTTCCGCCATAATAGGGCTATTGTCAAACTCTCCGGCGTTTGGTCCTATTTCCGAGGCGCGAGAAACATAGGCGCGATACACTTTTTCGCGCAATGCTTTATTGTCACAGTAGGTCATTACCGGTAAATAACTTGGAATGTCTAAGGTAAATAACCAGCCAGATTTTTCTTGCGTTTGTGCCAGTGCTTTTGCCGCTTCTTTTGCACTATCGGGTAAGCCTGATAGTTCTGTTTCGTCAGTTATATTAACGCTAAAGGCTTGAGTGGCGTCGAGCGCATTATTACCAAAGGTTGAGCTCAATTCTGATAAACGAGTAGAAATTTCACCGTAACGTTTTTTGTCGTGCTCGTTAAGGGCAATACCAGAGAGTTTGAAATCTTTTAAGGTATTGTTGATCACTTTTTGTTGTGCAGGGTTAAGTTGCTTAAATGCCGCACTTTCGCTTAATTGCTGGTAAGCCGCGAACAAACCGGCATGTTGGCCAACAAAGGTGCCATATTCAGATAACAGCGGTAAACATGATTCATACGCTTCCCGCAGTTCTTCACTATTAATCACTGAATTCATATGCGAAATGGGTGACCATAATTTACCTAAAACATCGTCTACTTCATCAATTGGCGCGACTAAATTAGCCCAAGTAAATTGGCTGTTATTCGCTAATACTTCAGCAATGGTCGCTTGACAATTTTTGATCGCTTGCTCAACCGCAGGTTTAACATGTGCTGGCTTAATTTTAGAGAATAGCGGTAGTGGCGTAGTTTGTAATAATGGATTGGTCATTTCAGGCACAACTTGTCGATAAATATTGTTAATAAAGATAAGGGCAAAATTGTTAAATTCAAGTAATAGTTTTAATCTCTAATTAGCATAATAGCCTGAAGAACATGAAATAATTATTAAATAAATATGAAAATATGTTAGTTTTTTAATCTAAAGGCACTTTTTAGTATTTTAAATGCCATACTTAATTTTCGATGTGTTTTGTTACCTGCTAATTAGTCTCCCAATTTCCACTGAATTGAGTTCCTGAAAAATATGCTAAGTATTATACGACCTTTTGTTATTTTAGTTGTTATTAGTGTTGTTCATTATGGTTGTTTTGCTTTCCCTGTGCAGGCAAAACTTAATAATGTCGTTTTAGAACGCCTAACCGTTGAGGATGGTTTGTCCCAAGCGAGTGTGCTAGCGATAGCGCAAGATAAGCAAGGCTATATTTGGTTTGGCACCGAA
>TARA_R110000737_G_scaffold353423_2_pt1 | contig 12243 bp, 15 predicted proteins | sample TARA_R110000737 | Tara Oceans TARA_R110000737 (sample SAMEA4398027) | marine metagenome | biome: Polar Biome; feature: [SRF] surface water layer (ENVO:00010504); material: water (ENVO:00002006), including particulate matter (ENVO:01000060) such as... | depth 5 m
GAAAATCCCAAGATGCTGTGAATAAATTTCAGAAGTAGAGGAGTACTCGCTTCCCCAACACCTATTATTGGGATTTTTGAGCTCTCTATAACTGTGATATTTTTATCGCCAAATTTTTTTTTTAGATACAGTGCTGTAAAATAGCCTGCAGTACCTCCTCCAATTACCCCAATATCTCTTACATCTTTAAAATCTTGCATTATTTTTGGTTGTTATTTAAAATAAAAATTTGAGTTTATGGATTTATTATTTAAATTTAACAAGAATTAATTTTTAAACTAATAAAAAAATGGCTTCAACAACAAACAGCAATCAAAAAGATAAAAAAGAATGGGTTAATCCTGAGTTTTTAACAGAAAATATTCAAGAAACCAATAGCGGTGGATGGTCTTCTGGTTCTTTAGAATCTGGCTGGTATGGCTCATAAACTATGAATTTTCAGTAGATTAGTATAGCCTGTTCAATAATTACTTAGGTTATTGGGTGATTTATAATTACAACAAATTGTTGTTGTCTTCCTATTACAATAGCAGTAAAAAATGTGCAGCTGATTGGATGCATTTAGAGAAGATTTTCCATTTACCTGCCCTACGGAATTAGATTGAACTTCCGGAGCATATTGGCACTATTTTTTTGAGTGTGAATTATTGGTAAAATAGCGGTTCGCTTATTCAAGACCAAAGGGTTTTACAATATATTTCACGCCTTTTTGAATTGTGTGTTTTTTGAGCTAAAAGTTATATTTAAATGAAGGGCTATACTCTAAATAACTAAGACTCGCTTCATGAGAAAAGGCCTTTAACATGATTTTTTCATTTAAGGTCATGATTTTGTTGGCTTCTCCCAGTTCAGGTTTATTGGTTGCTAATTTCCCCCAATCATAACCACTCCCTAACATAACCAGGTCGAAAGAAAAAGTGCCAAAAATAGCATTCTTTTCTATGTGCGGTAAAGGATGGGTTTTATCTAAAAACAATGGTCCATTTTATGTATAATATTTTAAGTTGTATTTAGCTTTAGAAGTTGTTACGTTAGCTTCTTATATGAAGTATTTTTCAAATTTTTCCAATTGAAAAATAACCATGTTCAATCCAGTAGATTCCAGCGGTTCTACAAAAGCAAAGGCATTCCCTAAGGCATTGGTGTTGCCTGACCAACTTTTTTCGTACTTCCGTGATTTAAAATGGATAACTTTTTCATCTTTTACCTCAGGACAATAATTCCTCAACTCACTTCTTACCTCGTCTGCTGAGCAAAACTTGTCAGAAAAAACATAACCTAAATGGTTTTCCTTTTGTGAAGGCGTTTCCCATAACCAACCTTGATTTAGCGTTGATGCTGTGGTATAAGGTTTAATTCCATTTGTATGGTTGGCTTTTCCTAGAATGGCGGAATTGGTCATCAGGCTGTCTCCACAATCTACTCAATTGGTATTTAAGGCTTTGCCCAATAAATGGCTTGAAAACTCTGTACAATCAAAATACATGTCGAATTTCAATTCCTTCTGCTGATCCGTTTGTAAATAATCTATTTCATTGTTTTCTTTTTTATGAACAGCTTTTTCAATTTTAGTGTCTAAATGTTCTATCTTGGTAAGGCTGATTTTTTCTTTCAGGAACTTCACTATAATTTGGTTATCAATATGATAGGACAGTCCATTATTGATGTATATTGGTAAACCTTCTCCATTTCTGCTGATAAATGGCGTTTTATCGTTTGCCATTGTGTTAAGAGAAGTGAAATCCAGACTCTGTTTTATTCTTAAGGAAGCAGCAGTATGCATTATTCCAAAGGGGTTTAAGTAATGCTTGTCCTCTTTTCTTCCCCAATTGAATTTTACACCTAATTTTAACGTGGGCTTGGTGGCTTTAAAAAATTCCTGAACAGAAATACCAAGCATGTTATGAATAAATTATAAAAATAAAGGGAAGTGGCTTATCCGACGCCTATAATAGGTATCTTGGAACTTTCTATAAGTGTAATGCGCTTATACTTGAATTTTTTATTAAGAAACAATGCCGTTAAATAACCTGCGGTGCCTCCCCCAATTACGCCAATGGTTTGTATGTCTTTTAATGCTGTTATTGTTTTAAAAAAAAAGTTCATAAATTATAATAGTTAAGTTAAGCAAGAATTAACTTTTAAACTAATAAAAAAAGGCTTCGACAGAGAGCGGCAATCAAAAAAAATGGGTCGATCCTGGTTTTTTAACAGCAAATTATCCTATAACCAATAATAGACTTGTGAGGTCTGGAATAGAAGATAAAAGATACAAAGACTAAATTTTTTTTAAATCGTCAATTTTAAACAAATCAAAATCCTTTTTATAAAAATGACTGATTAAAGACTGTAACTCTTCGTCATAATAAGACCTATAGGGGAGATGATTGGACGAATTGATTTTTTCTGGTGACTTAAAAGGTAAATTTAGCCTTGAAAAAACACTTTTAAGGTCTTTTTCCATGTTTTCGGTTTGGCCAATAAAATCAACTAAAATTTCACCTTCTTCACCTGTGATATAATCACATTGAGGTTTAAAGAAAAGACTGGTTTGATTTGATTCTCTCTGAATCAATAATTTCATATATGCCCTGCATTTGGTTACATTGGTATATTCTTTGGATAGTAATGGGTGTTTAAAAAAGCAAGCAGAAACAAACCTTTCATAAGGGTTACGCATAAAAGCAAATTTTAGATAGCTGGTCCATATTTCCGGACTTAAGTGAGGTTTGATCTCAAGTGCAGTGATATGCCCATTTTTGCGCTTCTTAAAATCCCCCGTTTGTAATTTTGAATGGTGAAAAAGTGCTACCTGTTCTTCGTCTCCAACTTCCAGAAAAGGTCTTAGGGCAAAACGAACAGCATGAGTACCTGTCTTAGGTATGGCAAAAGAAATAAATTTATGGCTATGGCTTATGATCATGGGATTTTAAATTTTAAATTTGAACATGCGCTATGTTCTGGTTACTGTATGTTCTCCTGAGTTTTTTTTAGGTACAAAAGTGCTTATACAATCCTTTTTAAAAGAGAATTCATGGTATGAGGGAGAAATAATTGTTATTAATGACGGACTAACAAGTTATCAAAAAAATGAATTGGAAGAAAGATTCAATGTTTCATTTGTTGAGATCGGTGCGGGTTTGAATGATAAAATCACCCATTTAATTAAAGTATTTCCTCATTTTCATCATTTTAAATCTAGGTTTTATTCGTTAGAATGTTTTTCTTTTCAAAATTACGACAAAATTTTATTTTGCGACAGTGATTTACTTTGTACAGGTGACATTAGGAGGCTTTATGAGAATGAGGAAAATTTCTCTGCAGCCTGGGATTATCGTAAAATCATGGGTTATGTTCGGCACCAAGATTCCTTTATGTTCTCAAAACCTGAATTCGTTCCAGAAAAGTTTAAAGAATTTTTCATTTCAGGACTCTTCAATACAGGGGTAATGGCCATTGGAGCCACCTTGGTTAAACAAAATGCCTATCAACGAATATTGGATGAATTAATTCCAGAAACCTATGAGAAGATAAAAACAGGGCATACGGATACAGTGGTTTTAAATAAATTGTTCTTGGATCAGGTGACATGGTTGGATCAAAATTACAATGCCTATTGGCCTATAACTTCAAATATGGCAACGGTTGAAGGTTTTATTCATTTTATTGGGAAACAAAAACCTTGGTCTGCAAATATAGACCATAAGAATAAATGGGTTCGTAAATGGTGGGAGTATGCCAATGAATAAGCCTAAAGTATTTTGTGTTGGTTTTCACAAGACGGGAACTACGTCAATCGGGAAAGCTCTGGAAGCATTGGGGCTAAAGAATGTTCATGGTGCTGGTTTGATTAGGAGTGCCGTTGGAGATAGACGGATGATGGAAATGCTTTTTAGAGAAGATTATGAATTGTTTTTTAAATTGGCTGAAAGTTATGATTCATTTAATGACAACCCATGGTTTAAAATTTACAAAACCCTCGACCAGCACTTTCCGAATAGTAAATTTATACTGACCTTGAGGGAGGAAAAAGAATGGTACGAAAGTGCGGTTAGGTATTTTGGAAAGTCAAGTTCAGCCATGAGGCTTTGGCTCTATGGCAAAGGAAACCCGCATGAAAACAGAGAAAGGTTTGTGAATGTTTACAGGAAACACAATCTTGAAGTACAAGATTATTTTACACATCGACCTTCTGATTTATTGGTGTTACCCCTTAATGAATTGAACAAAATGAATAAAATTACCAGTTTTTTGGGTTTGCCCGAAAACGGAATTGTATTCCCACATTACAATAAAAGTCATGATCATTAGCCATAAACACCGGTTTATTTTTATAAAAACAAATAAAACAGCAGGAACGTCTTTTGAAATAGCCTTATCTTCTATTTGCGGTCCAAAAGATATTTTGACACCTATTTCACCAAAAGACGAAAGGGTAAGGGCCTTTTTGGGATATTGTGGTCCTCAAAATTACCAAAATAAAGATGTATTATTTCGTGCGCACACTTCCGCATCCTCTATTAAGAAGAATATAGCGCCTGAAATCTGGGAAACCTATTTTAAATTTTGCTTTGAGAGAAATCCATGGGACAAGGTAATTTCCCACTACTATTGGAGAGGAGGAGAAATAAAATACAAAGGATTGGATACGTATCTTGAAGCGGGAGAATTGGGGAAAATCAAAGCCTTTTCTCAATATGCTTATGGCGATAAAATATTGGTAGATAAGATTTATAAATTTGAACAATTGAATCAGGCCGTTATAGCCCTTAAGCAACGTTTGGAATTGCCAGAATCGTTTCGTTTACCTGATTATAAAGCCAAATCAGGTTTTAGAAAATACCAGGCAGATTACAGGACTTTTTACACTAAACAACAACAAGAATTAATTGGAAAAACATTCAAGCGAGAAATCAATTTAATGGGATATCAATTTTAATGTATTTAGTTCAAGCCAAATCATTTTGAGGAATCTTATTAATCGCGCCGTCTAAATATTCAAAAATAAAATGAATTCTGGCTGTTATTCCGGTGTTTTTTACGCCATGCAATCCTGAATTGTCTACTTCTACCGCTGTTCCTTTGGTGAAATTATAGGAAACACCACGAATGGTAAAAGCCACATCTGGATTGGTGATAATTGGAACATGGATTTTATGAGGGATCCAGCCTCTGGTATTTCCGTCTATATGCTCTGGAATAATGGTTCCGGGTTGCATTTTGGCAAACATTACCCTGGGGAAATAGCCTGATTTGTAACCAAAGGGCTTAACAGCTTGTTTCATGATGGGGAGTAAGATACTTCGGTATTTCTCCCATAAAGGCAAGTCAAAATAGTCTACTGGATCACTTTTTTTATTGCTCCAACGGAAATTAATATGGTTCACCTGGGCCAAAGAATATTTCTTGTTGGGATTGATGGCTGCGTCGGTATCCCATTGTTGCATTAGTTCAGGAAGGAGCTGTAACAAAGGTAAAACATCCACTTCTCCAAGCACCCTTACTGAATTTGTCTTATTGCTGTTTTTTTCCATATGAACCTAAAAATTAATGAAGATAAAATTAAACTAAAAATGACTATTTTTGAGAAATTCAATGGTTTTTTTAGATATAAATTACGTTGCAAGAAACTAAAATATAAATAATTTACCGTGAAATTATACGATTTCAAATTAATATTTTTGGCCTTTACTTACAGTGCTTTTATTAGGTTTCTGATGTGCTTCGTCAAATTTAACCAGTATGAAAAGCTGTTAGGTACAAGAAATCATAAATCACCAATAGTCCAACCTAGGCCGGATGAGTTAGTGCATATTGATCGAATTCAAAAGATTATTTACAGCGTCAATAAATACACTCCCTGGGAAGGTAAATGCATGGTCAAGGCTCTTTCTGCAAAGTGGCTGTTGGCAAGTAAGGGAATAAAAAGTACGTTGTATTTTGGTATATCGCCCGATAGAAATCCAAACAAGCCACCCAAACTCCTCGCACATGCCTGGTTAAAAGTAGGAGATGAATTTATATCAGGGAGAAAAGGGCACCGCAGGTATAAAGTGGTTAATTTTTATAGTTGAACCCTTTGTGATAATTACCTAAATGATTTTCCTAAAAATTTAAAACCTTTGTTGTTGATAGAGGTTTTGAAAAATACCTTGCTCACTGGCCAATTGGCTGAAATTACCCTCTTGAGCTATTTTTCCTTCATCTACAACATATATGTGATCGCATTCTTTTAAATTATACAAACGATGGGTGATCAATAAAATAACCTTATCGGCCGCAACACGTCTAAGTTGTTCGAAGATGTGGTTTTCTGAAAGGGCATCTAATGCGCTGGTAGGTTCATCTAAAACCACAATGGATGCATTCCGGTAAAATGCCCTTGCAATGGCGAGTTTTTGCCATTGCCCACCACTCAGTTCCTGCCCTTCAAAGAAAATTCTCCCCATTTTTGTATCAACTCCATTTTTCAGTTGGTCTATAAAGGTATCCGCATTGGCATCAAAGATGGATGTATCCAACCGATCTGTATTGATAGCATTCTCATCATCTCCTATGGAAATAATTTCTTTTATGGATAGAAAGTATTTTTGAAAGTCCTGGAAAAGAAAAACTGTTTTCTTTCTAAAATCAGTAGGATTTATTTCCTGGAGTTTATGGTTGCCTATAATAATATCGCCTTCCTGAGCATTGTATAAACCAGCAATTAGTTTCACCAGCGTTGATTTACCTGAACCATTGGCTCCCACCAAACCTATCATTTTACCCATAGGTAGCGTCATATTTATGTTATTGAGTACCTCTGGAAAATTTTTTCCATAAGAAAAACTCAGGTTTTTGATCTTAATACTGAAATCTTTGTCTGGGAAAGGGGTACTAGAAGGTTTTTCTACTGTTTCAGCAAGCTCAAAAAATTTAAAAAGGTCTCTGAGAAAAATTCTTTGGTGAAATAAATTGACCAGGGCGAGAAGAAAACCCTTTAGGTTGGATTGAATTCTTTGAAGTCCCTGTATATAGACTACCAATAAACTAATGGCAATGGTTTCCAGAAATGCTTGTTGGACCACTCCAAATAAAACTATAAAAAGAGCGATAACCTCAAGACTTTCTGCCAGCAGGCTGTAGCGAAGCAATTTTTGCTGAAGTGCTTCTTTCTTGGTGAATATATGCTTTCTTATTTTGCTAAATCGTTTGATAAAAGACTGCCCAAAGTTTAAGGTTCTTAATTCCTTGGCATGTGTTGTAGAAGTCAGTATCTGATGATAATAGGCTGCCTGACGTTCCATTGGAACCAATTTCTTCTCCAAACGATGCAAGACATAGCCATTGTACCATTTCACAATGGCTAAAGGTAAAACCACCAATAAAATAATCCATGCGTAAGTGGTGATAAGTGTAAAAAAATAAGCCATTAAGAACAGCAAGCTAAGAACATTGGTGAACAAGACTTGAAAATGTTGTAAGATTAAGGGCAATTTATACAAAGCTTGCTTCAGGGCAAGGTGAACATTGTCATGGTACTTGTCATCCTCAAAATAAGAAAAGGGTATGGCAATCGATTTTTCCAGCATCAAGCCTATGGTGTGGTCGGTAATTTTCTGCTGTTGAATTTGTCCGAGATAGGAAAGCAATTGTTGAATAAGGTTAACCAATAGTTGCCCCAGTCCTAAAGCAATCAACCAGAACATTACCTGCTCAAAATCCCTGTCCAACGACATGATTTCATCAAAAAGGGATTTAGTGGCATATAAGATCCCCACAGGTAAGATGGCTACCAATATTTGAAAGAAAAATTGTAAAAGTGTATTATTAGGGCTTACCCTAAAAGTAAGTTGTAAGGCCTTGTAAAAATCCTTGCCAAACGATAAAAACCATGCTTTACCTGAACACCATTTGTTTTTAAATTTTACCAATCGTTTAAATTTTATAATAAGTTATACACTAAAAAACAAATTCATTGTATATCACAGATAGCCCAATCTAGCCATCATTTTTTTGTTTTTATTAATAATTTCATTCACCAAATGGGGAGGTATCTCCTTTAGTCCTCGTCCAGTTTCTCCCTTATTGAAAAAAACTTTATTACTTGAAGGCTTCTCGAAAAAGCCAAACTTTTCTTCTTGTTGTTTTAAATTTTCAAAAGAGCAAGCAGTAATGGCTTTCTCTATTTTTGCTGTATTATATGGGATACCTAAAGTTTTCAATGCAAAAGGAAAAGTTTCGTAAGGTTTATTTTTCATGTCTTCATATTTCACCAGATGGACAGGGATTTTCTTTTGATTAAGCCATCCTTCTACATGTTGGGTCCAGGAGCCCATAAACTGGTAAATTTCATGAGAGGAGTTGTTTTTTTTGGATAAATATCCTTTTTCATTGTTTATAAACTGCCTTGCGATCTTTTCATAAGATACAGCTTTATGGTTGGCAAAAGAAAGGGCCACATCAAGTGGATTTCTTACAATATAAATGATATGTCGGCTAGAAACTTCAGGAATGATAGGGTTTTGACTTTCAAAGGAAGAGTTAAAGGCATCGTGAATTTTAACAAATAGGGGTTCTTTCAGAGATTTATTCAATTCACTATACGCGAGCTTTCGTAACGGCTGTAGTTCATCTATGTGAAGATCATCCAAGCAGGTGTCTAAATATAGTTCGGGCAATCGTTTATTCGAATACCAAAGTTTCCCATGGTTCAAATTGCAGAGGTTCACTTGTCCATCATTGAAAAAAGCACTCAAAAATGCCCTAAACCATGTATTTCCTGATTTCGGGTAGGAGGCTAACCATATGATATTTGGTTCAGCCATTTTTTGAAATGATTTGCTTATCGATAGCCTCGGCAAAATCTTTAAAGCTTGTCATTTCTCTAGGTCTTGAAGCCAGCCAGAAAGAGGTGTTTTTTGCTAAATAAGTAAGGTCCTTGAATTTTAAATTATTCTTTCCCATTCCGCTAAGCCATTGTTTTCGGTAAAAGTTATCATTTAAATACCCAAAACCTTCTTTGCCATTAAGATCGGTAATTTCAATTTTTTCCTCTCCAATTTTTAAGAAAACAAGGCCTGCAATTTCCCTGGGGCTAGGATCAAATGTGTCATGAAACAGAACACCGTATTTTTCTACGGCAGGGCGTATCTGGTAAATGCTTTCTTGGTCAAAAACAGTTTGCGCTTCAAGGGTGTTTTGCCATATACGGATCATGGGGTAGGAGGGAGTGACCATGTTTTTATTGGCCGTATTATGAAACATTACTATGTCATCAGAGAAGAGGGGGTAGCCAAGCTGATGCAGCATTAAGGCAGTAGTGGATTTTCCCACTCTGGAAGGGGCCACAAAAAGCCAAACTTTACCGTTTTTATCGATTATACCGGAGGCATGGATGAGTAGTTTGTTTCTTTGAAAAAGAGCTGCGGCCAGTGCATTGGAATAGAAAAAAACCAAGACGGAATCCATGTTATCAGTCAGTGGCTGAATAATTATTTCATTGCCGTTTTTAACAAAATATTTCCCAACTTTTGGCATCTCATATAAAAATTCATCGGCATTGAATCTACACATTGCCCGGGTAGTGGTTATTGACTGGGAGAATAAACCATCCGTTTTACCAATCTTTACAACAATAGTGTCGTTTTCAGTTCCATTGTCCACTAAAGGTTGGAAGGCGGGTAGCACAATCTCCGACCTTATGGGGATACCAAAAACGGTGTATAAATAACTCATAGGGTAAATATTGAGCAATTTTTTGGCAAAGCAAAACCTATTTTTCTCTGTATTTGATATCAAATAATTTGCAATACGGTATGTATAACAAAAAATGCAATTCGAAATAATTAAAATGCTTTTAAAATTATAAACAAATTTTGTTTTTATTTTTAGTAAAAATGAAGTTAATATTGGGGTCGAAAGTCTTCATTTATAATTAAATTGATGTGTTTTTAAATGGTTTGAAATAAAACAGAAAACTGGATGAATTATAATGAAGTTATGGGACTGATGTGGCGAAGCTATGTTCCTTATAACGTGTGTTTTAGGGTTTGAGCCAGACAATTAAAAGGGCAGTTATTTGGAATAGCCTAGAAGTTTTTGGAAACCAAATTCTGGGAATATCCTTAACTGTAATATTGGCCCGATTACTTTCTCCTGAAGATTTTGGTTTAATTGGAATGGTTTCAGTGATTACAATGGTTTCTTCGGTTGTAATAGATGGAGGAATCGCTGCCACCGTCATTCAAAAACCAGAATTGACCAAACGCGGATTGTCTACCTTATTTTTTCTGAATATGGCCTTAGGCACTTTTGTGATTTTTGTTGTATATATAATTGCTGGCTCAGTTGCCTTGTTTTTTGATGAACCACGCCTTGTATTATTGTTGCAGGTGCTGTCTTTAGGCTATTTTCTGGGAAGTTTGCAAGTGGTACAATATGGTTTGCTTGCAAGGAAAATGGCATTTAAAACCATAGGGAAAATTAGAATTACCTCCCAAGCCATTGCCGGAGTTGTTGCTGTTATTATGGCATTTTCTGGCTTCGGAGTGTGGGCCTTGGTTTTCCAAAGCCTCATTTCTGTGACTTTGGGAACCATTTTGTTCTGGAGATTTGGAAAATGGAAGCCAGTTTTATCGTTCGAATGGTTAGTAGTTAGGGAAGCCTTTGGTTTCAGTGGATTTTTAATGCTTTCATCCCTAATCAACCAAATGGCGGATAATTTTTATTTTGTTTTGATAGGCAGGTATTTTCCAACACAGCAATTGGGGTATTATTTTCAAGCGAATAGGATACAGCGAATTCCGGCACTTAAAATAAATCAGGTTGTTCAACAATCCACCTTTCCTGAATTCTCTAGGCTTGCCTCAGACAAGACAGGGTACATCGCTTTTTTTTATAAAAGCCTTCAAAATGCCTTGTTTTTCAATATGCTTGTGATGGGCTTGTTACTGGTTAATGCAGAACACCTTGTACTTTGGTTATTGACAGATAAATGGGCAGCAGCAGTTCCCTTTATCCAATGGCTCAGTTTGGCATCTTTTTTTTTGCCTGTGATGGCCTTGTGCAAAAATTACCTTCTCGGGGTTGGTAATGCTAAAATGCAGTTTAAAATAGTATTAGCCAATGTATTTCTTTTGATTATAGTAGCATTTATCACCATTCCCTACGGCTTGATGCCTTTAATTTATGGACAAATTATTGTTGCCCTTGCGACTGCAGGCATTTATTTACTGACCATCCAGTTTAATTATAAGGAAAGCATGGGCGAGGTATGGCAATTGATAGCAAAATATACATTGGCCACCATAGTAAGTGCAATGCTGGTGTTTTACCTTCCAGTTCTATGGGACCTTCACCATAGCATTTCTATAATCCTTTCTACCTTTATTTTCACCACTGTCTATATTGTTTTATTAATACTATTAAAAGTCAATAATGAGTACTTACAAAAAATTAAAAATCTTTTTAAAATAGCATGATAGTAGTAGTGACCACCATTGCATCACCAACAAAATCGATGATAGGTCTTTCCGAATCCTTACAGAACGGGAATAGAATAATTGTCATTGGAGATAAAAAAGGTCCAAATGCATTTGATTTAAGAAATGCGGATTTTTATTCTTTGAATAAACAGCAAACCCTAAATTATTCCTTGGCAAAAATACTGCCTGTTGGCCATTATTCAAGAAAAAACCTGGGCTATCTTCTGGCTATGAGTCAGGGTGAAAAATGCATTTATGAAACGGATGATGACAACCAGCCAAACAATCTATGGAAAAAAAGATCTCTGGAAGTTAAGGCTTTGCAAGCCAAGAATGATTCCTGGGTAAATGTATATGCTCATTTTTCAGATGAAAAAATTTGGCCTCGGGGATTTTTACTGGACAGGATCAATTGCGAAAAATCACTGCCCTCAGTAGGAGAGCAATTGATTGATTTACAGGCACCAATTCAACAAGGATTGGCAGATAATTCACCAGATGTAGATGCCATTTGGAGGTTGGTAGCAGACAGACCCTTTTATTTTCAAAATAAACCAAGTATAGCATTGGCTAAAGGTGCATGGTGTCCCTTCAATACGCAATCTACTTGGTGGTGGGAAGCAGCTTTCCCTTTACTTTATTTACCCAGTTTCTGTTCTTTTAGAATGACTGATATCTGGAAAAGTTTTATAGCTCAGCGCTGTTTATGGGAAATGGGACATTCTTTGGTTTTTCATGCTCCTGAAGTTGTACAGGACAGAAACGAACATAATTTAAT
>TARA_R110000737_G_scaffold237553_1_pt1 | contig 12232 bp, 18 predicted proteins | sample TARA_R110000737 | Tara Oceans TARA_R110000737 (sample SAMEA4398027) | marine metagenome | biome: Polar Biome; feature: [SRF] surface water layer (ENVO:00010504); material: water (ENVO:00002006), including particulate matter (ENVO:01000060) such as... | depth 5 m
GTTTTTTAATATATAAACTAATTAAAAGAGAAAGTCAATATACTCATGTTGAAAAAGTTATAAAGAAACACAATGGTATTAAAGAATCCACAGAAGATTTATACTATCCAACTGCATCTAAGCCTGCCAATAGTCAAATTGGTATGTTTGCTGGAGATAGTGTAAGAGTTATTAATCACTAAATAAATAATTATGACAAAGCAAACTACAAATAATGCAAACAATCCAATGAGTCCTCATCAGGCTAAACCTTCTAATACAACAAGAAGAGCAGGAGGATCAATTGTAAATACTGAAGCTAACAAAAATACTGGTGGGTTTAGATCCACATCTCCTGAAGCAACTACTTTAGGTACTATGAATAATATTATGTCTAATCAGTATAATAAATAAGGAGGAGACGTAAAAATAAAACATTTAATACTATTTTTAGTTGTGAGCGTTGTGCTCCGCCCCCTCCTTAGTTACTAGAACATTCTGTTTTTTTTATATTTATTTAAACAAGAAACTTCAGTAACCATCCCTTCTTTTTTCCCAGCTTCTTTAGCGCTTCCTTTATCATGAGCTGCAATTATCATCCATTCTTTATGTTTAGTAGGATCTTTTAATAAAAGTTTATCCCACGGTATATAGTATATATTCCAGTATATCATGATCTATTGTTTTCTAATTCTTTTTGTAAGTTAGCTAATGCTCTCCAAGCTACTTTAGCAGAGTGACGTATACCATCCGAGTCAATTTTACCAGCATCAATAAGATGTCTAGTCAAAGCATCTAATTCATCAGTAGACTTATTACGGTCCCAGTGTAACGGTTTATCAGGATGATGTTGTTTATTCCCAGCTAACGATACTCTTGATACTTCCATAATAGCATCAGGAAAATATTTTAGTACTCCAGTATATACAGGTGTATCTTTTCTTTCTTTAGATTTCATTTGTCTTTATTTTTTCTATAGTCTATGATGAAGCCAATCATTACGATCAGATTCATACCCAGGCTAGCTATTATTTCATGTATGTCTTTATATGTATTAATGGATAGGTGTACGTGTCCGATCACCCAGAATGGTATAGCCATCTGCTGACTGTACCATATTAATGCAAATGTCAAAAACTTCTTCATGTATACTAAATTTATAAGTGGACAATATGTGGTAGGACAGGGCCCAAGAATGCAAAAACTCAGACCCCGTTTACCCTACACTATTTGTTCAATTGATCTGTAAGTGTAAACCATAACAAGTATATTAATATAATAAATAATATTAAGTTTTTCACCATCTAGAAATCCATTACTATTTGTTCTTGAATATCTACTTCAACATCTATCTGTCCCATGTCTACATACTCTGTAGGCTTTTCAAACATGGTCTTAGTTGCAGGTGATCCTATAAGCTCAACTGTTATAAAATCATGAAAGTTCTGCTGGGAATTTACCCAGTCCCGTGGATGTGTCTTCTTTAATGCATGTGTAACATGATTATAAAAGGCCCAAGCTGAATCATCAGCTACTCCATAGTTATAAGAAGCCTTTTTAATTTCTTGCTTTAAACATGATAACTGTTGTGAGTCAATAATATTTTCTTCAATGAAAAGACGGCCTGCTAACTCAGCAGCTTCTCTTTCATTAACCTTAATGTTCTTAAGAAGATCTTTATCTTTTATCAATCTCTTATAGTACTTCTCAGAAGACTTTATCTGATCACTCATGTGTATATGTATATCATGAGAAGCTGACCATCTGTGTTTTCTCTTATAGTTCATCATGTCCCCGGCAATCATACCATTATGACAAACAGCAACATAGGCCCCAATAGCTGAAGCAAAGCTTTTTGTTTTATCATAAGAGTTTGTCCAAGCAAACATCATCCCTAATTCTTTTTCTATAATAATATCATTATCTGTTGCAGCAACTGGGTATATATGATACACTCCTTGTGCTATATTAGCGTCTTTACTAGATCTATACATTTCTCTAGATACCATAAACCCGCTATCATTTAATAATTTGTATGTGTTCTCTATCACTTCTTGATGTGATATAACTGTATATGACTTACCGTGGTTAGGTAAGGGTGCATTTTCTAAATGCCATCTTGTTGTTTCTTTAGGTTTTGTATACCCCATAATTATAAACTTTTAAAGTGTAAATATAATAAATTATTGTGAGTCAGCCAAAGGTTCTTCAATTATTTCTATCTTAAACCATCCTGGAATGTTGTATTGATTACCTTCTCTATCTGTACAAATAGAAATCAAACCATCATTAGCTTCAAATATTAAAGGTTCATCATCTAATACATTCATTGTCTCAGGCTTTTTACCTAAGTAATGTTCTTTTTTAATTAATTTTAATTTTGTTCCTTTTTTTACTTCATTTAATTGCATATAAATTATATTTAAGTGTTAGCTCTTCTCCGGGTAGGATGTCTTTATTTGTTTTAATCATCATAACACCTACTTCTATTTCTCTTGATTCAGCACTGCCAATCTTTTCTAGATTAGGTGTGTCACTATGGTTTATAAAACCTCCTAGTGGAGTTCTAATATAATTGTCTTCATACTTTGTGTTTCTAATATGTGATATGCCTAGGACTGTACCCTTACTAATAGATTTAGTAGAATATAACCCAAGGCCATGAAGAAGGGACTCTTTAATAGTAGTCCCTTCTGGTAATGGTCTATACGTCATTTTAAAATAGTTTTAATTGATTAGGTGAAACTGTCAAGATACTGTTGATCTCAGCTTCTATTGCTTGTAGATAATAGCCTTTATTAATATTATAGTTTTCCCATTTAGGTTCAACTTTCATCTTATTATATATAGTTTGTAACCACCTGCCGGATTCAAGCTGTATCTCTCTCTTGTCTTTCTTATTTACTTTGATAACCTTTACTCCATCTTTAGAGATAAAATATCTATTTATCTTTTGGAGTTTATCTTCAGAGAAGGCCCCATCCTTTATACATCTAGCTACTTGTTGCCAATCACCTTTAGACTTAGCACCTATACAATAATCTAGAATATTTTTATTATCATCTAAATAGTCTTCAGGTAAAATATTATTAACAAAGTATTGATATATAGCTTTTGGTATAACTAATTTGGACTTATTCTTATGCAATTGTAAATTATGAAAATCAAAACGTCCCTTAAGTTTAACAGGAGCAAAGCTAAACTTATCATTCTCTACCTTAAATAGATAGTGAGGCTGACTTTGTTTAACTTCTCTCCATTTAGTAATGTCAACATCTATATAGTTATTCACACCTATATAATTATTAACATCAGCTAAGATAAGCTTCTGATACTCATCATGTTCTAAGTTAAGATTGGTTTTATCTTCCCACTCTTTACATATAAGCATGTATTCATCTATATACTCCCTAGGGATTAAAGTCTCTACACCGTCTGTGTTCTGTAGTAAAGCTATAGAACCCGGTATTCTTTCCATAATCTGTTCATATAACATCATAAGACTAAGCTGACCGTTAATTGTAATCTTACAAAACAATTCAGGATCATAAAAGAAACTCTTATCATCATTGCTAAGGCCAAAGGTTGAGTTAAGTATAATCTTATATACATAGTTCATAGGATTGCTCTTAGGTATCTTCTTACGCTCTTCAAAGAACCACTCATACTGATCACAAAACTCTTTCTTTGGAAAGTGTCCCGGTGACCACTGGTTCTTAATAGCTAGATTAGGATAATAACTAGTAACATCTGAAGACATTATAACCATATCTTCTGTGCTTTCATATACACCTTTGCTAGCAGCACCGTGTACACCGCCTGTGCCAAAGTCTGTCTTAACATTTTTATAGTTTACACTATACTTAAAACTTCCTTTAAGATTATCTCCGGCTACTTCTATAGATTTAAACCTATCAAGTAACATATTAAATGTTTCAGATGTAAAGCTTATATAAGGTAGTATGATGTCTTTAACTTTAACTGTATCTCTATATGTCTTCATGTTTCTAAGATCTCTCTTAGGAATATTTAACATTTGTGTCAAGAAATAACCAAAGACTTCTTTGCTTATTCTAGGCTCTGATGCACTAAACATATTAATACCATAAGTTTTAGTAAGTTCTTTCCTAAGTTTTATCTGTGACTTAGATCTATTATATATTTCTTTAGTTGACCTCACATCATTAACACAGTATTCTAATATAATATCTAGCTGTTCTTTAGTAGTTATACTTGTCTCATGATGTATAGGCATATCAAGGATGTTTTCCCAATCCATACTATACTGTATCCACTTTAGACTTGAACGTTTAGCCGGGTTATCCCAATGGTGCATTTTAAATACATCTATCTGGCCTATCTGCATTTTCCATTGTGGATAATCAGAAAACTCTTTATTATTAGACTTCTGTATACACCTCTGTGCATATTTATAAATAGCATAAGCTATGTCATCACCGTTAAGATCAACCCAGCCTCTCTCATTATCTAATATATAGTGAGTTACTTGAGCATCAAAAGCCAAGCCATTATATGATATATGCCATTCTCTATTTTTTATATTCTCATTTAGGAATTCAACAAACTCTGTAAGATCATTTCTTAACTTATATATTACAAAAACCTTAGTCTCATTTGACTTGTAGTTTTCAAATACACCAGTAAAACAATCAAACAAGGTCTCATAATCCATAACCCAATGTTTTTTCATACTTTTTTTGTTTTATACGTTGTACCTTGCCAAGAGGTCCCACGCCTAAGGTTACCATATTTTTTAGTTCTTTTATCTATACGCTTATCATTGTTTATGATTTTAGGATCAGTTCCTCTAGACATACCCCATCCAAACTGCATAGCAAAAGTATTATATTCTCTATTTACTTTCATTATTTTCTTTTTTATAATCTTCAAATGCTTTTTCTTTTGCTTCTAGAACTAAATCCATAATAACATCATATATCTGCTCAATTGCATCAGACTGATCTTTATCTAAAAACTTCTTAACTTCTCTATCATATAGGTCAACAGTTTTAATAACATGTTTAATTCTTTGCTTAACCTGGTGATGATGTATATACTGTAAGTTGTGAGCTATTTCTGACATACATCTATTCATTGCTAATAGAATATTTATGTCCATTATATCTTCTTCTTTTATTTTATTTGCCATATTATTAATTTTTAGAGCCAAAAAAAGCCCAAATCAATGGGCTTTCCTTTTTATAGTCAATACAGTGTTAGACCTTTATTGACCAGGTAATATAATTTTTGAGGGTTCAGTCTTTTTTAAGTCTACAAAGAATTCTTCAACTGAAAAATTATCTGCATTTACAGCAAACATATGAATAAATGTTTCAATGTCTGCTCTATCACTAAGATAGAACTCAGAGAATGTGTCAACCAACCTTCTTTCTTCTTTATGTGTCTTACCTGTTTGCTGGTTAGGTGTTTTAAGTCTTTGCGGCTGACCATCATCATCTAACTTAGGTACCATATGGTAAGATTGTTTCATCACTTTACTGATGACAGCTAAGATGCCTGACGCAGGGTCAAACATAGCTTCTGTATAAGGTGAGTCCATGCTCACTGGAATTAATGTAAATGATTTAGCATTTCTAAATGTAGAATTTACTAACATCATATTTTGTCCTATTTGTGCCATTTTATTAATTATTTATTTGTCAAATATATGGAACTTTCTTTTAATAATTGTTTTAAAAAATGATTATTATCAATTAATGTTTCCTTTTCCATGTCAGGAGATGAACATACTTCATAAACATCTTGTACCATTTCTACATCTACATTTAATGCTTTAGCATAGGCATCATGAACTTCATCTGGTTCTAAAAAACCTTGGATATAATTCAATTGTGATGTGTCTGCAGTTTGTGTAGTTTCAGGTTCAAAGAACTCAAGTATGGACAGCTTCCCGTTTATAGTATACTGAGAATATTTACCTTTAAGAAAACAATTGTAGTCATGTTTATATTTATCAAAATTAAATATAAAGAGCTGTCTGTTGTCTTCTAAAGATATATGATCTCTAAATAATGGATGAGCTATTAAATGTCTATTAGCAAAATTCTTAAAAGCTACTGATAGCTTAGACTTATAAACGCATAAGAACATCATATCCTCAGATGAATAAACATCTTCCCAAACACAATATGTTTCTCTAGGAACATACTTGATACCTCTACCTAAATCTAGGAGAGGATATAGGAAGACTTTACTCTTCTGAAAATATTCTGTATATACAATACTCATATTATAATTTAATCTTATTTCTTAAGAATTCCACAGGTAATGAGTAGTTTCTGCTATTATAATGGAATTTTGCAGTGTTTATTGCACCTCCTAAACCATCAGCCCAGTCATTTACCGTGTTATTACTTACATCAAAAACATAAACTTGGTTATATTTATCTATAACAATAAACTTAAACTGTATATCATATTCTTCTTTGTCATCACCTAAAGTATCATAAACAAGTTTCATATAAATAGCAGCTTGTAGCCAATAATTATAAAAGTCAACAGTTTCTCTAAAATCTGTTACTGTCTTTCCTGTGGTCTTAAGATCACATATAATAACTTCTTTCTTTTCAGTATCAACTGAGTAATAATCTATATAGCCATGTAAACCAAAATCACAATCTATAAGATCAGATTTTAAATACTTCTCACTAAATGTTTCTACAGGATCTAAATCAAAGTCTGTTTGTACTTCACTAAACAAAGACATAACATCTTTATTCTCTTTAAGTACACCAACTCTTTCTGTACATCTTTCTAAAGTATCTTGGTCAACTACATCAACATTGCTATTATTTAAGAATTTCCAGTATGGTTCATTATCTGTTGTTCTAATCTTAGCAATCCTTGAGTCATCCGCTTTTAGTGACTGATATAAGTTCAGATTCTTAAGTGAATCTAAAATTACATAATCATCACAACTGGCCAATGTTTCTGCATCAGTATGGAGAGCCATATCTTTCAATACCTTTCTGATATTATCACTAGGGCTCTTACCCGGTACAATACTAAACTTCTCTTCAACATTTTCTGCTTCAAATAGTAGGCAATGTATAAGTTTACCTTCAACAAGATGTTTATCTGTTCTGACCTCACGGTCCCAGAGTATATAGTCCTTATAAAATAAGGATGGTGAAAATAATAATTTATTTAGAGAAGAGTAACTAAAGCAAAAATCTTTCTTTGCATAAAATTCCTCCTCTTTTTGTTTATTTGTCAACATTTTTTTCTATTATTGATTCTTCATATTTATCTGCCATTTTTATAGCTTCTAGTGCAACTTTAAAGACTGTATTATCTATATTTATTCCTGCTGCTTTAAGAACTTTTGTATGAATTCTTTCTTTAATGTTATCTACAGCAAATCTAGTAAGATAGTTTTCATCATATAACCATCTAATAAGTGTGCTATGATGTAATCCTGCAGTTTGACTTCCATAAGAATTCATATCACTAAATCTATTTCTAAAAGATTTCACATTTACAGTGTTCCAGTTTTTTGTAGACTTACACCACTCAAACTCATAGTAAAATATTAAAGATACAATATCAAATGATTCTTCTATATTACAATTAGCCATAGTTTCTAAAGCTAGTGTTCTATTTTCTATATCATTACTAGTTATCATTTTAATTAACTGAGGATAATCTTCTTCTGTAAGTATAGCCAGTTCTTCACAACATCTTTTATTTATATCTTTATCAAGTACAATTAAAGAGTTACTTATTAATTTATTATAAGTATCTACATCTTTACTTTGCTTAATTATATATGTTTTAGAATAGTCTTTGTTTTGTAATTCTGATTTCATTGAATGAATAACTTCATGGCAAACCTTAGACTCTACAGTTTCCTTAGCTTCCCAGTTTTTGCTTGCATTTATATCAAACACAGCAGTAGAATGTGAATTTTGTAGTAGAACACCAATACCCTTCTTAGCATCATCAGATAAAAGATTTCTTTTTGTAAGTTCTTTACAAATCTCATAAAATTGAGGTTTAGTATAAGAGCTATTCCAACTGCTATCTGCAATCTTATTAAAGAATTTTAAAGATACAACTTGAAGGTCTGCTTTATCTGCATCTCTTATTACTTTTAAATTATATTTATCTTTTAATAACTCTACTTTTTGTCTTGGTAAATTTAAATTTGAATACCTATACATTTTTTTATCAGTAAGGTCATAGTCTTCTGGCATATCAACTATACCTAAAAACTTTAAGTCTTCATGAGTTATTTGCCAAGAACTACCGTTTAACAGGAAGATACCCTCCTCCTTAATTTTTATACCTTCAGCTTTTAATTTTTTATTTTCCCAATCTTTTTCATCTGTTGAGACTTCTATTTTATAATTTTGATTTTCAGTCATTTTTTAAATATTTTTGATATTCTTTTTTAACAGCTACTCTAAACGTATAAAGGTCCCTGTTGTGTATACTAATTTCTTTCCTTACAATTGGTTCAAGGTATCTAAAGTAAGTTTTAGATAGTTTCTCTTCTCTTTCTAAGTATAGAATCATTTCCTGAGCACTTTTTCTACTAAAAAAATCAAACTTAGATTCTTTTAACCAAAACTGCAAGTCCTTTTCTCTATTAAAATCATAAGTAATATTAGAACAATCTTGAGATAGTTGCCATAGCAAATGTAAGTTTTTTTTATAATTTATAGTAGGAATAATCTTACCAGCTAAAGTCTTATCTTCACTCCAACCAGATTTACGTAATTGTGATTTAAGATCACTTAGCAATTGCTCATCTAATGTAATTAAATTTGCTGAACTATGCAATACTGTTTCTGTATCTATTACAGCTAAATCTGTTGTTTCTATAAGATGTGCTAGGTTTAATGCCATCCCTGTTATCATCCAAGAGTCATATAAATTCTCAGATATATCTAAATCATAATATCTAACACCTTCTAAAGTTTTTGATGTTATTATAACAGGCCTAGAATACGCATTGATTCTAGCTTCCATTGCATTTCCACTAGTAGATGACCCCTCAGTTACTTCATAGTTCCATAACTTAGCCATCATTAAAGTACTTGGAATGTTATCAGAATTTTGTAACGTATCTGTAGTTATATCATTATGGCCTACAACTAAATCAGCTAATTCATAGTCATTAGTTACAGTTATTCCATGCTCTTTAAGAGCAGCTTTTAACCTATCTTGTGACACTGAAGCTCTTGGTAGTATGAATGCTTTTTTTTTAGTTTTAAAAGTAGTACTATCAAGTGTTGGTTTTATTAATATATCTTTTATTTTTTCATATGTAGTTTGATCTTGAGTGCATAACACTTCTTCAAACGTTGAACCAGCAGGAACTCCGTAAATAGAGTCCCCGCCTAGATCAAAGAATGTTAAAGCATTTGCATCAAAATCCTGAAATACGGATTTATTTGCCATTTTATTTAATTGTCATTTTAATGATTTCTGGATTCATCATCATTTTGTTAAACTTCTGTTTATTACCACTGAAGATTGTTCTGACTATTAAGTACTTAAGATCATTAGTAAAGTAATCTTTTGTACATAATGATATTAGTCTGTCAGTAATCTTTTGACCTACAGTATTATCTTTAGAGTATACTACTGCAAAGTTAGCTAGCCTAGTTGATAACGTTGATGCAATGTCTGCACGGTAACTATCATCCTCTCCTATACAACCTCTTAACTCACCAAGAATATATGACTCATTATCATGTGTCAATAGATCTTTAGGTGTTACTAATTTGTCTAGCTTGTTATTAATAAATGAAGTGAACATAGATGCAAACTCATCACCAACACTACCTTCACCAATCATTTGGATTAAAGATAAGTTATCCTCAAAGTTATCAAAACTTGATATAGCATTAAAGAAAGTTGTTATTGATCTTGCATTTGTTTCTTGAGTTACTAATTCAGGATTTAACAGTAAGAAGTTAATACATCTTGTGTCAATACCTGCACCCTCTGCCCACTGAGCCCATACATTAATATCAAACTTTAGATTTGCAGTTACATATCTAGTTTTCTGTGCACTATCTACACTATTAACCATATAGTCACCATTATCCGGGTTAGCTGTTAGTATAATGTGCCAGTCTTTTGGAAGAGTCCATGAGATATAAGTTTGTCTATCTATTAATTCCATAACTGCTTGTATGAATCTAACATCTGCACGGTTCCAGTCATCTAGTAATAAGATACCACCTTCTTTTGCATCTGCAATCCACTCTGGTGCACAATAAGACATTCTGTTCTTACCAGTCATTTTGTATCCATTTTTTAGATACTCTTGTACGGCAAGTTCATCAACCCACATACCTACCTTCTTAGTAGTTGTAGTTATATTTGCTAAATCAGCTGATGCTGCAGCTCTTTGTGCTGCTGTATATGATAGATTGTCTAATTTTTTAACAGGTACTTGCTTTTCTTTATACATCTGAAATTGACGTACAGGGAAGCCTACTAAGTCACCTAACTCTTCTATCTGAGCTAAGTTTAACTTAACAAATTTTAATTTATTCTCTGCAGCTAGCTCTACAATACTTGATGTTTTACCAATTCCTGATTCACCTACTACTTCTACTGATACAGGATTCTTTCCATCCTTCTGTAGGTATCTATTGTTATTTATTATGTGGTTTACAAAACCTTTTAATTCTGTTACGTTTAAATTTACTTGTGCCATTTTCTTTTATTAATTAAATTTTATTACTTTTCCTGGTAACTCATCATTCATCTGAGATATACTGCTTAAACACCATAGGGTATTCTTAGGGCAGTCCTCTGGAACAAATGCTTCACCATCTGTTAAATATACTAGAGCTGTATAGCGCCCTTTTCTTTCATTAAAGTGATCAATAACTGGTTGAAAGCTAGTTCCACCACGACCATGTATTTCCCAATCTTGATTAGGTTTAAATTCCTTTACACTACCTAAGCTTGTATCACATTGTGCTACTGTAATCTTGTGGCCTGTTTTGTGCATATGATTTAATTCACTAAAGAATTCTTTTAACTCATCATTATTTACAGAACCACTTGTGTCAACGCCAACAAGGATATGATTCTTAAACTTGATTTTAAGGCCAGGGTTAGCAGCATACCGTTTGTTATACTTACGCCTAAGCTTTTTAGTATATACTATAGAAGAGTTACCTACAAATCTTCTTAAGTATCCTTTCCAATCAAACTTAGCGGGTTCAACATGTGTTAATTTATGAATAAGGTCAGCTAATTCACCGGGCACTGAACCAGATCTTTTAATTGTTTGTTCTGCAGATTCCTTAAGTTGATGTTCCACTTGTTTTTGAATTAACTTCTTCTCAGATTCTGACATATCATTAAACTCATCCCATGTACTATGACAATGTGGTGTAGTACCATCCATTTGACTCATTAAAGAATCTAACGTAGGACTTGTACCATCTTGCTGTGCTTGTTGTAAAAGCTTATAATATTTATCTGTACCTGCTTTTTTAGGAAGTTGTAATTCAGGAAAACTTGATAGAAGCAAACCACCATCAGGTAAGTTGCTTTCCAGTATGTACTGGTTGATTTCTAAATCAGCAGCTATATTAAACAACTGATGATCTGAATACTTATCTCTTAGTATAAGATGACCAAAAGCAATATGTAATAGCTCATGTTTTATTAATCCGTATCTGTGTTCTTCTTTCAGTTCTGTATAAAACTGAGGGTTTATAGTTAATTGCATACCTATACCTTGCTTGCTTACTCCTGCTGTAGGAATATGCTCACTGTATTTCTTATTGATACCAATCATAAAGAGCCCGTAAAAGGGCTCATCAAATATTAAAGTTTTAGTTGTTCTTGCAACCTGATCTTGTATATTAATCATTTAGTTATTTTATTTAGTATGTCAATATATATCTTATTGGCTTTTCTCCCATCTAGATAAGTATATATGTTTGTTGTCTTCATATCATTCATGTATTTGTCTTTAGTAAAACTAAAAACATATTCTACAGCAATAGAGAACTTAACTCTTTTATCAAACATCAATGCTTTACACATTAATTTATCAATAATTTTCTTGTCTTTAAACTTGTTGTTCCATATTGCTAGAGCTACTTCTAAATCTTCATCAGAAGCGCTTATCATTTGTTTTAATCTAAAAAATTCATCAAGTGTTATTATTGTCTTTTTCATTATTTAGTATTTCTATCCATACACCTGGATTTTCTTTATCATAAGTATATTG